>VFQR01002271.1_pt1 | contig 12548 bp, 11 predicted proteins | sample 3512321 | NCBI WGS metagenome assembly VFQR01 (sample SAMN10412374, study PRJNA504923) | tailings metagenome | isolation source: Relicate 3 Philex TSF1 revegetated site | place: Philippines: Tuba, Benguet | collected 2017-08-29
CTTGTCTCCCCCATCTCCCTTGTCTCCCCCATCTCCCTTGTCTCCCCCATCTCCCCACCTCCCCCATCTCCCCACTCTCCACTAACTTGGCGGATTTAACCGATAGCCCATACGATGTACGGTTTCTATCCAATCTTTGATACCAATAGTTTGTAGCCGTTGGCGTAAACGGCGAACTAAGGTGGTAACTGCGTTACTTTCTGGTTCTTCTCCCCAATTCCACAGGGCTTGCTCAATTTGACCGTGAGATAAGACTTGGCGGGGATGACGCATCATATATTCCATGAGTTGAAACTCGCGGCTAGAAAGCTGAGTTGTTAGGGAACCGCGTTCAAGTATCAAGTTGGATAAATGAAGTTGCAAATCGCCCAAGGTGAGTATATCTCCTTGCCACATTGGCGATCGCCTTCCCAGTGCCCGCACCCGTGCCAATAATTCCAGCACATCCACGGGCTTGACTAAGTAATCGTCGGCTCCAGCATCTAAACCTTTGACTTTATCGGAAACAGTGTCTTTGGCTGTCAACATGAGTATGGGAGCTACTTTACCTGCGTGTCGGTAGGTTTGACACAATTCTACGCCGCTAACTTTGGGCAACATCCAATCTAAAATTAGCAAATCATAATCTTTGCGTAGGGCAAACCACTGTCCTGTTTCGCCATCAGTCACTGCATCTACTATATGCCCCGCTTTTAACAATGCTGCTCTTAGTGGCTCTAACTGCGATGCGTCATCTTCTACTAGTAAGATCAACATTCCATTTGCTTAAGTTGCTGTCTTTGCTTACTTCCTAGTTTTAGGATTAAGGTGAAATAACACAGAAGTAACAGTAAGTATTCTATCTCATGCTTTCCATGCAGCAACTTCAACGTTTTCAAGTGTTGCGATCGCTGGGGTTTGTGTTTTGGTTGTCCTTACCCGTGATTGGACTAGTTTTTTGGCTGGGAAGCGGCTTTGTTGGAGATCGAATTTTGAGTCGCTATCATTTCACCAAAAAATACCTGCTAGCCGATACTCAATCATCACGGCAAATGACAAAAAGAGTAGCGGCCATAGAAGTGCAAATCCTCAGACAACAAGGAATTTCACGGGTGAACGTTAAAACCAGTAACTCAGTTCTCAAAAGCATAGTATTTGAATTTCCCATCACCGATATGAACCAACTTCAAGCCACTCTCAGTCAGGAGTTAGGCTTACCACAGGATCGAATCAAGGAACTGATTGTGGACGTGGGTGGGGGAGTGGGGGAGTAGGGGAGATGGGGAGATGGGGAGATGGGGAGAGGGGGGAGACAAGGGAGACAAGGAGAGAAGTCTGAGCGGAGGTTTCCGACCATCAGAACTTCGGAGAGAAAGATTGCTACCTTGTCTACCTTGTCTACCTTGTCCTCTTCCCATGCCCAATGCCCCATCCCCAATGCCCAATGCCCAATGCCCCATGCCCCATGCCCCATGCCCAATGCCCAATGAAATGTAGCAAAAAGTAACTAGCTATTGGTGTTCAGAAATAAATTTAAATTTTTAATAATTTATCTAATATTTTGGATACATTTTAAAAACAAAATTATCAAAAATTTTCAATTATGTTAAAAAATCAACAAATAATCAGGACATTAAGGGTTTTGAAAACGAGTGAATTAGTTTCTCCTAAGGTAAGTAAGTCGGCACAATAAAATCAAACTGTGTAAATAAAAGTAAACAAGGCTCAAATTCTTTCCCCTCGTACTTTTTGCTCACTGCTACCTGCCTATTCGTAACTACAATTATTTACGCCTACTGACTTAACTCAGCACTGGGTTTAATGATAACAGCTGCGTTGGATGTTGTTTTCGCTGTTAGTGGCCATGGCACTTGAGCATCGAGTAAAACATTTAATTATAATCAGAACAGCGATCGCCATCACAAACTAGCTGGAATCGGCTAATCCTCAAACATCAAAAATCTAGTTACTGGTTTGCCAATTTGACAAGATTTTTCGGATTTTTTCCGAAAAGTAATTAGCCAAACTTGTAGTTTATGATGCGAACCATCGGAATGTATTTAGAGGCAAGCCTTAACAGGGAAACCCACACGTCATAGTGTGGGGTTGTGACAAGGACACCGTTTAAAATCGTGCTTTGCGTCTGGTAAAAACATCTTTTTTAAACTGTACCTCAGACCCAAAACTCAAGTTTTTCATCGCTGTTCCCGGTTAAGACTTCCCTAATTCAGTAGGGCATTTTCTCCCAAACACTCTTCGTATTGCACAACTTTTTTTAACAGGAGTTAAGCTATGGCGCAGCGACTGACTCAAGAGGAATTAGCACAAATAGTCACTGAAGTTGAAAGTCTGCAAACGCGTCGAGAAGCAGAATTAGACCAGCAACAAGTTAAAGAAATTTTACAGGAGATGAACTTACCGCCTGAGTTACTAGATGAAGCTATAGTTCAGTTGCATCGTCGTCAAGCCCTTTCAGTGCAACAACGTCAAAATCGATGGATTACCTCTGGTGTGGTGGCATTATTAGCAGTGGTGAGTGCATCTACAATATTTGTCATTCAACAACAAAATTCTGCACTTGCTCGTGTTTCTGCTCAACAAGACCGCATCACTTCAGCACAAAATAATAGCAGTAATTTAAATACAATTTCTCGCCAAAATAATGCAGAAGTTTTTTATCGTGTCACCTTGAAGGATGCACCTTTGGGTAAAAAACTAACTCTTTCGTGTAATTGGTTAGATCCAAAGGGTAAAATTGTCAAGCAAAACAACTATCAAACCCGCGAAATTAATACCTCAGTTTGGAATACTCAATGTCGCCACACGATTAATTCAGCTGCAACTGTTGGCAAATGGCAGGTGCAAATGTTCTTGGAAGGGCGTCAAATTAGCAACGAAACTTTTCAAGTGAACTAGTCCAATGATGGACAACATCCCACATCATTTTCTTGGATATTGGGGTTACGGCGCTCAACATCGGTTGGAAGCGCTGTTAAGTGATGTTTTGCAAAACCTCTCCTCTAGGAGGGGAGAGACTTTTTTCCCTTCGCAAGCAGAGTTAGATGTGGTTTTTACAGATACACCAGAAAATCATCTGCTTCCTGTTTGCAATGTTATTTATATAGGACGGGATAAAAATTATTCACCGTTAAAAAATCAAATTGCTAGTGTTTCGGCCTCAGGAATATTCAGTGCGCCAGATGCTTGGGTAAGTCTAGAGAAAAGTAATTGCCTAATTTTGGGTAGAGAACCTTTTGGAAAGATGCCTTTGTATTGGACTGTCCAAAGACAAGTAATTTGGTTTGCAACTCAATTAAAACTTTTGTTACCAATTTTGCAAGAACCAGATGTGAGTATTCCTGGTTTATATGGTTATAGTTGTTTTTCCTATGTTCCCACACCTTTAACTCCTGTGACTGGAGTTTTTGCAGTTCCGGCGGGCACTGAATTGATTTGGCACGATGGCAATTTAAATAATCTGCAAACACCAAAATCTCGAAATATTAATTCTTGGCGACAAGCCCCAGAACAGTTAACAGATGAAACTACAGCAATTCGAGAATTACAAATCCTGCTGAAAAATTCCATTACAGAACAAATTGCCGATTTTAGCCATGAGCCTGTGGGGGTGTTTCTCTCTGGCGGACTTGATTCTTCTGTGGTGGCGGCGTTACTGGTGCAAGCAGGGGTAAAAGTTTGCGCTTACACTTTGGATTTTGGTAACGTAGGGATTCCAGAATATCCCTATGCCGAACAAGTCGCCCAATTTCTCAAAATTCCTTTAACAAAAGTAGCAGCACAGCCAAATCATATTAAAAATGCTTTAATTCCTACAGTGAAAGCATTGGATTTGCCTTTTGGTGATGGCGTGTGTGTTCCGTTGTACCTGCTATTTCAAAGAGCGAGAGAAGAAACTCAGATAATTTTTAATGGGGAAGGTGGAGATCAATTATTTGCAGGTTGGACGAATAAACCTTTAATTGCCGCAGGAATTTATCAGTCAGCAAATCCCGCCGGCGAGGAAACTTTTATCCAGCAATATCTCCGGACTTTTCATCGTCTTTGGGGCTATGAATCTCAAGTTTATCAACCAGAAATATATGGCGAAATCGAGAATTTGCATCCTGAAGATTGGTTGTTAACGGCTCTCGATGCTACTGAATGTCCTGCTTTGCTGCATCGTCTCCGGCGTGCCAGTTTAATGCTCAAAGGAGCGCAGAATATCCATCCTCGTGCTAGTGCTTTGGGATTGGCTCATGGATTGTGGGTGCGATCGCCTTTTTGTAACCTAGATTTAGCACAGTGGACATTTCGTTTGTCTGGAGAACTTTGCTTACAAGGAGCTTGTGAAAAATATATCCTCAAACGTGCTGTGGAAAATTGGCTACCCCCTGAAATTGTTTGGCGACAAAAACGTGGTATGGGAGTTCCCTTAACTTCTTGGTGTTTTAATGATTTGTGGCATCAAATAGGTGTGTGGCTTAATCCAGAAACACTCAATGCTAACAATCATTTTTATCCCCACATCGCCGCCCAAATAGTTGAAGGTAAATTGGGAGGTGCTATTCAAGGTAGGCGAATTGGTGAAATTCTCTGGTTATTAATTATGTGGCAACTTTGGCGATGGCAGTTCTTAAATGAAAACTTCAGCAAACAATCATGGAATCATCCATTTTGGTTACCCCCTTGGTTGTGGAGGAATTATAAGCGATGGCAAGCTTAGATAAAAGTCACGAGTTAGGAGTTAAGAGTCATTTTCCCCATGTCCCCATGTCCCCATGTCCCCCATTCACTCAAGAACTTGCTCAAGAGTTACTGAATCACTACGGTTCTCCGCTTTATGTTTATGATGGCGATCGCTTATGCCAAACTATTGAATATATTACTCAGGCAGTCAGCTATCCTCGTACACAATTTCGCTTTGCCAGCGTCACTAATGGTAACATTGCGCTGTTAAAAATTTTTCGCTCCGCTGGCTGGGGACTCCACGCCAATACACCAGGAGATATTTATCTAGGTTTGCAAGCAGGTTTCAATCCCAGTGAAATTGTTTACAGTGGTAGCAATCTAAACCACGCAGAGATGACACAAGTCCTGAATTGGGGAGTCACAACTCTCAATTTAGATAGTTTGGATCAATTACAGTTGTGTTGCCAAATCTTGACAAATAAAGTTAGCAAAAGCACACTAAACCAAAATAATCCCCCCATCTCCCCACCCCGCTTGGGTTTACGCGTTAATTTACCGGAAATTACCGGAGATAGTCGCATTGGGGTTTGTCCTAAAGAATTTGCTCAAGCCATTGCTTTAACTAATGAAGTTGGACTAAAGCTGAGTGGTTTACATTTCTATCGGGGGACGGGAACCAATGCCACAGCAGCTTTCACTGAGGTAATCGATAAATTAATAGCTACAGCACAACTATTACCAGATTGGGAATATTTGAATTTTGGTGGTGGCTTTGGCTATCCCTATCAGCACAACGCAGTGGGGTTTGATTGGGAAAAATTTGGTGCTGAGTTAAGCAAGAAACTTACCTGTTTACCAAAGAAAATTGATTTGGTAATTGAACCGGGACGAGCTGCGATCGCGGGATGTGCAACTTTGCTTGCTGAAGTTGTTTCTGTAAAATGGCAAAAAGACAAACAAATTCTCGGAGTTGACACCACCGTTGCCAATCTTTCAGTACCTCCAGTACACGGTGGACATCGAAAAATCATCACTTGGGAAAGAGGACAAGGAAAAACAAAATCCTTGGTTGATGAAGTCCCCACTCCCCACTCTCTATTCACAACTGATGTTTGCGGTAACACAACTTACTCAAGAGATTATCTCGGAAAAAATTGCCAACTCCCAGCATTAAAAATTGGTGATGCTATTGCCATTTTAGATGTGGGAGCCTATGGCTATGCTATGTCATCTCACTTTTTACACCGTCCTAAACCGGCGGAAGTTTTGTTAGAAAATGGCAGACATCGCCTAATTCGCCAACGGGAAGATTACAATGTTCTATTGGCAAATCAGGTGTTGGTTGAAGAAGAATACAGAATTCAGAAGTCAGAATTCAGGATTCAGAATACAGAAGTCAGAATTCAGAAGTCAGAATTCAGGATTCAGAATTCAGAATACAGAATCAATGGGTAGGGGATTGAGACCCGCCACTGATTGTTTGCGTAGCGTCTCCCTTTGGGAGAAGATTACCCAAATCTTAGATTTAACCGGACATGATATCAAGATTGACTACTAATATTCAATCAAAATTATGAAGTGTATTAAATGTGGAACTGATAATAAATTAAAAGACCGGACAGCTAATCAAGGTCGCTGTGTAAAATGCAATCATCCGTTTGCTTTTGAACCGATGAGTATGAATAAAGTCAAAATTACTGACCCGTTATTCGCCAAAATTTTATCTGATATTTCGGCTAATAACACTTTATTTTTTACACCTAAACAATTATTTTATTTGTTAAATATGCGGATTGTCAGTAAGTCATTTTCCTCTGTGTTCAGCTTATTGATAGGTTATTTAATATTCAGCATACTTATAATTTTTTGGTCGGCTCAGATAACTACTGGCAATCAAGATATTATCGCCTTGTTATTATTTATTTTTAACGCTATTTATATTTTGAATATTTTTCAAAATAGCGATTCTCATCAACTTAATGCCAAAAGTCGCAGAGCAAATGCTAGAGCATTACAAATTGTTGGAATCATCATTTTAGGGGGAGGAATTTCTGGGAGCATATTGATTATCAATTCCTTTTATGCCTTTACTTTGAGCGTCGTTTTGGGAATGGTATCGATATATTTGGGAACTCAACAGCTACAAAATTCTGGACTATCAACCCAGGAATTTTTATTTTCTCAAAACGAGTTTGAAAATTGGATCGAACGCTGGCGACAAATCAATGGTTTAATTGTTAAAATTCTTCCTTCACCACGAGAAGACAATACCCTGACTACATTTAATCCAGATGTTACTGCATACAGTTTTGATAGATTAATCGTTTGCGATCGCGCTACAATTGCTCAACTATTAATCGCTAATAATTTCCATTTTGAAAACAACTGTGCAATTCTGAGCATCACTGGTTATCCTCAAGGCATTTTTCAAACTATGATGCAAATGCTACGCCGAAATCCCGATTTGAAAGTTTATGCACTTCATGATTGCAGTCCCCAAGGAATCGGTTTAGTTCACCATTTACGCAGTAGTCCTAGATGGTTTCAAGATAGCGACATTATAATTATTGATATTGGACTGACACCACGTCAAATTATTGCTGCTAAACGTGGAATGTTTATTCAAACTTCTTCAGAATCAGCACAAGCCGCCAAAAAATTAACTACAGAAATCCGTCAAATTTTATCTCCTGAGGAAATAGAATTTTTAGAGTCAGGTAAATTTGTCGAATTAGAATCTTTTACTCCCCAAAGGCTAATTCAAATTTTGCAAAAACGTATTGCTGATAGCCAAAATATTGAAAGTTCTGACAGTGGTTTATTTTTAACTGGCGAGACAGGAAATGATATCTACGTCGTTCAAAGTTTTGGTTAATATCAAATTCAAATTTTATTCTTCTTCATCATCATAATTGTTTACAAATACCCAACTAATTATTCTGAAACAAACCTCTGCATACCTTTATCAAAACTTTCAACAATCTAGCTAAATAATTAACATGAAATGCATTAAATGTGGAATTGATAATAAACTTAGAGAGCGAAAATTAAATTCGGGTAAATGTAAAAATTGTAGTCATCGATTTGTATTTGAACCCACTAGTCACACTAGCCGTAAAAATTTAACAGATCAATTTTTTGCAAATGCGATCGCTCAAATTTCTGCTAACAATACTTTATACTTTACTGTCGGTCAATTCAAATATTTTATCGATAGAAAATTCACACCAAATACAAAACCAAGCATCATAGAGTCCAAACAAATCAACATTCATCGCATCAATTTTAATCTCTGCCTTGGTATCAGTGTATTAGTGTTTTTATTTTATACTGTTTTGAATATTTATGCTCGTCTAACTTTAGTCAAACTAAATATTGAAATTACTCCCTTCAGTGTCAAATTTTTCTTATTTTTGCTTACTTCTTTTTTAGCTTGTTTCTTCAAAATTCAAGATGCTGCTAATTCATCATCCTCTGATGAAATGAGGTCTCAGCGCCTTCAACCAGATACAAATATCTTTAGCCAATTACTCAAAGATGTATTAATATTAATTATAGGCATCATCTTGAGCCAATTTTTTTATTTTTCTAATAATTGGTCTTATATTTTATTAGGAATAATCGCAATATATTTGGGCAGATATATATCAAATATTTCCATTTATTTAGGCGATTTAATAAAAGGAAATCGGGCTGTAATCAAAGTTACTCAGAAAATATATAATCCTGGATGGTTTAATAATCAATCAATTTATGAATTGATGAATCCCTGGCAAAAAACCAATGGTTCGATTAAAAAATTACTTTCTGATGTTTATAAAACAAATATAAAAAATGTCAATATAAATAATGATATTACTGCTTATAGTTTTGATAGATTGTTAGTGTGTGATAGTGATATTATTGCTCAATTTCTCATTGCTAATAATTTCCATTTTGAAACAAATTGTGCCATATTCAGTATCACCAAATATCCCGAAAGTATCTTTGAAATTACTATGCAAATGCTCCGCCGCAATCCTGATTTGAAAGTTTATGCATTACACAATTGTAGTCCTGGAGGAGTTAGCTTAGTGCATTATCTACGTTCTCATGATGAATGGTTTAAAAATAGTGATGTAAAAATTATTGACCTTGGGATATTGCCACGTCAAGTACTCAAAAGCCAGAAAATATGGATTAAAAGAACCGAAGAATCAGCATCACAAGCTCAACAATTATCTACACAAATTCAACAAAGTCTGAGGTATGAAGAACTCAAATGGTTAATGGATGGTAATTTTGTTGAATTAGAATCCTTGCAGCCACAAAAATTAATTCAAATCGTAAACCGTAGCATTGCTGCAAATCAAAATTTAGATATTAATGATGACAACTTGATTAGTATAAATGACGGAAGTAGTACATTCTATAACAGTATTGAAAGTTTTGGTTAGCACCATCAGTATCAACTTTACTACTACTTTTTATTTACCTGTAACCAAATTTCTAAGCTGACCAATAACCACAGTTTAACGCCGTAGCGTCCCCAAATATCGCCTTTATAGTCTAGCCAATCTCGTATTAATGATTGATTAAAATAAGGTGCGATCGCACTTTTATTATCTAACAATAACTTTCTCGCTTCTCGTTGCCAATACTTGCGAAATCCCATCTGTACGGGTACCATCATGCCACTTTTGGGACGATGAATAATTGCTTCTGGTAAAATATCAGCAACCGCTTGTTTGAGTACTGCTTTTTCTTCTACTCCTGAAAGTTTATACTTTGGAGGAATCTGCATACTCAAGTCAACAACTCGCTGGTCAAAAAGTGGCGATCGCCCATGTAAATTTGCTGCTTGAGTTAAGTTATTCACCTTTGTTAAAATATGGTCGGCTCCCTTAAATTTGATATTTAAAGCCATTAACTTATTTAAGTAATTCACATCGGAATTTAAATCAGACGAAAATACATATGCTTCTGTTTTCACTGCTGTCCAAACATCTGATTTCAAAAGTTGTGGCAAGTCTAAGGTACACTTTTGAAACGCAATCAGATATGCTTGTAATGAATCTTGATTATTAATTGAACCATATAAACTATTAATCAACATCGGCTGATTTTTCGGGCCGCCAAAACAAGGATCGCCACCTTCACCATTGAGGATAACTTGCACATTTTCCCGTGCCATTTTTCCTAAAAGAAAATTTGGCACTGTCAGCGGATCGCCTATAGGATCGTCAAGATACGCCATTGTTTGGGGTAAGCATTCCCACATATCTTTAAAAGTAATTTCCAGAATGTGGTGTTGAGTTTGACAATGTTCGGCCACCAAACTAGAAAACTCTAATTCATTGGGAGATTCAGTACCAAAATGAATCGAATAAGTATGTACTGGGTGATGATGAAACTTTGCTGCTAAAGCTGTGATACTGCTAGAGTCCAAACCACCAGAAAGGAAAACACCAACAGGTGCATTTTGCGGTAAATATTCTCCAACAACTTGATTTAAAAGAGAACGCAAGCGATGGCCATGCCATACTAAAGATTCATCCTCCCCTGTAATCTGCTGTTGCAATTCCCAGTAACTATAAACTTTGTTTGCAGACATTTCCATAACAGTTCCCGGACGCACTTCTCGCACCTGTTCCCAAAGTGTGCGTTCTCCCGGTACGAAGGCGCAACAGAGATAATCCCGCAACGCCACCAAATCCACATCCTTTGAATGATAAGATGCGATCGCTCGCATTTTTGGCGCAATGGCGCGAATTCCACCAGTAGTAGTGTAATACAGAGTCCGGCTACCAATGCGATCGCGTCCCAACCATAATACTTGCTGATGGCGATCCCAAATGACTAACCCAAACATCCCCTCCAACAATTTCAGACATTCACAACCAAACTTTTCCCAAAGTTCAGCAATCAATTGACAATTGTTTTCAGAAAAATTATTTGCATCAACTTTCAATTTTTGCAGCAACTCCAGCCGATTAGTTAACCATACATCACCGACTACTACAAATTGTTCTGTAGAACTGAGTGCAAATTGTTCACTAGTCAGCGCAGAAATCACAGCAAACTTGTCATCTCGCCAAACTACATCTGCTGTGAGACTATTTAATTTTCCCCAAACTACATACCAGCTAGAATAAACATCAATCGGTGAAATATTAGATTGAAAATTTTTAAAAATATTGAATAGCATATTAATAATTAACGTGCGATAACTACCGCATTAAATTAAGTATTTTATACAGCAGAATAATAGACAATGCCCTAATTTTCCAGCGTCCAATCTTCAAACTTTAACCCAGGTACGCGGCAAAAATCACGTTGATTCCGCGTTACCAAAATCCCGTTATTGGTAATTGCAATTGACGCTATTCGTAAATCTTGAGTTCCAATACGAATTTTTTGTCGCCGCAGTTCTGTATAGCAATTTATAGCTTTTTCATCAAAATCAAGTATTGTAATTATGTTAAAAAATTCTAATCCTTGCCGTAATCCTAAATAGCCCCATCTTAGTCTTTCGGTTTCTGAAGACTGGCGGATAGCATCTAACCATCCACGCATTTGTTCTTCAACTGTAATCACAGTCACAGCAATATCCTCAGAACTTACCTGATTTACACGTTGTTTAATCAAAGGATGTTGGTTTTGAAAAAGTGTAAGAGTATCGGTATCTAATATCCATAAACTCATTCAATTTCATCCTCTATATCTATATTTACATCAAGCTCACTGCGATAAGCTGCAATATTTGATAACACATCATTAAATAGAGGATTATCTTTATACATACCAGCAAATTTCATCCAAGGATGTTCTGATTTTGCCGCTTCTATTTCTTGAGTTACTATTTCGACATTTTGGAAGCGAGAATTCACAAGTTCGTGTAAATTTTTTAGAGCTTCTTCCCGCGTTGCACTAAATACCTGACAATCTGGTAAACCCCAAACTGTTGCTTGATATCCGTTTTCTTTTGCTTCAACTAATACTGAATAGTTCAATTTTGATGATGAATCAACTGTATTTTTCAGCAAATTACTAGTCATAAAATACCTCTAGTCGTTAGTCATTAGTCATTAGTCATTAGTCATTAGTCATTAGTCATTGGTTATGAATCAATACGGTTCAGATAACCAGTATGAACTTCCCTTGTGGTCTAGGAAAAGGTTAAGGGCTAAGAGTTAAAGGATGTATTTGAAACCTTTCCCCTTTACTCTTTACCCTTTCCCCTTTCCCCTTTCCCCTTTCCCCTTCCCCCTTCCCCCTCTCCCTCTCCCTCATCTCCCTAACCTCAAACCCCTTTCCATCAGCATTTGAAGTTCGACATTCTCAACATTTGGTATCGCTTGTAACTGAGAAATTCCAGCGATCGCATCGACAATATTACCTGAACGGGGACGCAACCAGGCCGCGTTTGGTGCATAGGCGAGACTTTGCTCTACCTCGTAACCTGCTCCATTGATGGTTTCGCGCTGAGATTCTACATTAATACCTCCAGCAAAACGAATGAACACTAGCCCAGTTGGTACAGCAAAGGAACCATTGGATTCTAGTGTATAAACTGGACTCAATTTATTTTTTTCAGATTGATTGGGTTCGCCAGAAAAAATTGCGCTTGCTCCTTCATTGAGTTGTAAAATCGCTCCTGGAGACACCGTACCAGGTTGATTGTAATGTATTGCATAGTACCCAGGTTGACGAGTGTAGGATATAGCAGAGCCATTGCTGTCAACGCGAATTTTTTGGGGATACTCAGAAAAGAAATCTTGTTGGAATCTCACTTCAGCGATCGGGGGTAGAGAATATATTGTCAAAAAATACTCAGCAGGAAAATAAATCATCTTTCTGAAGTTCTAATGATGTTATAGCGTTTTTTAGTGGCATGAAAT
>VFQR01002274.1_pt1 | contig 12544 bp, 13 predicted proteins | sample 3512321 | NCBI WGS metagenome assembly VFQR01 (sample SAMN10412374, study PRJNA504923) | tailings metagenome | isolation source: Relicate 3 Philex TSF1 revegetated site | place: Philippines: Tuba, Benguet | collected 2017-08-29
CGTCGAGCGCGATGTCCTGCGTGGCCGAGGCAAAGGCCACGGCCAGGGCGCACCACACCACCACCTCCAGGCCCTGGCGCGGGTCGGCCAGCGCCATGCCCACCAGCGCGGCCGCGATGCACAGCTGCGACAACAGCAGCCAGCTGCGCCGCCGCCCGAGCGTGCGGGTGAGCAGCGGGATCGGCAGCCGGTCCACCAGCGGCGCCCAGCACCATTTGAAACCGTAGGCCAGGCCGACCCAGCTCAGGTAACCGATGGTGGTGCGGTCGATGCCGGCCTCGCGCAGGCGAAAGCTCAGCGTGCCCAGCACCAGCAGCAGCGGCAGGCCGGCCGAGAAGCCGAGCGCGAACATGCGCAGGCTGGCCGGTTCGAGGTAGACGCGCAGGGTCTGGGCCCAGGTCGGGCGGTGATCGGGTGGCGTTTCGGAGGGCGTGTCAGCGGGCATGCGGGAGCGGTCGGATCACCGGTAAGGCGCCGTCACGCACGGGCGCGCGGCTTTGCCTATTATTCGCCCATGTGCCTGATCTGCGACATCAAAGCCCGCGCCAACGCTTCGCCCGAGGCGCCGGCGCGCCCCGCCCACGTCTGGAACGCCCGCCGCGGCTTCCTGCTGGCGGCCGGTGCGGCCGCGGCCGCGCCCGTGCTGGCGCAGGTGGACGTGGGCAAATCCTCCGCGCTGCGCAACCTGGTGCCGGCCGAACAGCTGGAAGGCGCGGCGAACCAGCAGTACGGCCAGATGATGGCCGAGGCCAAGGCCAAGGGCGTCCTGGCCCCCGCCGGCGATCCGCAGGTCCAGCGCCTGCGCAACATCGCGCGCCGGCTGATCCCCCACAGCCTGCCCTGGAACGAGCGCGCCCGGCGCTGGCAGTGGGAGGTCAACCTGATCCGCAGCGACCAGATCAACGCCTTCTGCATGCCCGGCGGCAAGATCGCCTTCTACACCGGCATTCTGGAAAAACTGCAGCTCAACGACGACGAGGCCGCGATGATCATGGGCCACGAGATGGCCCACGCGCTGCGCGAGCACGCGCGCGAACGCGTCGCCAAGACCAACGCCACCGGCATGGGCCTGTCCATCGCGGCCCAGTTGCTGGGCCTGGGCCAGCTGGGCGACGTGGCGGCCAACCTCGGCACGCAGTTGCTCAGCCTCAAGTACAGCCGCGACGACGAGACCGAGGCCGATCTCGTCGGCCTTGAACTCGCGGCCCGCTCGGCCTATGTGCCGCGCGCCAGCGTCACGTTGTGGCAGAAGATGGCCGCGGCCGGCGGCGGCGCCGGCCCGGGCTTTCTCTCCACCCACCCCAGCGGCCCGAACCGCATCCGCGAGCTGGAGTCCAACCTGCCGAAGGTGCAGGGCCTGTACGAGCAGGCGCGCAAGAGTTGACGCACCCTCGTCTTGGGCGTTCCCACCACATCGGCGTCAATTCCCGACGGCGGCAGACAACACTTCGAAGATGCGCTGTTGCTGAGCAGGCGACAGACCGATCCACAGTGGCAGGCGCACCAGGCGTTGGGATAGCTGGATGGTTCGGGGCAGGTCCCCTGCCGAACGGCCCAGGCGCTGACCGGCCGGTGCCGTGTGCAACGGCACGTAGTGAAAGACCGCATTGATCTGCGCGTCCTTCAATCGGCCGAGGACGCTTGAACGGTCAATATCCGAAGCCAGCAGCACGTAGTACATGTGGGCGTTGTGCTCACAGCCAGCGGGCACCATCGGGCGCCGCAGACGTCCAAGACGTTCCAGCGGCTCGAGCAGTTCGTGATAGCGGTTCCATATACCGAGTCGGGCGTCGGTTATCTGCCGCGCCTGCTCCAGTTGCGCCGCCAGGAACGCCGCGATGATCTCGCCGGGCAGGAACGAAGAGCCGATGTCCTGCCAGGTGTATTTGTCGACCTGCCCGCGAAAGAACCGACTGCGGTCGGTTCCTTTCTCGCGGATGATCTCCGCGCGCTGGACCAGATCGTCGCGGTTGACAAGCAAGGCGCCGCCTTCGCCCGAAATGACGTTCTTGGTTTCGTGGAAGCTGAATGCCCCGAGGTCGCCGATGGCCCCCAGCGGGTGCCCCTTGTAACTGGCCATCACCCCCTGCGCCGCGTCTTCGATCACCATCAGCCCATGGCGCCGGGCAATCGCCATGATGGTGTCCATTTCACATGCCACGCCAGCGTAGTGCACCGGAACGATGGCCCGCGTCCGCGGCGTGATGGCGGCCTCGATCAGGGTCTCGTCGAGGTTCAGCGTATCGGGCCGGATGTCCACGAACACCGGCACCGCACCCCTCAGCACGAAGGCGTTGGCCGTCGATACAAAGGTGTACGACGGCATGATCACCTCGTCACCTTCGCTCAGATCGGCGAGTAGCGCCGCCATTTCCAGTGCCGCGGTACAGGAATGCGTCAACAACGCCTTGCGCGCACCGGTGTGCCGCTCCAACCACTCATGGCAGCGCTTGGTCATCGGGCCGTCCCCAGCCAACGCGCCGCGCTGATGCGCATCGGCAATGTTGGCCAGCTCGTTGCCAGTCATGTAGGGACGGTTGAACGGAATGTGTTCCATGTTGTGTGATCAGTCGGGCTTTCGGGCCACCACGAGCCGGGAGCCGCCTGCCGGCCAGTCGAAGCCGAGTTTCATGGCAAGCAGCTCGATTCGCAGACAGGCCGCCATGAAGCGGTTGAGCCATGCCGGCAGACGCATTTCCTCCGCGGGATCGTAGTCGGTGTCCAGTCGCCGCTGGCGCAGACGGGCGAGCGCCATGGCGGGCAGCAGCAAGGACACGAAGGAAGAACTGCGCACGACATCGAAGCCCGCCGCAGCCAGCTTGCGATGCAGCTCCGCGGCGGTGTAGCGGCGTTCATGTACCGCAAATTCGTCTGCGGCGCTCCACAGCCAGGGGTGCTGCGGCACCGTCAGGAGCAACACGCCGCCTCGGCGCAAGGCCTTGTGCATCTCGGCAAGCACTGCTTCGTCTTCCCGGATGTGCTCGATCACATCGAAGGCGCCAATGGCATCGAACTCGTCCACAAAAGGAATTCTGCGCGCGTCCATTTGCGCGAACCGTACTCCCGGCACGCGACGGGCCGCGAACGGCAATCCCGCGGCGAATATCTCGGTTCCAAGCAGGTGAGCCTGGGGGAAGATGGTCGCCAGACGGGTAAGCACGAAGCCGGTGCCACAACCGATCTCGAGCATCCGGCGAGTTTCGGGGGCATGGGTGCGCATGGCCCACTCGACGATATCGTTGCGCACCTCGAACCAGAAATTGCCAGCCTCGAGCCCCGCAAGAAGCTCGAAGGACTCCGGCCGAAAGCCGCCGCCCTGGGCTGCCATGTCGGGTGCGAACGCGGGAAACCCGTCGATGAGCTCATCGGTTCGACCGCAAGAGGGACAGGTCGTCATCGATGAATCGTGGTGCGACGCGCAATGGCAACAGATCTTCATGGCCGGGACATAAGGGATTCAGGGCGCGGAGCAAACACGTACCAGCGCATGGCCAGGAAGAGGTAGACAGCCACGACGACGATCGCCGTCGCCTGCACCCAATGGTGATCGATGCCGGCGATGTCGGCGAACAACCAGAGCATCAGCAGATTGATCCCCATTCCCACCGCCTGGACCAGCACATAGCGCCATCCGCTGCCCCACCAGCCACCGCGGTGGTTGAACGTCAGGCGCTTGTTGCCGAGATAGCCCAGCAAGGCACCGATCGGGTACAGCACGGTCACGGTGGTCTGGGGTGACAGACCCAGGCGGGTGACCCCCGCATACAACAGGAAGCCCGCCACGTTCGCCGCGAGCCCGACGAGGCCGAAACGCAGCAGCTGGCGCAGGGGGTGCGACGAACTCGCCAGGGGCAAACCAGGTTCAGGGGCCATCCAGTACCGCCAGGCCGAAGCCCGAGCGCCCGAAGCCGTTTCCGTTGTAAAGCATCAAACGGCGGTCGCGGTGATCCCAGACGTACGGATACTCGATCATCTCGGCGTCCCAGCCGTGATCGGAGACGTCGATGCCCGCCTCGTCGAGCCGGAGCCGCCACGCGACTCCATCCGTGCTGGACGCCCGGCCGATGCGGTAGGGCGTGCCCGACCCGCTGCGGTACGAGAACCACATGTCGTAGCCCCCGCGGCCATCACCGACCACCGTGGGCCGGGAAAATGCCTGCGCGCCGCCCAGCTGGAAGGGCACCGCCAGCCCCTCGCGCCTCCAGTGTCGGCCGTCGGCTGAGCGGGCACCGTTGATCACGTGCAGCATCTCGCGGTTGCCGGCGTCCCAGGTGACTGTGGAGCCGTACCACATGCGCCAGCCGCCTTGGGGCATTGGCAACACCCAGGGGTAGGACAGGCTCAGCGGGTCGGTGGCATCGCTTCCCAACCAGGGCTCGTCGCTGGCCAGCGACAAAGTGAGGTCTGGCGACAACCGCAGTGCTCCGATGTCGCCACGCCAGTGGCCGCCCTCTGGCTGCTGCCAGCCCATGAAGAGCATCAGCCGCTGTCCATCCACGGCGTGCAGGCAGCCAATGCTCACACCGGCCTCATAGAAACTCCCGGGCATGCCGTGCTCAAAAAAGGGCGCGCCATGCACCTGCACAACCTCGGCGCGCACCACATCCACGTCGACTGCGCCCACCGAAGATCGGTTGGCCGCATCGCGTGCACTGTAGAAAACGCGATACACGTCGCCCGTCACATGCACGGGCAGTGGATTGGCGGTGTGAGAACGCAACTTGGGGTGAAGGCCGTTGTCCGGCAGCTGGAAGATGCAGCCCAGCTTTCGCCAGTGCACGCTCATATCTTCCTCAGCCGTGAACTGGGCACCCGCGAACGTTCCGTGCCTTGGCCGATGTAGACGCCTTCGGCATCAGCGTCGGCCAGCATCAACGCCCCCGCCCCGATCACGCAGCGAGGCCCGAGCTTGATGTGATCGCGCAGCGTCGCGTTGACGCCGATGAAGCACTGCTCACCGATCTCCACGCCACCGGACACAACGACGTGCGAGGCGATGAACGCATGGTTCTGCACATGCGAGTGGTGCCCGATGTGATTGCCACTCCAGAGGGTGACGTTGTTTCCGATCCGCACAAAAGGCTGGATGGTGTTGTCCTCCAGGATGAAGGCGTTTTCACCGATCGGAAATTGCGTCAGCACGGTGGCCCTGGAGCTCACGTAGCTGGCCATGCGGTAGCCCAGCGCCTTGCTGGCCTCGTACTTGGTACGACGCAAAGCGTTCAGACCGGCGTAACTCAGCGCCACGAAGCACTGGTGGTCCTGAGGTGCGAAGCGGCTGGCGACTTCCTCGAAGGGCACCACCGGCAGTCCTTCGAAATGATCTTCCTTGACGTACGCGCCGTCCACCGTGAAGGCCTTGGGCTTGAGCGGTGAATCGGAGCGGAAATAGTGGCAGGCCAGCTGCGCGATGTCGCCCGCGCCGAAGATGATCAGGTCCGGGTTGTTCACGGCTTTCTCACGATGATGGTGAACTCGTACAGTCCATAGTCGTGCAGAAGCGCCACGTTGCGGCCATAACGCGTCTTGCAGCGGTGGAACAGTTCGCACGGGTCGGCGTAGTGCAGGTCGGCGCGTTGCCGCTCGACATCGGAATAGCTGGTGAGGCAGTTGAAGGCAAAGCCGCGCGTGGACGCAGCGTGCAGCTCATCCAGCGTCTCATTCACGTACGCGCACCATTCTTCTGGTGTGCGCTGCATACGCACGTTGAAGATGCCGCTGGCCACGGCATAGTCCATCGGTTGCGAGACGCTGGTACCCGTTTCGAAGCGCACGCCGGCATGGCCTGCGAACCTTCGGCGGGCTGCCTCCACCATTTCGCCTGCGACGTCCAGGCCAAGGTACTCAAAGGCCGAAAAACGGGACTGCAGCGCCTCGACCAGTGCACCGTAGCCGCAACCAAGGTCAAGGATCGAAAAGCGCTCGTCGCTGTCCACCACCTTGAGCAGCTGGGTGAAGCGCAGTTGCTGACCATCCTCACTGTTCCAGTCCACGCCACGTGGTGTTTCGCCATGCTGCTCAAGCTTGCGGGCGTAGTAGTCGGCCACATCGGCCAGCAAGGGCGACGCCTTGTCCTGCATCGCTCGGCTCATTCGACCCCCTCCGGCTGGGCTTCAAAGTACAGCACCAGTGCTGACTCGGCCGCTCCAGCACGCTTTTGCAACCAGTGCAGCGGGCGCATCGTGATGTCGTTGAGCAGTCCATTCAACAGCATGGGGAAGTGCGTTTTGAAGCGTACCTCGCGCCGACCTGACTGTTTGGTCCTATCCAGCACAGACAACGCAAGCTTGTTCTTCTCGTTGCGAGCCACCAACCAGTTGGAGATCGGGAGCAGCAGGTTGGATACCGGATATGTCAATCCGCAAGCATGCTGCAGTCGCCATCCCGTACGCGCTGCCAGCTCACCCAGTGCAGGCCGGGTGTAGCGCCGAAGGTGACCGGCGATATCGTCCTCTATACCCCAGGCGGCCGGCGAACCAGGCACCAGTCCGATCATTCGACCGCCCCGCTGCAGTAACCGTGCAGCGGTGGTCATGTAGGCCGCCTCCTGAATATCGTCGAGGTGCTCCATGACCATGCACGAAATCACCAGATCCACCGGGCCACTGAGATGAACACCCTGAGCAACGAAATCGGCTTGGTGCACCTCCAACCGGCCCTCTTCAATAGCGGCGCAAAATCGCTGACGCAACCGCTCAACAGTTTGTCCCTCGAGGTCGAAGACGGCGCCCGACCATCCAGAATCGAGCAGCAGGGCCGTGATGTGTCCCGCCCCTGGACCAATCTCGACGAAGCGCCCGGGTGTGACACCGGCCAGTCGCTCTCGCAGGTACATCAATTGCAGGATCGTCCCTGGCGGCAACCCCTTGATCATTTGCCCCCCTGACGGTCTGGCGGCAGCCCGCAACGCGCAGTTGTGTTCATTTCGAGCCCCGTCGCGTCAAATATTCGTCGACGTTTCGCGGCTCCTCCGTGCCCAAACCGAACAGGGTGCGCTGCGCCGCGGTCAGCCCCGCATTGTCCGCCAGCCCCTCCGACAAGGCGACTTGCTGGCGAATGTGGGGAATGGCATATACGTGGTTCACTGCGCGACGCGCTCGCCCGCTTCGATTCACTCCGCCACAGTGAAAGGTCATTGCATCAAGCACGATGAACGTTCCGGCAGGCGCCGTCACCTGGATTGCCTCCCGGGCCAGGAATGCATCGGACGGAAAGCGTTCCTGCAGATGCGAGGCAGGGAGAACGAAAGTGGCGCCGTTGTCCTCGCGAAACGGATCCAGACAGAACAGCGCATTGACCGCGAGTGGCCGGCTGGTCACGAAATGTTGGTACGGCAGATCACGGTGCCAGGCGCCTTGGTTGTACTGCTGGCCTGCGGGGTTGATGACCCCGTTTTGCTGATTGAGGATGAAACGGCCCGCAATCAATCGACCGACCAAGGCGAGCAGCCGCGGCCAGCTGGCCAGCCGTACAAACCAGTCTTCTCCCTGGAGCAGGGGGGCACGGATGGTGTTCAGTTCGTCGATCGCAGCCAGGCGCTGCGCGCCATGGCGCGCGACATAGCTCGCGTGCATGCGATCGAATGCGTCGGACAGAGCCGAGAGTTCGTCTGCGGTGAAGTGGCCATCGAAGAGGCAGTAACCATTTCGCCGAAGTTGCTCCGCAGCGAGGTCGATGTCGTCAGCACACGGTTGTTGTTCAAGCACGCCATAGCGCGAAATCGGAACGGTCGCACGCTCAGTCATGAACCGGGCCTCTATCGGTCGAGGTCCGGTGAACGTCGCGGACGATGGTGTACGGACGCTGTTTGACCTCGGAGAAGATCTTGGCGATGTAGATGCCCTGAATGCCGAGCACCATGACGATCAGGCCGGAGAAGAGCCAGATCGACGCGAGAATGGAAGTGTAGCCATCCGGGGGGGCCGCAACGAAAAAGTACCGGAACAACAGATAGCCGATGAAGACGGCGGCGGTCGTCGAAATCGCGACGCCTAGATAGAAGGTCAACACCAGCGGCAGGCTGCTGAACGAGGTGATGGCGTTGACGAGGTGACCGAGTTTGCGCGCCAGCGTGTAGGTTGTCGGGCTGCTGGCTTGCTTGACCACGACATGGCCGACCTGCCGAAAACCGGTCACCACCCACAACCCCCCGATATTGAGCTCCCGCTCGCGATGCGCCACCAGGGCTTCGACGTAGCGGCGGGTCATCAGGCGGGCCGTGACGATGTTGTCCGGCTGTTGAACCCCTGTCAGCAGCCGGAACAGACGGTAGAACCAACGACCGGTGAGTCGCTCGAGGGCGCCACCGCGGCGGCTCGCCTGCACGCCGTACACCGCATCGGCGCCAGAGTTCTGCATGTTGGCGTTGAATTCTCCAAGCCACTCCGGCTCTTCTTCAAGATCGCTGTCGATGAGAAATACGCGCTCGCCCCGGCTGTGCGCCAGTCCGGTCATCATGGCTTTGTGGTGACCGAAATTGCGCGACAGGTCCACCACCACCACATGCGGGTCCGCGCGGTGCAGTGTCACTGCCCGCTCCAGGCTGTCGTCGGGCGAGCCGTCGTTGACCATGACGATCTCGAACTCCTCGCCGACAAGCTTGCGCGCCTCGGTCGACACCCGTCGATGGAATTCGTCAATGTAGGTGGCCGACTGGTAGAGCGTCGTGACGATGGACAGCTTCATGACTTGAGGTGTTTAAGGTAGCGTCGGGCATCGGGGCCGCAATTGAAAAGAAGATCGAGGACGGTGACTCCATGCACGAATTCACCCCACAGCTGGGGGTACTCGGCGTACCCGGCGTAGTCAAACCAGCTCACGCCCATGCCCATGGCCTCAAACACGCCTTCATCCAGATAGTCCCTTGCCGCCGGCCCTGAGACGTATTGCGTGCCGCCTGCCTGCCGGCACAGACTCGCCAATCGTTCCGACTTGCCATCATCGAGGCGGTAGTCCCAGGAGTTGGTGATGCGTGTCGAAATCTCCATGACGCCGCAGATGGCCTCGATGAAGCGGCGATTGAGCACGGACAACATGTCGACGTTCTGCTCCAGGTAGAGCGGCTCCAGCCAGCGCGCCACGGTTTCGAAATGCGCTGCGCGGCGGTAGTTCTGTGCAATCGCCTTCCAATGATCCTCGCGCCAGTCATCCCCGTCGATCTCGGTTTCGCGGATGGTCTGGTGGTATCTGCCCTTCACCTTGACGGGCACAGTCAGCCACTGAAGCCCTTGCGGCGTCTTGATCTGATTGCGGTTGCGCCAGTCCCGGCGGGTGTACTGCATGTCGTCGTAGAGGATGAATTCATCCACCGACGCGATCATGTCGAAGTAGCCCTTCCATGGGATGTAGTTGGACTGGACGATGGCGATACGCTTCATGGAGACTTTGCCTGAGCTCGTTGCGCAAGACAGGACGCCACCTGAACGTGCGGAAATGCCGGAGGTTTGAGCAATTGTTGTGGCGGGCGGCGCTGCAGCGCGGGTGCAAAGGCGGGCGCAGTCCATTGGCCCACCAACTGCCATTGGCGTGACGGCAACCCCAGTCGATCAAGCACCTCAAGGGGGATGCTGCCGCGCCCATTCGGCTCAGCGAGCAACCAGGCGTTGGCGAGCATCTCACACGGCGCACGTCGCAGCGACGCCACAGCATACGCCTCGCTACCGGGGTATCCGCCCAACAACCACGGCACGCCTGGTGCCCGCGCGCCCAGGGCATACACCATCCCGGGCGATTGCCCGGTCAGATCGATCATGGGATCCCCTTCACGCATGCCATGCGTCCGCGCCGCCGCCTGCGCCTCAGCGATGGCGCTGGCAAACGACTTGTTGAGACCCAAGCTCGATGACGCCCCGGGCCCCAACATAACTGCATGCTCAGCATCAGCGAGGGTGCCACTGAGTCGGTAGGGATGTGCCTGCCCGGACTTCAGCAGCCCCGCTACGATGAACGAGGCCCAGATCATGCTCAGCGCGGTTCGCGAATAGGGCTCGGCCCGTCCGCACACGAGCATGACCATCGTGGCCGGCCAGAACACGGCGGCCGTGGCGGCCACCTCCCACAGGTTGTTGTTCGTACCAAATGCGTACGCCAGCGGGAACGCCGCGAGCACCAAAGCGAGCCCTTCGCGGCGCCAGGCAAGTCGGCCCGACGCGTCCGAGGAGCCGCCCTTCCTGCGTACCCACGCGGCCCCCATCCCCGCACCGAGGGCCAAGGCCAACAGGAGGAAGGGCGCCAGTGCTGCTTTTGACCACCAACCCGGTTCCACAACGTTGGAAAGCACGGCACCTGTAAGCAAGGCCACGACAAGACCTGAGTACCAGGACAAACGCGCGGCCAGACCTCTCGTGCTGGCCGCCGCGACGACGCTGACCATGGCGATGACCAGCACAGCTGCGAACAACAGCTTCAGGCTGGCAGACATCGGGAACCCGGGAAGGGCGATCAGGTCACCGGCTCGATGGCCCGAGTCCAGCACAGACGCCAATTCCATAGCGGAACGCAGCCGCACCAGATGCCCAGCCGGGCCGCCATCGACTGCGAAGGCAAACAAGAGCAACGCAAGGGCCGCCACGAGCACCGCCCACAAGGTCTGTCGCCACGGCACAGGGCGCAGGAAGGCAATGTAGACCCCGGCCAGCGCGACCAGGGCCACGGCCGAGGTCGGCTTGGCCGCAAACGCCAGCCAGCCGCCGACACCCAACAACACAGCTCCGGCGGACCGGACCCGGGGACGCGCGCCATCCAGCATGACCAGACCGGTAGCCGCCAGCAACAGCGCCTGTAATGCCAAGGTGTTGTAGCTGGGTGAAATCAGGCCCATTCGGAACGCCACCAGGCAAGTGGACGCCCAGGCCAGTGCCAGCGCAGCATCCAGGGCACTCCACCGGCCGCTCACGCGGACCACCGTGGCGAATAGCATGGCACCCGCCAACCCCCAGGTGATCAGCGCATTCGCCCGCCGAATGTTCGCGATATCGCCATCGAACGCACTGTAGAGCGGGTGGTACACGAAGCCGAACTGGGACAGCGACGCATCGAAGGCGAAGGGATCGTGCATCCACAACCAGTAGAAGCCCTCATCGGTGAAGTCGTATCCACGGCCACTGGCCCACCAGACACTGCCCAGCAGGGCCAAGCTCAGCACAAGGCTCGTGGCGATTGCTCCATGGGCCAGCTGATCGGCGCTCAGCGTGGTCAGGCGGCCCCCGCCGAGGTTCTTGTCGCTCATGCCTGCCCCACGAAGGGATTGAACCGCCGCTCATCGCCAAAACTGCTCTCCGGCCCGTGGCCCGGAACGAACACCGTCTCATCCCCCATCGGCCACAGCCGTTCGCGGATGCTGGCCAGCAGTTGTGCGTGGTTGCCGCCCGGGAAATCGGTGCGGCCGATGCTGCCTGCGAACAGGACGTCGCCGACGAAGGCGCGCTGCGCCGCCTTCGAGTGGAACACCACGTGGCCCGGCGTGTGACCGGGGCAGTGGCGCACGTCCAGCGTGCAGCGGCCGATCTGCACCGTGTCGCCGTCGGCGAGCCAGCGCGTGGGCGTGAAGGGCTCGGCCGGCGGGAAACCGAACATCGCGCCCTGCTGCGGCAGCGCGTCGATCCAGAACCTGTCGCCCTCGTGCGGGCCGACGATGGGCAGCGACAGGCGCCGCGCGAGTTCGGCCGTGGCCCCGGCGTGGTCGATGTGGGCGTGCGTGAGCCAGATGGCCTTGAGGGCCACGCCCAGGCGCTGCGCCTCGGCCAGCAGGCGCTCCAGGTCACCGCCCGGGTCGATGACCGCGGCCTCCATCGTCTCGTCGCACCAGACGATGGAGCAGTTCTGCGCGAAGGCGGTGACGGGAACGGTGCGGTAGCGCAGCATCAGAGCTTGAAGTCGTAGCCGATGGTGATGGGCGCGTGGTCGGAGAACTTCTCGCCCTTGTAGATCGCCTCGGAGCGCGCCAGCGCGGCGGTGGTCGGTGTGGCCAGGTGGTAGTCCAGCCGCCAACCCACGTTGTTGGCGTAGGCCTGGCCACGGTTGCTCCACCACGTGTAGCAGGCGTCGGTGGTGTCGGGTTGCAGGCGGCGGTAGACATCGATCAGCCCGCCCTCGGTGAGCACCTTGGTCATCCACGCGCGCTCTTGCGGGAGGAAGCCGCTGTTCTTCTGGTTGCTGCGCCAGTTCTTGAGGTCGTTCTGGGTGTGCGCGATGTTGACGTCGCCGCAGAGGATGAACTCGCGCTGGCCCTTGAGCGCCTGCAGGTGCGGGTAGAAGGCGTCGAGGAAGCGGTACTTGGCCTCCTGCCGCTCCGGCCCGGATGAACCGCTCGGAAAGTAGGCGCTGACGATCGAGAACTTGCGCTTCGGCGTGTCAAAGCGCAGTTCGGTGTAGCGACCCTCGGCGTCGAATTCGGGGTTGCCGAAGCCGGTGAGCACGTCGCTGGGTTCGCGGCGGCTGTAGACCGCGGTGCCCGAATAGCCCTTCTTCTCGGCGAAGTGGAAGTGCCCGCGCAGGCCGGCCAGTGTCTCGAAGCGACCGGCCACGTCCGGCGCCTGCGCCTTGA
>VFQR01002275.1_pt1 | contig 12542 bp, 5 predicted proteins | sample 3512321 | NCBI WGS metagenome assembly VFQR01 (sample SAMN10412374, study PRJNA504923) | tailings metagenome | isolation source: Relicate 3 Philex TSF1 revegetated site | place: Philippines: Tuba, Benguet | collected 2017-08-29
GCATCTTGTGCCTGCGGCACCTCCGAAAACGGCACGACATCGCTTTCATCGACTATTTCGCCACCACCGCCACCAAATCCATAAGTCGCTAAAAGAAAGGCCTCTCCATGCGTTTTTTAACTCTACTGGTGCCTATCATCTTTATTTCGACATACGAAGCCACACTGGCTGACGATCCACGTGCCTATCAAGTTCTCGGTCTGAAACACATTGGGCCTGTCATTTCTTTGGCATGGTCTTCCGATGGGCGGTATCTAGCAAGCGGCGCGTTGCCTCAGGGCTATTCTCCACATGATGGAGAACTGGCTGTCTGGGATTTCCTTAAGAGGATAAGAATCGCACCTCAAAAGAACGAACTGGCGGGCCAAGATGTCAATTTCATGCAGTTTCAACCAGACACCGCTGTTTTGGCCACGGAGTACAACAACACCTCCATCTGGGAATTTTGGGATTTGAAAGAGTCCCAACCCGATCCGACATGGCAGTTCATCAAGCCGATACGCCAAGGGGGTAAAGGCGATTACAAGTATCTGGCTCGCTTCCAATGGAGTGGTGATGGCTCTCATTACCTGATTCGAGTCGAGAACAGTGACCAAGAAAAGATTGGCTTTATCAAGGTCTTCCAAACCTCCAACCACCGGCAAGTCTTTTCCCTCGACTCCATCTCCCCTTCAGGTCGCGCAGGTGAAGCCAGCCTCTCTTTCGATGGCAAGAAGATTGTCGTCTTCTGGAGAAAGGAGGGCTTTAAGGTTTATGACACGGCCACCGGCAAGGTTACCAATACCTTCCAGCCGGAGCCTGTGGCATCGAACAAAAGCTACGGGGAACTGAAATGGGTGCCCGGCACCGACAAGCTCGCGATCCGATCGGGTGAGTCTCTCTGGTTGATCGACACCGTCACGGGCAAGACTCTGTGGGTGCGGCGGGGGCAGATGGTAACGTTGCGTTCGATGGATGTATCACGCGACGGCCAATGGATCGCCGCTGGCGGGGATGATTCCGCCGTGCTCGTGCGGGATATCGCCACCGGGCGCATCCGCCGGTCGGTCAAGATCGAGGAGACGACCGGGCGCGGGACGCCCAACGCGATCCTCGCCGTCGCGTTCTCGCCCGACGGCAAGCAGGTCGCCTTCGGTGCCAACGACTGCGGAGTCTATCTGTGGGATCATGAGAAGTCGCAGGTGGGGCCGTACTCCGATGAAACGCCTGCGGAACCGGCGAAGGGTGTGGCCCAGCCCAAGACCACGCCACGACAGCCGACGCCAATCAATCCGTGACGTTTAAGTCCGGTGTATTGCAAGGACTTCAAGCACCCTGCGGAGCAGCTTCAGCAGCGTGGGTTTCTTCACCTGATCGGCTGATACGAAGCTGAGTTTAATGACCTGTTCGCCTTCAGAATTCGTTTCAATGGCGGGCTCTTCGCCGATATCGCGGATTTCGCCCAGAGTGAAGGGCTGACTGCTGGCCGTTCCTGCGGGAGTGAAGAGTTCGATATCGAGGCTGCCAGTGCGTTTGGTGATGATGTTGGCCAGGACGCGGGGCTTCACGCCGGCTTTGGCTTCTGCCCTGGCAGGAACCAGGCGGTACTTCACCAGCATCTTCTGCGTCCAGTCAACTTCTGCCGCCGGGAAGGTGGTCTCCATGAGTTCAAAGAGAGCCTCAGCGACAGCCGGTTCCCAGAGGACTTTCCCCTTCAGAAAACCTTTCCGCATGAGGTGCCATTTGCGACCCAGTTTCTTCCAGGGCATCAGGTCTTCAGGATTCGACGCCTCAGCTTTTTCGCCCAGCGAAAGATAGCTGGCCAGTGCCTCTTTGAAGAAGGTCTGAAAGGCGGGAGTGGTGACATCATCAGCCTTCGCCAGAGAGATCGTCACCTCCTGCAAGCCGCCCGCCATGGCCTTCACGCGAACACGCTCCGCCCGGTTGTAAATCGGTAGTTCATCAAGATCATCAATATCGAGAAGATCGAGGGATTCGGCCAGTTCCGTCTGGTCGAAGGTTCCCTTCGCCACGCGGAACTTCGCCTGCAGCAACCACTCATCACCGGTCAGTGCATGAATAAACCAGCTCGGATTCCCTTTGGATTTGGCTTCAATCACACTGCGATCATTCCAGATCACTGTGACGCCTGAATCCTCCTCTAACGGTTCAAAGATCGTTTCCAGGAGCGAGACTGGCCATTTCGCAGGACGACCCGAATTGGCCAGGTGATCGACCAGATGCCACTTGCGGCCATCGACCTCCCAGGGCATTTTGGCACTTTTGCCCAGCGACTTGAGATCAAGATCATCCCGGCGGCGCGCGAGGGCGGCCTTCGCATCAAAGACTTCACGGGCCCCCTTCCGGCTTGCTTCCAGCACTGGGGCCAGGCATTGAGCGGTCAACGAGACATGCTGCCGAGGATTTTTTGTCGCTGCGTCATCCTCAGGAACTTCTCCTTGAGCGATGCGGACGAGATCTTCAGGCGTACCGGTGGCGACGATGTACCCCCCTTCACTACCGGCTGCCGGGCCAAGATCGACAATCCAGTCACAGGTTTTGATCACATCAAGGTTATGTTCAATGACGACGACAGTATTCCCCGCATCGACGAGGCTTTGCAGGATCTTGAGCAGCTTGCGGATATCATCAAAATGGAGGCCGGTTGTCGGTTCATCCAGCAGGTAAAGGGTGCTGCCAGTGCTGGGACGGGCAAGTTCAGCCGCCAGCTTCACGCGCTGAGCCTCCCCTCCGGAAAGCGTCGGTGCGGGCTGGCCCAATGTGAGGTAACCCAGACCAATCGCGTCGAGAACTGCCAGCGGCCCGCGAATCTTGGGGAAGCTCTCAAACAGCTTGACGGCTTCAGATATGGGCATCTCAAGCACATCGGCAATATTCTTCCCCTGGAACTTGACCGCCAGAGTTTCAGGATTATAGCGGCGTCCGTGGCAGGTATCGCACTCGACCCACAGATCGGGGAGGAAATGCATCTCGATCAGTTTCTGGCCGTTCCCTTCGCAAGTCTCGCAACGACCGCCTGCCCGATTAAAGCTGAAGCGGGCGGGTCGATATCCACGCACCTTCGACTCGGGAAGATGAGCAAACAACTCGCGGATGTGCTCAAAAACTCCGGTATAAGTCGCGGGGTTGGATGCGGGGGTGTTTCCGAGTGGCTGCTGATCGACAACAATCAGCTTGCTGAGGTAATCCAGCCCGAGAAGTTCATCATAGGGCCCGGGCTGTTCGCTCGAACGATGCAATTTGCGGGCAATCGCTTTGCCAAGAGTGTCGGAGATCAATGAGCTTTTGCCACTTCCGGAAACACCCGTGATGGCTGTCAACGCCCCCAGAGGAATCCGCAAATCAACATTGCGAAGATTGTTCTGCCGCGCCCCGATCAACTCCAGCCAGAAAAGAGGCTTCGTTGCGGTCGGTTGGGAAGTGGCTGCCACCTTGGCTTTGGCCTTCCCCTTGGTCGCAGTGCCTGACTTCGGCTGATCCACCGGTGCCTGGCTGTTGCCAAACCTTGCAGGGACGCGGCGTTCTGTCGGAACGAGAATATCTTCCTTGAGAGAGAGGAATTTGCCTGTCAGCGATTCGTCGCTGTTTTCAATCTCGCGTGGTGTTCCTTCCGCTGTGACAAGGCCACCTAACCGGCCAGAACCGGGGCCGAAATCGTACAATCGATCGGCGGCAGCGAGAACTTCGCGATCATGCTCAACGAGCACCACAGTATTGCCAAGATCGCGCAACTTCTTGAGCGCCTGCAGCAGACGCCCATTATCGCTGGGATGCAGTCCGATCGTCGGTTCATCGAGAACGTACAGCACACCCGTCAAAGCCCGGCCCAACTGACCCGCCAGACGAATCCTCTGGCTTTCTCCACCAGAAAGTGTCGGAAGTGTACGGCTCAAGGTGAGGTAATGCAGACCGACATCAACCAGAAAATCGAGGCGCCCAGCCCCTTCTTCCAGCAGGTCTCCCGCGATCTTCTGTTGGGTTTTGTTGAGCGTAAGATTATGCAGAAACTCTTGCGCTTTATTGAGCGGCAATTCGCACAACTGCTGTAACGTCTTTCCTTGCAGGCGCACGGCAGAAGCATCTTCTCGTAAGCGACTCCCACCACATGAAGAGCAGGGAACTTCACCAATCAGATCAAACAAAGACTGGCGGAATGAGTACGAAACGCGTGAAGCTTCTTCGAGAGCCGGGTAGAGCCCTTTAAACTGGAAGCGATACTTGACCGACTGATCGATCGTGGATGATTTCCTGGATTTCGCTGCGGCTTTGGTACTCGACTTTTTAGATGCTGCGGGCTGATCGGCGTGGTAAACCGTAAACCACTGCTCACCGGCCCCGAAGAGAACCAGTCGCTGCTCAGCCGGTTCGAGCTGATTGAATGGCGTGTCGAGCGAAAGACCGACTCCCCGGCTCAAGGCGTCTAACAGTTCAAACATCGCAGGAGATTGCCGAGGATCCGGCCAGGCCGAAATCGCTCCTTCCCGTAATGTTCGTGTGGGATCACCAATGAGGGCCGCCAGGTTCGTCCCCTGCTGAGTGCCCAGACCTTCACAACTCTCGCACCATCCCAGAGGGCTGTTGAATGAGAAATTATGAGGGGCCAGCGTTTCAAAACTTCTGCCGCATTGAGAACAGGCACGAAAGAGGCTGAATGGCTGAACTTTCCAGGAGTTCTCTGGCTTGTCATCATCGACGAAGGCGACGCGAATGACGCCTTTGCCCTGATCAAAGGCCGCTTCGACAGAATCGGCCAGACGACGGCGGCTTCCCGATGCAATCGTGACGCGATCAATGACAATTTCGACCACATGCTTCCGCCGGCGGTCGATTTCGGGAACTTCCTCCAGTCGATAGGTGGTGCCGTCCACTCGCACCCGGCTGAAGCCCTGCTCTTTCAGCCGCTCCCATACTTTCGCGTACTGCTGGCCAACGGGAACTTCCTGCGGTGCCAGAACCAGCAGCTTAGTCCCTTCCGGCTTGGCCATGAGGAGATCGATCACGTCGTCGGTGGTTTGCGATTCAACCGCGATGCGACAATCAGGGCAATGCTGCGTGCCCAACCGGGCATAGAGGACACGGAGATAGTCGTAAATTTCCGTCGTGGTGCCGACCGTCGAGCGAGGCGTGTGGCCGACCGTCTTCTGCTCAATCGCAATCGAGGGCTGAAGACCGTGAATATGCTCGACTTTGGGCTTGGGCATCTGACCAAGAAACTGCCGCGCATACGACGAGAGAGACTCGACATACCGCCGCTGGCCTTCGGCATAAAGTGTATCCATGGCGAGTGAGGTTTTGCCGGAACCACTGGGGCCACAGAAGACACTCATCTGATCGCGAGGGATATCGAGACTGATTTTCTGCAGGTTGTGCTGGGCCGCCCCGCGAATGACAATATTGGTTTGTGCTTCAGAGGCCTGCTGCTTGAGTGGCAAAGCGGCTTGCCAGCGGGAAGGCGCAGCAACTTTTGTCTCGGGAGGAAGCGTGCGAGCCACACTTTTTTGTGGCATCTCGACCTTCTGCTCGGCAGTGCCTTTGCGTTTCTTCTTCGTTCCCGGCCCTTTACCTGTCGAGGAGGCTGCGAGCCCCAAAGAAGCTACCGACTCCAGTGAAGTAGGCTGAGCAATGGATCGACCGCTCGTCTCAAGCACTTTCGCCAAAAACCGACCTGTGTACGAGGCCTCACATTGGGCCACCATTTCTGGTGTCCCCTGTGCGATAATTCGGCCACCACCTTTGCCACCTTCGGGCCCCAGGTCAATCACCCAGTCGGCAGTCTTGATCACATCGAGATTATGCTCGACAACGATGACGGTATTCCCGGCATCCACAAAGCCATGCAACACCCTCAGCAGGTGGGCGATATCGACAAAGTGCAGACCCGTTGTCGGTTCGTCGAGAATATAGATCGTTTTGCCAGTACTGCGTTTGCCGAGTTCTTTCGCGAGCTTGATCCGCTGGGCTTCGCCTCCAGAAAGCGTGGGAGAGGGCTGACCCAGCTTGATGTAGTCGAGACCGACATCGTGCAGAGTCTGCAGGAGACTTTTGATCTTGGGGAGGTTTTCGAAGTGTTCAAGTGCCGTTTGAACATCCATATCGAGGACTTCAGCAATGTGCTTGCCTTTGAAACGCACTTCCAGCGTTTCTTTGTTAAATCGGCGGCCCTGGCAGACAGGGCAGGTGACCCAGATATCAGCGAGAAAATCCATTTCAAGCTTATTAGAGCCATGCCCTTCGCACGCTTCGCAACGACCACCAGGCACGTTAAAGCTGAAACGTCCCGGCTTGAAACCGCGGGTTTTCGAATCGGGAAGTTGTGTGTAAAGATCGCGAATCAGGTCAAAAAGTTTGACGTAGGTGGCAGGGTTCGACCGAGGTGTACGACCAATCGGTGACTGATCAATATCGATGGCCTTATCGACCAGCGCGAGATTGTCAAAACTTTGATGAGCACCCGGTGCACCTTCACCCAGATTGACTTCGCGATTGAGCAAAGGCCATAGAATATCGTTAATCAGCGAACTCTTGCCGGAACCGGAAACACCGGTCACACAGATAAACTTCCCCAGTGGAAACTCGACATCGACATTTTGCAGGTTGTGATGAGTGCAACCTTTAATCGAGATCGATTTTCCTGTTCCTGCGCGACGTGTTTCGCGGATTTCGATCTGCTTACGGCCTGAGAGATAGGCTCCCGTTTCACTTTCTTCATTCGCCAGAAGTGCTTCAAGGCTCCCTTCATGTACGACTTTTCCACCACGAACACCGGGGCCAGGGCCAAAGTCGATAATGTGATCGGCGGCCTTCATCGTTTCATCGTCATGCTCCACCACGATCACGGTATTACCCTGATCGCGAAGATCCTGCAGGCTCCCCAGCAGCATTTCGTTATCGCGAGGGTGCAGGCCAATCGATGGTTCATCGAGGATATAAACCACACCCACGAGGCCACAGCCAATCTGTCCAGCCAGACGAATCCGCTGACTTTCGCCACCACTGAGAGTGGGTGCCGTACGATCCAGCGCGAGGTAATCGAGACCGCATCGCAAAAGAAAACCCAGACGACCACGAATCTCTTTAAGAACTTCTTCAGCGATGTATTGCGAAGTCGGATCCAGATCGAGCTGTTCAAAAAACTCAAACGCTTCCCCTACACTGAGATGGCAAACCCCAGGGAGTGACAGACGCTGTTTTTTTGGTTGGGAAGCCGCCGATGAGGAGCCGCTCCGTGCTGTCGCCGGCGTAGAAATCTCCATAGCCTGACTGGAGACAAAATAGTTACAGGCCTGGGCGTTGAGTCGCGAACCGTGGCAAGTGCTGCACCCCACGACTTCCATATACTTTTCGAGTTGCCTGCGCCGCATCGGGTTTTTGGCTTTGCGGTACTCTTCGAGTAATTCGCGGACATAGCCTGTGTACTTTCCCCCATGCTTCCACACTCCGCCCGAGTGCTTGAAGCTGTAGGTCACATGCTGATTGCCCAATCCATCCAGGAAGAGATCGCGTGCTGCCTGGGGAAGTTCATTCCACGGGGTTTTCAGGAACTCACCGGGCTTGAGGCTCAGTGTTTTTTCAATCGCCGCAGCCACACCATCAATGAGATGCCTCCGCCAGCGGCCCAGCTTGGAAAGTTTGCCAGAAAGTGCGAGTGCTCCCTTCTGGATGGAAAGGGATGCATCGGGAATGAGCCGATCAAGCAAAAAATCGTGCCGCATGCCAAGACCGTTGCAGTCAGCACACATCCCTTGAGGGCTGTTGAAGCTGAAAAGTTGCGGCGAGGGAGGATCGTAACTGATGCCGCAATGGGTGCAGGCATAAGCTGTGGCAAAAAACTGTTCGCTCGGGTTCTCCGGAGAAGGTAAAGCGTCTTCGCTCTGAATGGCGGCAGAGAGGAGTTCTTCAGGAGAATCCTGCAAGACAATGAGTTGCCCATTCGCCAGCTTGAGTGCATTTTCCACAGCTTCGGCCACACGCTGGCGAGTCGATTTCCCAGCCACCAGGCGGTCAATCACTACGTCAATCGTGTGCTTCATCTGCTTATCAAGCTGCAGACTTTCGCTCAGCGAAATGAATTTGCCATCAACCCTGGCGCGAAGGTAGCCCTGCTTGAGAAGATCGACAAAGAGATCCTTAAACTCTCCCTTCTGTCGCTGAATGAGTGGTGCCAGGATCTGAAACTTTGTTCCGGCAGGTAAAAGGAGAATCTGCTCGACAATGTTTTCAGGAGCCTGCGATGTGATCGGGCGATGGCATTGGTGGCATTCGGCCTGACCAACCCGGGCAAACAGCACTCGGAGATAGTCGTAAATCTCGGTGATCGTACCCACGGTACTGCGCGGATTTCGACCAGCCGTTTTCTGTTGAATCGAGATCGAAGGAGCCAGCCCGGTGATCGAATCGACATCAGGCTTGGGCATGGAACCCAGAAACTGACGGGCATATGTGGAGAGCGACTCGATGTAACGCCTTTGCCCTTCGGCATAAAGCGTATCAAAGGCCAGTGAGCTTTTTCCGGAACCACTGACGCCCGTCATCACAATCAGTTTATTTTTGGGCAAAACCAGGCTGACGTCACGCAGGTTATGTTCTCGGGCACCACGAATCGTGATTTCAGATCTGGTCATGGAAAGCTCAGAGGGTTAGCTGGCGTTAACTGAAACGGCATGGCTGGCGTGGCCAAGATCAGTGTTTCGAGAATCGAAATGGTTTCGAGAATCCATCAGCCAAAAGAGTGCAAGATGCGGAGGCCGATTGATCCCCGGAACAAGTGAAGTTTAGCGCGACTGCCCAGAAAATTCGCCGCCAAGGGGCAAAGATTTCACACATCTCCCATCCCATCCGCACGAAAAGCGATTGGCGAATCAGCGTCTGCAGTCGAACGTCTGCCACGTTTGAGCCTCAACGGGTCGCATCGCCAGCTATTCATCACATCAAATCCTGATGAAAACCGACAATTTGTGTAACCTGCCGGAATGACCATGGCACACGTTCAGTGTTTGATTCCGGTAACTTGTATCCGTCGTTGGCTCCCGGCACTGGACTCGAACGCTGCTTGGAAACGCTTCTTCCTTTGGGGTAATGGATTTTTCTCAGGACACAAAACCTGATGCGGCAATATGGAAATGACGAATGATTCGACAATCGATTACTGAAATTTGACGGAATGAGGACTCCCCAACGGCTGCAGTGATGTCTATAACTGAAGATCGCTGAATGTTTTTGTATAGAATTCGGGGACTATGATGGCCATAAGTTCCCTCCGAGAGTTTCTGAAGATTTCTTGAAACAAAGTCGCGACAACATTTTGTGACCCTGGAAGGTTATCGCTGGTATGGACTCTGCAGGTACTGCCCGTGATGCGTTATCCGCTGCGATGGTTGAACGCGTGCAGGGATTGCGACTACCCCCACCCCCTGCCAATGCGGGGATCAACGCTTCCACCTCGATTGCCTGGCTGATTGCCACACTTTCGATTTCGGGCTTCGTGTTTATCTTCCTGTTCGCCTTTGTCTATCAGGTCGGTGGCCCTCGAGGCGGTGACAGCAGCAATGCCCCTGCCTCGACGACCATCGCTGGTGATGGGAAGGCGACAACTGCGGGATCCAAAAAAGATCCGACAGCTCCTGCGAAAAATGATACCCGTCCCGTTGACTCTGCCACGGTTGATCCAGAAGCGATGGTGCTCCTGTCACAGGGGTATATCATCCCCGAGCAGCAGATTCTGGTCAGCCCGCAGGTGAGTGGCCGGATTATTGAATTGAACGTCAAGGAAGGAACTCGCGTGGAGAAAGGATTCGTCCTCGCGAAGCTGGAACCCACGGAGTACCGAGCTGATTATGAAGGAGCCAGAGCCAACGTGGCTGCTGCAGAAGCCAGGCTCGCGGAGTTGCGGGAAGGAAACCGTCCCGAAGAAATCGCTCAAGCCCAGGCCGAACTGGGGGAAGCCAAAGCGACGCTGAGACAACTGGAGCAGACCTTTCGTCGTAATGCCGAGCTATACGGACAAAAAATTCTCAACAAACAGGAGTTTGAGGATTCGGAATCTCAGCTCATGGCCCAGGCTCAGCGTGTGCTCAAGCTGGAAGCGATGGTCAAACTGGCCGAAGATGGTTTTCGCAAAGAGCGGAAGCTCGAGGGAGAAGCGAACCTGCATAAAGCGATGGCCGAACTGGAACGAGCCAAGTGGCGTCTGGATAACTGCACGATCGTGGCTCCTATCTCGGGAACGATTCTCAAGAAAAATGCCGAAGAGGGGAACATTGTGAACCCGGTGGCATTCAATGGTTCTTTCAGTTTGTGTGACCTGGCCGATCTTTCGAAACTGGAAGTCGATCTGACCATTCAGGAACGGGATATTTCAAAGGTTTTCCCGGGCCAGAAATGCAAAGTCCGTTCGGAAGCCTTTCCAGATCGCGCTTACGATGGTGTGGTTTCACGGCTGATGCCCATTGCGGACAGAGCCAAAGGGGCCATCCCTGTGCGAGTGGCCATCAGTGTCCCAGCCGATGAAGAAGGCATGTATCTGAAGCCCGAAATGAGTGCCCAGGTGACATTCTATGCAGGGAAAGCAGAATAAAGTTCAAATACTTCATCGGCGAAGAAAGTGCCTTGTTTGCAGCTTTGGGCAAGCATGTTTTTTCAATTTACGACTCGCGATTTCAGTTTGCAATTCGTATTAATGATGATTTCATAGGCATGGTGCAATCCTAATTGGACGGACTTGCATCAAGGATCGATAGAAGCCGTATGGCACCGGCTTTTGAGTCTTCTTGGCGTTTCACAGAATATCTCGGATTTTCTAAACTTATTTGTTCAGACGTTGCCGTTAAACCTTCGCCCCCTCCCACGAGAGTCGGAGTGCAATCCCAAAGCCATGATCCGGAAATTGATTTCATCGATGATCTGCCTGATCTTTGGTTGCGGCGATAACGTCTCCGATACTGCGGAAAAGGCCACCTCAAAGCCAACTCTGACTTTGCAGCAGATGGCCATCCAGCTCTTGGAAGCTCATGACATCGGGGCGCATGCGAATGGCGATTGGATTGCGATTCAGGGCAGTGAAATCTTGACGCAATGGAAGTTGGCCTCTGAACGTCAAGTTCAAGCAGGTCATTGGTCGGTGCAACTCGACTCATTATGGGTCTTGGCCGATCAAAGACTTTTAGTGGAATCGGTCGCGGGATTTGGCCCTTCACGATCTGCAGCGATCGTGGACGCTTTGGACAATTTCTCGAAGAGTTCTTTCCATGTCCTCTTGAGAGCACTTCTGGACGCCCCCTGTGATCATGCTCTACCGGCGGAGACTTGGGAGATTTCTGGCACGCCCAGAATGGTCTTTCCCAGTGATCTAGTTTCACGTGGCAAGTTTCCGCACGACGCTAGCGAAGCCGTCCAAGAATGGTGCGACCTGGTCGTCAAGGAGATCAAGACGTCCTCCCTGCCGAATGGTACGCATTGGATTCGTGTCTACATCGCTCAGATGAATGACGAAGTGATGCAACTGGAAGTCCTGCTCGACAACGAGCCATGGCAAGATATCATGCCAAGGCTCATCCAGATCAAACCTCCAGCCCAGCAAGACTTCTATAGTATTCGCCTCTTCTGGGTAGTCCGCGACTCCACAAACACCACCCTGCCGGCATCGGCTCCATTGAGAAATCGTCAGGAAGAGTAAAATCGGTGAAGAGCTGAACTCTAGGGCAAGCCCGCAGGGTGGCACAGGTTGCTCGTCCACGAGCTACCTTTGTGCCGCAGGCAGAAGAGGCTGACGGCACCAGGCAGCGAGCCACTCTCGCTCCCCGTATGAAATCAGACTGGCCTGAATGGTCGTTGATAGGGAATGAAACCTCTTGTGGCTTGGCCACCCCGGTAGAGATCGGAATTTCAACCGGCGCCACCCTGCCATCAGTGTCCCAGCCGATGAAGAAGGCATGTATCTGAAGCCCGAAATGAGTGCCCAGGTGACATTCTATGCAGGGAAAGCAGAACCAAAACCTGCCACGATGAGTGCCGAATAATTGGCCGAATGCCGGGTGGCCCGACCGACTCGCGGTTGGGTCGCGCAGCGACAGGATGACATATCCTGCGCGTAACCCTGGAACAGACGTGATGAACCAGACCTCGGAGCCCCACCTCGTCCTTCGGGCACAGCGAGTGGGCTGCTCGACGATGAACCGTTCTCTAAGCAGATCACGCGGATGGCGCAGCGTCTTGTGCCTTCGGCACCCGTCCACAAGTTGGCCGGGCTACCCGACGTATTAAGGTGTGATGACTGCGGGATTGGCAGGTGGCAGGCTGCGAGCCAGTTCTTCCTGCTGAATCACAAACTCCCGGTACCCTGCATCGAGTTGTTCGAATGGAACGCCCACCAGTTCTTCGATTGAATCGACGCTGTCACGCTTCAGATCACTCATCGAGTAGATCTGGGACAGATGGGCAATGACCGCATCTCGATAGCGGCCACCTTCCGCTTCCATAAGATACTTGGTCAGATTCGCAGCCTGCTGATAGTTCCAGGCCAGTTTTTCGCTCGATTGAAATGCCTG
>VFQR01002276.1_pt1 | contig 12536 bp, 7 predicted proteins | sample 3512321 | NCBI WGS metagenome assembly VFQR01 (sample SAMN10412374, study PRJNA504923) | tailings metagenome | isolation source: Relicate 3 Philex TSF1 revegetated site | place: Philippines: Tuba, Benguet | collected 2017-08-29
TGGTAGAAACTGGTAAATCGATTCTCATGCTGGGGCGTCCAGGTGTGGGCAAAACCACTGCCCTACGGGAAATTGCCCGTGTTTTAGCGGATGAACTGCAAAAGCGAGTAGTGATTATTGATACATCCAATGAAATAGCTGGGGATGGTGATGTTGCCCACCCCGCCATTGGTCGCGCTCGACGGATGCAAGTAGCTCATCCAAACCAACAGCATCAAGTGATGATTGAAGCAGTGGAAAACCACATGCCAGAAGTCATTGTCATTGATGAAATTGGCACGGAACTGGAAGCTTTAGCAGCTCGTACCATTGCCGAACGCGGTGTACAGTTGGTAGGTACTGCCCACGGGAATCAGATTGAAAACCTGATCAAAAACCCCACCCTGGCTGATTTAGTTGGGGGTATCCAAGCTGTGACTCTGGGAGACGACGAAGCTAGACGCCGGGGTTCGCAAAAAACTGTTTTGGAACGCAAAGCCCCTCCCACCTTTGAAATTGCTGTGGAAATGTTGGAACGGCAACGTTGGGTAATACACGAAAGCGTTGCTGACACAGTAGATAATCTGTTGCGGGGTCGTCAGCCTAATCCACAAACAAGAACCGTTGATGACCAGGGGAAAGTTGCCATTACACGACAATTAGCCGTTGTTAATGGTCGCGGAGGGCATCTAGCAGCAGGGGAAGAATCTTTTCCTTCCGGGCGACAGTCCAACGGCTGGCGTTCATCCGGACAAATGCTAGCACTGCCCCAGTTGCCTGTGGAGCGGGTAACTGGGCGCAGTGAGTTTGACCGCTTGCTGGATGAATCCTTCAACTATTCTGAAAGCATTGATTTGGATGCTACTAGACAGTCGGGGCCAAATGGTGAAGATTTACCACTGCACATTTACCCCTATGGCGTTAGCCGCCACCAACTCGAACAGGTAATCAGCGTGTTAACTTTACCTGTGGTCTTGACAAAAGATATAGATAGTGCAGATGCAATTTTAGCACTGCGATCGCATGTCAAAAATCATGCCAAATTACGCCAAATGGCCAAAGCCCGTCATGTGCCTATCCACATGATAAAATCCAGCACCATTCCTCAAATTACCCGTGGTTTGCGGCGGTTGCTGAACATCGACGACCCAGAACTGGCCGACGACCGAGAACTGCAACTGTTTTTGCACAGTGGTAGCGATGACGAAATGGACGCCTTGGAAGAAGCTAGACTTGCTGTAGAGCAAATTGTCATTCCCAAAGGACAACCAGTGGAATTATTGCCACGTTCTCCCCAAGTCCGCAAAATGCAACATGAGTTGGTAGAACACTATCGACTCAAGTCTCACAGCTTTGGCGAAGAACCAAATCGTCGCCTCAGGATTTATCCGGCGTAACTTTACTTTAAACCCCTCTCCAAATGGGAGAGGGGATTTACATATTAGTAAGCTATTTCACTGTAAGTTCTTAACTTCAGTTGCACTCAAAGCACGATTATAGATGCGGACTTCATCAATTAATCCATTAAAGCGATCGCCCAATGGTGTCCCCTCACCATAGTTCTCGGCTGCACCAATAGTTACTGGATTGTTATCTACTAATATGTTGCCAGTAAGCGGGCTACTACCAATTTGAACACCATCGACATAAAGACGGAGCATACTCCCATCGTATGTCCCTACCATATGTACCCAGCGATCGGTAGTTGGCGAACCTTCGTAAACATTACCTTCACCATCACTGGTGCCTATTTCCCATTTATACTTCATTACTTGATTGCGCGGGCCAAACCCCAAAAAGAATTGATCGGGATGAAGAGAGTCGCCAATCTGTCTATTTACAACAGCCCTAAAACCCACTGGTTGAACATTTGGACGTACCCAGGCTGAGACAGTGATTTGATTAGTCATAGAGTTAATACTAGCTGAAGCAGGTATACTGGCATGGGAGCTATTGCTTCCTGTCACTTGAAGAGCTTGGCCATATAGACCAACCGTTCTGCTGGAATTAATTAACGATCCGCTATTATTATTGCCAGAGCTGTCTAAAACAGTATTACCTGTCGCTTCTTCAAATTTCCAATAGCCTACTAATCCACTTGAGGTATTATTATCGGAATTGAATGTCCAACTGTTAATATCTTGAGCATTAAATCGAGATCCTGTCCCAGCAGTAAAGCCAACAAAGGCTTGGGAACCGAGAACAGAAGTTAAATCAATCTGGTAGGAAAGTGCTGCTTTGGCGGTTGGAAGTTTAGTCGAACTTTGAGAAAGGAAAACATCCAGTTTGTCAGTATTACCGTTGTACTGAATCCAAGCATTAATTGGCGTACCGGAGTTCAGATCGATTGGCGTACCTGAGTTTGAATCAGTGACATTACTGGTGGTTGCAAGCGCAGCAGTTACATTACCATCTCGCAGCACAGCAATGTTGTTGTTGTTAGGATCTGTTGCATTCTTAAAAGTGTCAAACTTAATCGCTAAACTCTGAGTAATAGGGCTGACAGTCCCGCCATAGCCCAAATTGCCACCTCTACTACCGATAGCATTGGCCTTTGCTGGACTATTTTGCAACACAAAGGTAAATCCATCAGATCCAAGAGTTCCACCTCTCAATTGAAATTGAAACTGGGTTTGAAAGGAGGTGTCAGTATCCAATGCAATGGGGGTAGTATAGAAAACACTACCCGTCTTAGATGCAGAAGCTGGAGTCAAACGCAGTGCAGTACCAAACTTGGCCGAACTGCCATTAAATTTGAGTCCACTCGTGCTGGCAAAATTCGTGAAGTCAAAGCTAGCCAGCACCCCATTATAGGTATTTAAAAGCGAAGGCTGGATGGCTAGAGGAGATTCAATTGTACCAGTTGCGTACTCTAGCACCCAGTTGCCACCTTGAGATACATTCCCAGTTAGATCTGTTGATGCAGCTACATCAGCCCCAGTCAATTGCCCCAATTCGGAAACAAAGGTACTCCCCACTGTACCTGCGGCAACATTACAACCGTACAGCAAGATATCGGCATCAGGCGCTAAAGCATCTGCCCAGGTTCGTAAGTCTTGACTTCGGCTGCTGAGTGTCTGAAGATTGACTACAGAATCCCCAAGCTCCAGTTGACCAGAACTGCCGTGGGAAATAATATGAACTCCTAAAAGATCGTCATAATTAGAGAGCGTCTCAGTGATTTGTGTAATACTATCTTGCTCAGACTGAAGCGGAATAATCAGGTCAGCAGTTAAACCTTGAAGAATTTGTTCTACCTCAGGAATACTTAAATCGACGAAAGCAATTGACTGAGGATTTACTAACTGTGGCTCAGTTAACAATAAGTTGGCACTCAAGTTCGACCCTAGACTTTGACTTGAGGGAAAACTAGTAAACAAAGCAGAATTATCGAAATCAGAAAAGTTTGTCTCAAACATATATGAGGCTTCTGGAATAGACTTGTATGAAAATTAAATTTCTGACAAACAAGAGGAAGCAACTCCTTGAAACCACCTACATTCCGCAGCTAGGGTGAGGGATGAGGCAATACTACTCGGTTAACGATTTTTAACTCGGCATTGGGGAAAGGGGAAAAGGTTAAAGGGTAAAGGTTTTTCTTTCCCCTTTCCCCTTGTCCTTTTCCCCAAAACCCGACAAGTATTGAGGGATGAGGAGTATGAGATTTTCTAAGTATCACATCAAAAACACATTCAATTAGCCAGTTATTTATAAAGTATTAATAAAATTATACTTACGTGTATTATTGGTGTACCTCATGTACCTCAAAAGTTCTGTATTCGTTGTGCAATTAAACTATTGATTGGATGCAGAATCTTATTTGGCTCTCAGTAATCTTTGAAACAGGCTGTTAGCTGTGATGTTATTCCTCTTTTTCTCACCGTTCGCGTAATTAATGTTAATCCTGCATCAGATGTTACAGGTTCACCCTTAAAATTAATTACAACTGGACATGACTTTACTTGTTCAAATACGAACTGTTCTGGGATACAATCGTTTTTATTTGAGGGTCATACTTCAAACTGGTGGAATTGTTGTGCAATATGCATTTTGGCAGTTTTTGACCCCTATTTCTTCAAGCTTTGTGAGAAATCCAGGTATGAAGTTTAATATGACCCACAGTGTAAAATCTCAATTACTCAAGTTATCTAGGTGGTAGTGGAGAGATAGCTACATTTTCTCCATTTACACTTAAATGAGTTGCTTCTATTACTTGACCGTAGCTGTTGCGACTGCCAAAACCCTGAACTTGAACTTTATCGTTTCCCTGAATCATATTCACAAGTTGCTCGCCAACATGGGGCGGAAACTTCACTTCTACACCAGAGGAAAGGATCAGTCCATTCAGTTCTCCCCGATGTCCAACCAGCCAATTCTGAGCAGTTCCCTCAGCAGAAAGACTCGTGTAAGTATTGGCTTTGTTGACAGGCGGTGGAGGAGGAGCCATTGGAGATTGGACAGCAATTGTCTGTTGATTCTGTTGATTGGTGATTTGGCTTGCCTCGACTTCCTGACCAAAGCGAGTGGCTACACCAGCCTTACCAGCAATTCTTACCTCAGCACCGGGAGCGATCGCGTTTGTCAGTTGATTAGTTAAATGAGGTGGAAACTTCACCTGAAGTTTATTTTTGAGTAGTAAGCCATCAACTTTACCTTCTGGATTGAGTAAGTATTGTTGCACTGTGCCAGTGTAGTTTGCAACAAAGCCGTCTTCGGGTGCAACTGGATTGACTGGAGAAACAATTACCGCAGGCAATGTCCGTCCGGCGATCGCTGAATTTTTGAAGTTAAAGTAAGCCCAAACACTTGTTAAGGCGATCGCTACCCCAACTATTCCACTGTTAACAATTAAGCGGAGATTGTGGCGGCGAATCTGGTTTTGAGTATTTTGAATACGCATAAGTTGTAATGCCTCCTGAAGATTTTCAGGAGAAATACCTGCTTCTGTTGCAGCTTGAACCAGTTCCGAAGGTGTATAGTCATGGGATTTTTGTCCTTGGAGTTGGGCTGCTAGAGCAAATAATTCTGTAGCAGTTTGGTTCGTAATGCGATCGCTTGAATGATTCATATTGCAACCTCACTAAAAATTACACATTCATAAAGTGCAAAAATCGTGCCAAAGGTACAAGTTAACTCAGACGAAATCGAGCAAGATAAAACTAGTAGTCTGCCAACCCAAAAATGTTAGGTGGAAGTTGGGTAAAGGTTAAAGGGAAAAGGGTAAGGGATAAAAAACCTTTCCCCCTTCCCCCTTGCCCTTTTCCCCGGCAAGTTGCCTTGGCTAACTACTAGTTCTGGCATCTTTTATTTTTTTTTATGGTTCTACGACGCTGGACACTGCGGCAACAACTCACCATTTTGACAGTGCTGTTTCTCGGCTTTAGTGGATTAGCATTGTGGTTGGTCATCCAACTGTTTGAAAGTCTTGAAGGAACGGTAATTGCCCGGAATCAGCGCGAACTTGCCAGTGCCAATACACGACTGATTAAGTTGTTTTGGGAATCGCGGCTGGATCGTACACAAATCCCAAATGCACGTTTAAATAAGTCTTTGCAAAGTTTATCAACAGATGCTTTGACAAATTTTCCCCGTGTAGAAGGCGGATTCTATCTTCTGGGTGGCGATCGCCTGTTGGGATATGCTTTCCCGACTCATGGCGGGCCAGTGCCAAAAACTGATATCCCACCTGCGGAACAAGACTCGATTTTGCAATTGACGCGACAAGCAACTAGTCAAGGATTACCCCAAGAATTAGTACTGCGACCAAAGTTAGATATTTTGGTACTGCGAGCCGATCCCCTACCACTATGGGGTGCTGTGTGGACAATGAAACGGATGCCGCGTATTGAAGATGGACAGCCAAAAATTCTCAGTGGCTTGATAGTGGTGGGAATTCTGATTATTGGTGTCTGGACTTTTGCCATTGCCGTGCAACTTCAAACAGGCGTACAAAGATTACAAGATAGCCTCAAGGCAATGGAGGTAAATCCCAAAGAGCAAATTCCACCTCTCCCCGCAGAGATGGGATTATTGGGAACCGCTATCAATACAATGCAATCTCGCCGTCAAGATTTGGAACAACGCTTGCAGCGAGTAGGGCGTTTGGCCTCCTTGGGACAGATGGTAGCTGGTGTTGCCCATGAAGTCCGCAATCCCCTTGCTAGTATGCGGTTGAATTTGCAATATACACAACGCCAACTCCAGAAACAAGAAATTACTAATTTGCCGATTGCTAGTTTGCTCGAACAGGTGGAGCGTTTGGAGTCTTTGGTACAGCGACTTTTGTACTTTGATCGCAACCAACAGGAAATTCCCAGCCTAACTTCACTCGAAGCGATCGCCTGTGAATCAATTGCTTTGTTACGTTTAAAGGCCCAAGAATGTCAAGTCGAATTAGTTTATCATCCTCCTGCTCAATCCTTAGAGCAAACTTCACTACGTCGGCGCGAACTCGGACAAGTATTAGTGAATTTGATTTTGAATGCAATTCAAGCTAGTCCCCAAGGCGAGCAGGTAAGCATCGGAGTTACACAAGAGCGTAACTATTTAGTTGCCTGGGTTGAGGATCGAGGACAGGGATTATCTGCGGCTGAAAAAGAGCAAATTTTCGTGCCGTTTTATTCCACCAAGCCGGAAGGAACAGGACTAGGACTGGCAATCAGCCATGAAATTGTTACGCGTAATGCAGGGTATATCGATGTCCAGTCTCAACCGGGATGTACTCGCTTCAGTATTTATCTACCTGTTTTTCATGAGGATAGCAAGTGCAATGGCAAAAATTCTGATAGTTGACGACGAAAAAGCCTTGAGACAGGCGATCGCTCAAATTCTTTGCAGCGAAGGTTATGAAGTTGTAGAAGCAGCAGATGGAGAGCAAGGATTAAAGTTGTTGCAAGATGCTGCCAGCCGTCTCGATTTGGTGTTTTTAGACCTCAAGATGCCTAAAACCCAAGGCATGACTGTACTCAAGCATCTAGATCGAAAGCTGTTTGAGTTGCCAGTGATTGTGATGACAGCCTACGGAACTAGCCGCACGGCCATCGAGGCGATGCAGTTGGGTGCTTACGATTACCTAACCAAACCCTTTGACTTAGACGAACTGGTTAACCTGACAGCCAAAGCCTTAGCCCATCACCAAGAACCGATGTATCAAGTTAGTGAATCTACATTGCAGACGGGACAAGAGGAATTATTGGGGCGATCGCCATCAATGCAATCTGTCTTTAAGCTGATTGGTCGTATTGCTCCCACAGATACAACGGTGATGATTACGGGAGAATCCGGTACAGGTAAAGAACTAGTTGCTGCCACACTTCATACTGCCAGTCCTCGCAATAAAGCACCTTTAGTCAAGGTTAACTGTGCCGCACTCCCAGAACATTTATTAGAGGCAGAATTATTTGGACATGAGAAAGGGGCATTTACCGGGGCGAATCACCTGCGGATCGGTCGATTTGAGCAGGCAAATAGCGGCACAATTTTTTTAGACGAAGTAGGAGAACTCAGCCCTGGCATTCAAGGTAAGCTGTTGCGGGTATTACAAGACCGTTCCTTTGAAAGATTGGGCAGCAATCAGACACGCACGGTAGATGTCCGAATTATTGCCGCCACCAATCGCCATTTAGAGCAGATGGTACAGCGAAATCAATTCCGCGAAGATTTATTTTATCGCTTAAATGTTGTGCGGATTGAATTACCGCCCTTGCGCGATCGCCCTGAAGATTTAGAACAACTTACACAACACTTTCTCAACACCATTGCCATGCGACGGGGCTTAAAACGTTTGGCCTTGGCTGAGTCGGCAATCAATAAATTACGCAATTATGCTTTTCCTGGCAATGTGCGCGAGTTACAAAACACTTTAGAACGAGCGGCGATTCTCTCTGGCGGACGCACAATCTTACCCGAACATTTAGTTTTTAGCCAAAAGGATGAGCGATCGTGAATTTACCGGCTTTGTCTGCTGATTCTGCCTTAGAAACGCATTTAGAAACGCAAGCAGTTCTCTATCCTACCTTACGACAGTTGGTGCAACTCCTACCTTGGAATCATCTGCGAGTTCGAGAGTATTTACAAGAACAAGCCAAGCAAAATCCCTTCTTGCAGAAAAACTCAGCAAATCGAGAAGCATTGCTAGAGGATATTTTACCAAGTTGGTATGAGCCAATTACCAGAGAACCCAGTTTGCAAGAACATTTACAAGGGCAAATTTCCGCCCTCAACATTACTTCTAGACAACGAGAAGCATTAATTTACCTCACAACTTGGCTTTCACCCTCTGGCTATTTGGAAGAATCACCGCTACTGTGGGCAGCAGGAAGTTCTTGCAGTGCCTCGCAGTTAGAAGCAGTTGTACCTTTGCTGCAAAACCTCGATCCTCCAGGTGTAGGAGCGAGATCCTTACAAGAATGTCTCCTGATACAACTGCGAGATCGGCCCCATAGTCTAACAACCCTCTTAGTACGAGATTATTTAGAAGATGTAGCTAAGTGTGTAGGTAACTCCAACGAGGTTAAATACAATCAACAAATATTGCGTGAAAAACTACAACAAAGACTCTTAGAACCACCCACTTTAGCAGCACTCGCAGCCGCAATTGGAGAAATTCAAACCCTCGAACCTCGACCGGGAAGGAACTTTAGCTATTCTCCAACGAGTATCGTTACTCCCGATCTCCAAGCCAAACCCGATGCAAACAAGTGGCAGGTTTCTTTAGTTTCTCAGGTAAGTCAAGAGTATTCCTTGGATGAAGAAGCACTTGCAACTTTGAACATACAGAAAAACTCACGGCTAGAATCTTTACTCCAACAAGCACGGAATTTACTAACGGCACTCGACCAGTGGCAAGAAAATTTACTCAAAGTCGGACAATTTTTGGTTGAACGCCAACAAGCCTTTCTCACCAGTCAAGACAACCTAGATTTAGTACCCACACCACAGCAGCTAATCGCTCAGTCCCTTGGGCTTTCAGACGCTACCATCAGTCGCATTGTGCGAGACCGTCATTTATTAATTTGCGGACAGCAAAACCGTATTTTACCATTGCGATCGCTGTGTCCTCCTGTTGGTGTTGGTGGACGTACACCTACACAAATTCAACAGTTAATCATACAACTGATTCAAGAAGAAACAACTGCCAAACCCTACAGCGATGAACAACTTTCGCAACTACTCAAGTTGCGATTTGGCGTAGAAATTGCCCGTCGGACTGTCGTCAAGTACCGTCAATTAGCGGGGATTGATTCATCTCATACACGTAAATTTAATAAATCCAAAAATAGCTGACTGCCAGAGTCACAACAGTTAACGGTAGCCCAAAACGCAAATGTTCTCCAAAAGTTAGCTTATGTCCTCGCTTGGCAACGGCCTCTGCCACAATCAAATTAGCTACAGAACCCAGCAGCGTCAAATTTCCCGCCAGTGTAGAAGCCGCCGCTAACAATAGCCAAGTTTGTGTATCTGGATGGGGAATTAGGTGATGTAACAATAGTATCGCCGGCACATTGGATACCAGATTTGATAACAATACCGTTACCCCCAAAATACTCAAGGGAGTATCAACAAAAGAGGAAAACCATTCCACCGCACCCAATTTCTGTACGCCCTCTGTGAGGATGAACAACCCAGAAAACATGACTAGCAAATCCCAATCTACCTTTTGTAAAATTCGCTCTGGCTTGAGACGACGCGTGACTAGCAATAGTCCAGCCGCAATTAATGTGGCTTCCGCAATCGGAATGCCAATTAAAAAAGCTACCAACAATCCAGCAGTAATTAGTAAACTTTTGATTAATAGTGGTTTTAAGATGCGATAATTAGGCGGCTCTACTTTCAAATCCGCACGCCAGGAACGCACTTCTGGATACAACCACCACAACCAACCCACCTGGATAATTAAACATATTAAAGCAATCGGTGTCAAAGCTTTAGCAAAGTCCAGATAACTAATGCCAGAGAAAGAACCGATTAAGATATTCTGAGGATTGCCGCTCAGGGTGGCAACTGAACCGAGATTAGTCGCTCCTGCCAATGCCAATAAATAGGGAACAGGATTCAGGTTTAGCAGTTGAGTGATGCCGACTACTAGAGGCGTGAGGATGAGAGCGATGGTATCGTTGAGGAACAGTGCTGAGAGAAAGCCGCTACCAAAAGTCAGGACTATTAATAACCCCAATCGGCTGTGGATATGGCGGATGGTGTAATCAACAGCCAACCGGAAAAAACCCGCCGCCGCCAGATTAGCACTAATAATCATCATCCCAAACAAAAAGATGAGTGTCTTGTAATCAATTGCCCTCCACGCCGCAGGCAGATCCAATAATCCCAATGCCATCAACAAAGCTGCACCAACAAGGGCAATTGTGGCACGGTTCATCCGCAGTCCGGGTAAGTAACCAAACCCTAACCCAATGTAAGTTATTAAAATCGCTAAGTATTGCAGTACTACCATTGTCTACTCTCCCGCCCTAGCTAACTCTCTAGAGCTTCCCGAATCGGGGGTAGATTTAGTTTCTGGCATCAAGAACCAAAAGAAAGCTAAAGCAGCTGCGGCGATCGCTGCCATACTTAAAAAACTAACGTTGTATCCTGCTTCTTTAGCGACAAAACCAGCCAAGGAGTTACTTAGAGAAGCCCCAATCCCAACGGCAGCCCCAATTGCCCCTTGCGCTAAATTAAAGTGTCCTGTTCCTTTAGTTAAATCGGCTATTACCAAAAGCTGCATTACGCCAAAAATTCCTGCGCCTATACCATCTAGTAATTGTACAGATACTAAAAAGAATGGATTATCGCTGAGGGTATACAACACACCGCGAATCGGCAATACTAGAAACGCCAATAAAAATATCGGTTTACGCTTGCTGCGACTCGCCCGTTGGCCGACTAAAATTCCTAGTGGCACCATTACTAGTTGTGCTGTAATAATGCAGGCAGACATGAATAAAGGCGGACTACCACCTTTGTGGTGAGCCAGTACTTCACCGACTAAAGGCAGCATTGCAGCGTTAGCAAAGTGAAATAATATTGCACACATAGCAAAGATTAGCAAGCGGCGATCGCTCAACATTTTGGTAATATTAGAAACATGAACTTGGCGATCGCCATCATCACCCCCTCGTGCTAGTCGGTAATCAATATCTTGTTTGCGAATTCGTAATGTACAAGTAATTACTGCTAGTGACATCAGGGCGATGAAATAAAAAATACCTGCTTGACCAACAAACTGACCGATTAATCCTGCCAGTAATGCTGCTACTACATTTCCCGCCGAACTCAAAGTTTGGTTACGCCCGATGCGGCGTTCAATTCCTTGTCGTCCAACTAATCCTAGAGAAATGGCAGCGATAGTAGGGCCAAAGAACGCTCCAGCTATGGCAGTCAAAGATTGGGCTGTTAAAATGATGGGGAATGATGGAATAATAGCTATAAAAATTGAACTAATAGCAATTAAAACTGCCCCTACGACAATCAGCGATCGCTTCTGTTTAACTTGGTCAATTAAGGCTCCAGCAGGCGTTTGAGCTATTACCCCCGCCAATCCAGAAATAGTCATTACCAAACCTACTTGTGCTGGGTTCCAATGCAGACTTGACGTGAGGTAGACAACCAAAAAAGGCCCTACACCACCTTGAATATCTGCTAGAAATACATTCAACCAATCCAGTGCAAATAAACTTTGCCTGCGAGATTTCAAACGCGTCACCATAATTCCCCCCTGTTGCAGTACTTTCCAAAGTTGGGCTACGCATTCTTCTCGTGCAAAAATTATGCCAATTCAAAAAAATTCTGATGCCTTAAACTGGCATCACCGTGCCAAAACGGAAAAATTGTACGCTAAGGCTCTATTCCTTGCTACGCAAGCATCTTAGTCACTGATTTTTTACCCTTCCCCTTTTCCCGACTTCTGCAAGAAGTCTCTTGTACCAGGTTGCAAAATGCGCGGGCGACTCATAAATGTATCCTTGATGAAACTTATATATCTTGCAGTTTTGCCACCAATTCTGCACGCGCTGAAACCTTCAATTTCCGAAACATTCTCTTCAAGGCTTGCTTGACGGAATTTTGAGTAATCCAGAGTCTTTCGCCGATTTCTGCATTTGTTAATCCCTGCGCCACCAATTCGGCAATTTCTAATTCACGGGGTGTGAGAGGACTTGCTAAAAGCGAATTGGAGATTTTTGGTTTTGCGCGTAGGGTTGCCATTTTTGCTGACAAATGAATGCATAAAGCACTTAAGTCAGCTAAATCATTGCCATTAAAAGGAGGATTTCCCTTGTCACGCGCTAGGTTAAGGGTTCCGATAAGACGACCATCGCAAACAATTGGCCCGGTCATGACGTGTTCGTGGTCGTGGCGGGAGCAAAAATGCTTCCAGTCTCCTGGAGATAATAATAATTGCTCGTGAGCCGGAGCGTGACGCTCAACCACGTAGCGTCCCACTGGATTGCTTTCTAAGCAGACTGCTGGAATAGCTGGAATATCAATCTCAGCGGTTGGTTGTTCGTCTAGGAGATAGATACCCCAATTTTGCACGCCAAAATGGTCGCTAATTTTGTCCG
>VFQR01002277.1_pt1 | contig 12529 bp, 7 predicted proteins | sample 3512321 | NCBI WGS metagenome assembly VFQR01 (sample SAMN10412374, study PRJNA504923) | tailings metagenome | isolation source: Relicate 3 Philex TSF1 revegetated site | place: Philippines: Tuba, Benguet | collected 2017-08-29
TTAACCTTTTCCCAGACCACAAGGGAAGTTCATACTGCTTATCCGAACCGTATTGAATGACTAATGACCAATGACTAATCACAAATAATTAAAGTTATGAAAAAGATTTTATTCCGCTTTTTGGGTTTGGTTATGATTTTGATACTAGCAGTGATGTGGATAGTACTTAATCCCAAACCTGCTTTTGCTCAACTAAACACAATCAACTACAACAGTACAAATTTGGAAAATCGCGATTTTTCCCATACTGATTTGGCGGGTGTAACTTTTGTCGCGGCAGAAATGCGAGGGGCAAATTTTCAAGGCGCGAATTTAACCAACGCAATTCTAACTAAAGGAGTTTTATTAAAAGCAAATCTAGAAGACGCGAACCTGACCGGTGCTTTAGTCGATCGCGTAACTATGGATGGTGCTAATCTGAAAAATGCCATTTTTACAGAAGCAACTTTAACCCGCAGCCGCTTTTATGATGCTGATGTCACTGGCGCTGATTTTAGCGATGCTTTAATTGACCGCTATCAAGTGTCGCTATTGTGTGAAAGAGCCGATGGCGTAAATCCAGTTACAGGTGTGTCAACGCGGGATAGTTTAGGCTGTAGGTAGATAATCTCAGCGCTGAGGTTTAAAACAGAGATATTTTACTAAAGAATGGAAAATCAAACTGCCTTATTAGACTATACATTATTAATTACGAATTTGTTATTATTTTTGTATTTTATAAAAGGTAAAAATCTCAAAATTCATAAGCAAACACAGAATAAACTTAACTTTACTATTGAACCGAAGTTGCTTTTATTTACTGGGTTATTTATTGGACAAGTAGGAATAATTTACTTATTTGCTATTTTTGCGATCGTACCTGTGACACAACTTAATTGTGACCGTGTACCGCAAAATTTACAAGCTTCTAGTGTTGAGCAACAGTCATCAACAATTATATGTAAACTGAGAGAATTTGATTTTTTTGGTCATGAAAAAAACCAACAACAAATTGATGGATTAATTGGAACTATTTTAGAAAAACAAACTAAAACAGATAAAAAGGGAAAAATTATATATGAATATCAAGTTCAGCTATTGACTAATACAGAGAGTATTCCATTTAGACGAATTACTTACAGTGACTATTTTTCTGAAGAAGCAGATTTTATAATATTAAAGATTAAGAATTTTTTGGCACAACCTTTAGAACAAAATTTATTAGTTAAGCAAGATGACACTATAATGGTTTATGGTGCAATTGGAATGACCCTATTTTGGTTTTTATTAAGTTTACTGATCGTAGCACCAGGTTCATTTATTAACTATAATTTTGATAAAGAATCAAATAGTTTCACTCTTAGCCGCTATCGATGGCTTGGAATATTGGGAAAAGCGATTTTTTTGTATTCGTTAAATGAAATTGTTGATATTAAAATTGAAACCTTTAATTATGATGAAGGTGGCGCAGGGTATCGAGTTAACTTAATGTTAGCATCTGGTGAAACTGTAGCTTTGACTGGATGCTATAGTTCTGGGTTTGAAGAGGAAATAGTTAAGATGATAAAAAGTTTCCTCGCTGCAAATTAGTAGATGTTTATAACTCAAGATGAATTGGTGCGATCGCACTCCAAATAATCTTAAACTATATTCAGTAGAGACGAAGGTAGCAACATGACTACAACTAAACAAATAGTTACCTTTGAAGAATATTTAACTTATAACGATGGCACTGACACACGCTATGAACTGGAACGGGGAGAATTGATACCAGTGGCTCAAGCTCGTGGCGGACATGGTGAAATCATGCACTTCTTAGAACGTGGTTTTACAACAGAAATTGAGCGACTAGGACTAAATTGGGTTGCGCGTCAAGCTGCTATTGGCATTAGAGTTCCTCAAGTTGGTAGGCGAGATACTTCTAGAGTTCCTGATGTTACAGTTTTGCCTTTGGAACAATGGAAAAGTCTGAGAAACAGAGAAGCTGTCATTGAACTTGATGAAGATCCGCCACTTTTGGTTGTTGAAGTTGTGAGTGCTGGAACCGAAAGCCGCGACCATCGAGCCAAAAGAGCAGAATACAATATTGTTGGCATCCCAGTTTATCTACTAGTAGATTTTCTGGACTTTGACCAAAATGGCAAAGCAATAGATAAGCGCGTAACAGTTCTGACTTTAGTTGAAGGTTTTTACGATGAAGCAGTTTACAGGGGAGAACAAATTATTGAAATTCCTACATTCCCCGAACTGAAACTGACTGTTAACCAAGTTATTAATGCTGGTGTATAGGTATATAGCAAGGAACAGGCAATGCGGGAACGCCTAACGGTGAATGGATTAACCTCCGCAATAGAAGATTATCAGGACTTACGCACAGGCTACGGAAAATCGTAGACGCGGAGCGGCTTGCCGCAGGCTACCACAGAGGCGCAGAGGTCACGGAGAAATAAGAGTTGGAGAGGTTTTTTGCGTAAGTCCTAATTATTTTATAGGACTCATATCTGATTTTTGAACAAAATTTCAGATAAAACCCTGATAAAACCGGCTTTTCAGTCTCAGTATATTTTCAGAAATCAAATCGGATTCCTATATCAGGCGATCGCATCTTGAGGAAAAATCCTCTTCAAATCCAACAAGGCATCTTCAAACCCAGGAATTCCTACTCGAACTTTTGGTAAATGGATTTGCTTACTGAGATATAGGACTCCTATTTGATTTTTGAACAAGATTCAGTACACATCTATACCCTTCTTTTCTGTTCCCTGTTCCCTATTCCCTGTTCCCTACCTACGCAGATAATTTCAGGAATCAAATCGGATTACTATATAGCGCTTTTCATTTGGATGGAATACATGCTTGAACAATAAATTATCGTAAGGGCACAACATTGTTGTGCCCCTATTGTGGTCTATTCAACTGCAAATTGCTGTAAGTTGACCGAAAACAAAAAGGATACAGAGCAACTAAATTTATTTATGGGTGTCTTGAATTTTGAATTTTGAATTCGGAGCAAAGCGACGTGACTCGTCCTTAATTATCAGTGGGAATTTTAATTAAAAACTCTGTCCCTTCTCCTGGTTTGGACAAACATTTAATTTCACCATGATGTTTTTCAACTACAATTTGATAGCTGATAGACAATCCTAAGCCTGTACCTTTACCTGGTTCTTTGGTAGTGAAGAAGGGGTCAAAAATGTGCGATCGCACTTCTTCTGGCATACCCAAACCATTATCAGCTATTCTAATTAAAACTTGCTGATTAACTATTTGAGTACTAATCCAAATAGTTAAGGGAATCCTGGGGCGTTTTTCCCTTAAATCTAAATATTTTTGCTGTATGGTGTTGAATTTTTCCTCTAATGCATCAACACTGTTACTTAAAAGATTCATGAATACCTGATTTAATTGTGCAGGATAGCATTCGAGTAAGGGTAAAGTACTATATTCTTTGATAATCTCAATAGCTGGGCGATCGCTATTACTTTTCAATCGATGCCCTAAAATCAGCAAAGTACTATTTAATCCTTCATGAACGTCTACTGCTCTCGATTCTCCTTCATCTGTACGAGAGAAGTTTCGCAGTGATAGCACAATCTCATGAATTCGCTCTGCTCCTATCTGCATAGAGTCAACAGTTTTGGGTAAATCTTCAAGAATAAAGTCCAAATCCGTCTTTTCAAATTTCTTTTGCACATCTGGAAGTTGGTGATAAAACTTCACAGCTTCCAGTATTTCTTGAGTATATTCTTTTAAATGTATGAGATTACCAAAAATAAAATTAATTGGGTTATTGATTTCGTGGGCAACTCCAGCTAAGAGTTGTCCTAAACCAGCCATTTTTTCGCCCTGAATTAATCGGCTTTGAGTTTGTTTTAATTCTTGCAGAGTTTGAGTTAATTCTGAAGTTTGACGTTTAGTTTGTTCGAGTAATTCTGCCTGCTGAATTGCAATTCCTAATTGCACTCCCACTTGAGCTAGAAGATTAATTTCTTCTTCTTTCCAATAACGTGGTTGGGAATTTTGATAAGCAACTAACAAACCCCATAATTTTTCACCTTGGCGAATGGGAACGAAGGTTTCGTTGCGTGGAAGTTCATTATCATCATCTGTATCTTCAAAATTTTCTAAAATCAATGGTTGAGTGTTGACTACAGGTTTCCAACCATCTTTAAAGGAATCTGCGACAAATTTACCGCTCCAATCTGAGTTAAAGCGGTAAATAGCAACTCGCTCTACTTCCAGTAATTCTCGCACAGCTTGAGTGGTAGTTCTAAAAATAGTTTTAATATCGAGAGACTGACGTATTTTATCAACAGTTGCAGCTAATAATTCTTGTCGTTCCATTGCTTTTTCTCGTTCTGTAGCTTCTGCTAATTGGACAGCTTGCATTTGAACTTGTTTAATATAAGAATCTTGTTTTAATGCTACTCCTAACTGTTCGGCAATTTGAGTGGCAAATTCAATTTCTGATGGTTGCCATTGGCGGGGAGCATTGCATTGGTGAATACATAGTAAGCCCCAAAGTTCGCCTTGTTTCAAAAGTGGAGCAACCATATTAGCACGCACTTGGAAAGCTGCTAGAATTTGCACATAACAGCCTTGAAAACTTCCTTGATAAATATCAGCGATCGCATTTACTCGACCTTGGGCATAAAGCGGTGCAAAATGTTCGCTAAAGCAGTGGTCGTAAACTTGTTCTCCGATGGCTGAAGTCCAACCATCAGCTACATCTTCGTAAACAAATTCTCCTTCCCAGTCATTTTGATAATCAAAACGGAATACCCCTACTCGGTCGGCTTTGAGTAGTTGCCGCATTTCGGTGACAGAAGTTTGAAAAATTGTATCTAAATCTAAAGATTCACGAATTCTAGCAATTACGCTAGTTAATATCTTTTGTTGTTCTGCTTGATATCGAGCTTCATGTAAAAGTTTATTATGTTGTAAAGCAACCCCTAAATTTTCTGCAATTTGACTGACAAATTCAATTTCTGAAGGTTGCCAAGTTCGAGGGTTGCTACATTGATGAACGCAAAATAACCCCCACAATTCACCTTGCTTCAATAAGGGAACCACCAAATTAGCCCGCACCTGAAATTTGCTCAGAATCGCTGCATGACATTCACTTAATCCCGCCTCGTAAATATCTGCAACTGCTTGCACTCGACCTTGTTGATAATTAATAGCAAACTGTTGTCCAAAACAGTGGTCGTAGACTTTGGCTGCAATTACTGAGTTGCATTCAGTAACAACATCTTCGGAAATAAATTCTCCTTCCCAATCTTTTTGAGGGTCAAAACGAAATACTGCTACTCGGTCTGTTTGTAACATTTGCCGGACTTCAGTGACAGAAGTTTGAAAAATTGTGTCTAAATCCAGCGATTTACGAATACGAGTAATCACGCTGGTTAATGTTTTTTGTTGTTCTGCTTGATACTGAGCTTGTGCTAACAACTCATGATGCCGCAGTATCACACCAATTTGCGTACCAATTTTCGAGAGGGATTCCACTTCATAGGATTGCCATTGTCTAGGGGAGGCATTTTGATAAGCAGCAATAACTCCCCACAGTTTTTCCCCTTGGAGAATTGGCGCAGTTGCAAAGGCTTTTACTTGAAATTGTTCTAACAAAGTAATATGGCAATCTGTTAATCCAGCTTGATAAATATCGTTAACTGTAAACGTCTCATTTTTCAGGTAGCGCCCTCCTTGAGTTTGTTGTAGATAACTATCAGCGATCGCTCCTTGAATTCCAACTAAGGGAGTCCATCCTTCGGCAAATGATTCAGCCACAAAGCTACCACTCCAATCAGCGTTGAAGCAAAAAATAGCAACTCGGTCGGCTTGCAATAGTGTGCGTATTTCTTGGGCTGTTGTTTTAAAGATGATGTCAATATCGAGAGGCGAACGAATTGTATCAACAAGCTGAGCAATTACTTGGTCGCGCTGGGCTGCTTGAGCTAATTTTGCTGCTTGTAATTGGACTTCATGAAGATGCTTTCCTTGTTGAATTGCAACTGTTAAATGGTCAGCAATTTGGCGAATAAATTCAATTTCTGATTCTTTCCAATTCCGAGCCTCACTACATTGATGAATACAAATTAATCCCCATAATTTCTTCTCGCGTAACAAAGGAACAACAAGGTTGGCACGAATTTGAAATTGAGCCAAAATTGTTAGATGACAATCACTCAGCCCAGCTGCATAAATGTCAGTAACTGCTTGCGCTTTTCCCTGTTGATAACTGGTAGCAAATTGTTCTCCAAAGCAATGGTCATGGATTTTGACTGCCATTGCTGAAGTCCAACCATCTGCAACATCCTCAGAAATAAATTCTCCTTGCCAATCTTGTTCAGAATCAAACTGGAAGACTGCAACTCGGTCAGCATTAAGTAACTGACGCACTTCTGTAACTGTAGTTTGAAAAATCGTCTTTAACTCAAGAGACTCCCGAATTCTTACAATCACACTCGCCAGAGCCTTTTGTTTCTCTAGTTGTTCTTGAAGTTGACTGCTTGACAATAGAAGTTGATTTTCCGCAAAAGTTGAATTGAGTTCCATTGCTATTTATTTCAGGGATTGTTCTACAAAAATTTATGATGTCAAACTTCATCAGGTTGAACAGCGCCAAGCTTATAAGTATGACCAACTTTTTCTTTAAGTATCCAATTCTTGTAAAGAAGATGGTTATTGTTATAGTTCCCTTCTCGTGGCTTATCTTCACAACTTGTTAACAATCAGTTATTAGTCCTTTGTCAACACAAATGACAAAGGGTAAACTCTTTTGGGTATTAGTTCAAAAAAGCAAGCTATCCAAAGGGTTTCGTAGAGAAGTTTGCAATCAATAGAACTTTCTCAGATAAGACAAATGGCAGCTTTTATCCATCGGGGTGCAATTTAAATGTGTTAAAGCTTAGCTCAATTGTTGATTGTTCGCTAATTTGTGTATAAATTAGTATAAAATTTAATGTTTTTCAATATACACAAAAACATATAGACGGACAGTGACTAATACCTCAGCTAATGCGCGCTAAAAAAGCATAACTAACAAAAGTGGTTGTTGACAGTTGACTGTCAACTGTCAATAGCCTCGTTACATCAATGTGCAAGTTAAATGCAAAACCAGTGATTTACACAATCAATTTTTGCCTTGTACTGTGGCTACAAGAGAAAAGGGGCATTGTAATGGAATAATTTAAACTGACACGGAGATGTAAATATGCAGTAATTATACAACACCCAAATTCTTAAATCATCCCGCAATTATGCAACCCTGGATAAAGCAATGTCTGGCAATAAGGCGCTTTGTGTCTACTGAGTTGACTAATTGCCGCTAGACTAATAACTGACTTATCAAAATTAGCCTGACAGACAATAAAATTTAGGTTAAATGTTTTCAGGTATGGACTTTGCAAGAGTATTCAGGTATTCTTCGTGACACAACAAGACCAAAAACCCTCTCGTTCTTTTGCTGGAATTGCTGGCATTGTTGCCATTGCCACATTAATTAGTAAAGTCTTTGGTTTGATTCGACAGCAAGCCATCGCTGCTGCTTTCGGTGTTGGTGCAGCTGCCACTGCCTATAGTTACGCTTATATTATTCCCGGCTTTCTATTGATATTACTCGGTGGTGTGAATGGGCCATTACACAGTGCCATCGTTAGTGTTTTAGCCAAACGCAAACAACAAGAAGCTGCCCCCCTAGTGGAAACAGTAACAACACTGGTGGGTGGATTGTTGTTAGTGGTGACATTTGCTCAAATTTTCTTGGCAGATGAAATAGTTGATTTAGTCGGTCATGGTTTAGATCCTACAACCAGAGCGATCGCCATCGAACAAATCCAAATCATGGCACCGATGGCTTTATTTTCTGGATTAATTGGTATCGGTTTCGGTACTCTCAATGCCGCTAATCAATATTGGTTGCTCTCCATTAGTCCTTTGCTATCCAGCATTACAGTTGTCATCGGCATTGCCTTCATGGCTATGCAACTGGGCAAAGACATAATCAAGCCAGAATACGCTTTCATCGGTGGTATGGTGTTAGCTTGGGGAACCTTGGCAGGGGCAATTCTTCAGTGGTTGGTGCAGCTAGTTGTGCAGTGGCGATTAGGACTAGGTACATTGCGGTTGCGGTTTGATTTTAAAACCCCAGCTGTCCAAGAAGTAATTAAAATCATGACTCCGGCAACAATTTCCTCCGGAATGATGCCAATTAACTTTGCCACCGTGCTTTACTTCGCCAGTCCCATCCCTGGTGCTGCTGCGGGCTTCAACTATGCTAATTTGCTGGTGCAAACTCCCTTAGGAATTATTTCTAACATCATTTTGTTGCCCTTATTACCCATATTTGCCAAGCTTGCAGCTCCAGAACATTGGGACGACTTAAAATTACGTATTCGTCAAGGACTGTTACTCAGTGCCGTCACCATGTTACCTCTGGGAGCGCTGATGGTGGCGCTATCTGTACCCATTGTCCAGGTAGTGTACGAACGCGGTGCTTTTAAGGGAGATGCGACGCAGTTAGTTTCCGAGTTGCTAATTGTTTACGGCATTGGGATGTTTGTTTATTTGGGGCGTGATGTGTTGGTGCGGGTGTTTTATGCTTTAGGCGATGGACAGACGCCCTTTCGCATCAGTACTTTTAATATTTTTCTCAATGCTGCACTCGATTGGATTTTGGTCGGGCCTTTTGGCGCACCTGGTTTAGTATTAGCAACAGTAGGCGTCAATTGCAGTTCTTTATTAATGCTGTTGTGGTTACTCGATCGCAAAATTAATGGTTTACCTTGGCGTGAGTGGAGTGTACCAATTCTCGGTTTAACTGCGGGAAGTGTAGTAGCTGGGGTAGCCAGTTATGGAACTTTGATTGCTTCTGCACAAGTTTTAGGTAAAACCGGTTTAATAGCTTTGCTATTGGAACTATGTATATCTAGCTGCGTGGGAATTGCTATATTTGCAGTCATCGCTGCATGGATGAAAATACCAGAGTTGAATACTTTTGTGGATCGTCTGCTTCAACGTTTTGGCAAAAAAAAGAGAGCTTACGCACAGGTAACGGAAAATCCAACCGCAGAGAACACAGAGGAAACAGAGGAATAACAATTGCACAGAGTTAGGGACTTGCAAGTAAAAAATATTCCATAGAAGACTGTTGAGTGTTGATTGTTGACTGTTGACTGTGAACCGTCAACAGTCAATAGACTTCTAAGAGAAGTCGGGAAAAGGGGAAGGGGGGCCTTTCAAGGGCTTTTTTAAATACCTACCCTTGAAAGGATGGGGAGATGGGGAGGTAGGGGAGATGGGGAGATGGGGAGATGGGGAGATAGGGGAAAAGGTTAAAGGTTAAAGGGAAAAGGAATAAATTTAATCTTTCCCCTTTTCCCTTTCCCCTTTTCCCCTTTCCCCTTCCCTATACCCCATGCCCAATGCCCCACTTATAAACGCTCTGTATCTTTGGTAACTAATTTCCAACCATCAGCTTGGTCAATTAGCTTGATTGAGTCTAGTTGCAGATTGTTGAGAAGTGATGTGTGAAGCAGGAAGTAGGGTTGACTGTTGTAGTGCCAATAATATTGTAGTTCGCCAACAGAAGCTGGAATAATGGTGCGATCGCTGTAATAATCCAAGGAAGGACGAGAGTAGGGAAATGATGTATAAATCTTTTTGGTAGCTGGATTTGCCCGCACAATCATTGCGGCTACTGGTTTAACTGGATAAGCCTCAGATAATTCCCAAACCCAATAATTTGATTTCATTAACAGAAGCAGCGAAATATAACTTCCCCAGAACAAAATCTTCAGAAATTGCCCGTCGCCTCGCTCTGCCAAAATAGATGCTAAGGTCATTGTTAAGGCCACTGCTGCAAAAATTAGCTGTAAGTCGGTTTTCGGTGTTGTACCCCAACTAAAATAAATGCTGCCGGCAGAAGCAACTACAGCTAAAATTGCTAAACCTGCTACCCAAGTACGGGGATAAGATGATACTAAAGGCGAATTTTCTGTCTCTGCTAACTGGATACCAAAAGCCAAGGCTAAGCTGGGATAAATTGGGAATGCATACCAGGGAAGTTTGGTAATCATCAAGGAAATTAGCAATAGATAAACACCACTCCACGCCAGTACTAATTTTGCCCAGCTAAGGTTGCGATTTTCCCAAGTTAAACGTACAGTTTGAGGTAAAAATAATAACCACGGCCATGTATACTTCAAAAGTTCAATGATATAGTACCAAGGTGGTTCAAAATTCATCTGTGCAACTGCACCTATTCTGGTGGATGAATTTACAAGACCAACTTGGGCGAAGGTATAACCATAATGAATTAGTTGAGCGCTGTACCAACCAACCACAGGTAAAATACCAATCAAAATGGCTATCCACAGATAGTAACAGGTGAGTAATCGCGGTGTATCCCAAAATAAAAATACGATGGCGATCGCACCTAACAATATGCCTGCTAATCCTTGAGTTAAACAAATTAATCCAAAACCGATACCAACACCAAGGCAATAACGTAAATCCCGGCGCGATCGCAACACGCACAACATCATCACCATCAAAAAACTCACCACCACGCCATCTAACATTGCTAAACGTCCATGACGCACCACGGGTAACATTGTTAGATAAATCAAGGCACTGTAAATAGCTGCCCAACGTTGGCGAAATAATTCTCGACCGATACAATACAGTAAAGGTACTGAAATCGATGTTAAAATTGCTCCAGGAAGCCGCGTAGTGAATTCATTTTCGCCTCCTAGAGAATAAGCCCAAGCAATTAGCAAATGCATTAAGGGGGGCTTGTTATGGTAAGGTTCGCCTCCTAGTGTTGGGTAAAGCCAGCGCATTGAGCCTGCTGGTGCGTGCAAGATTTCTCTAGCGATTTGTGCCACAGTGCCTTCATCCCAATCTCGCAGGGGCAATCCTCCTAGATTGACGCTAAACAGTAACACTGCCGCTAACAGCAACACCACAAGCCATACCCAATCAACCCATCTGCCGACTGTGCGATGCTGTTTTTCTAGATGACCCCAAATAAAGCTTCCTTCTTGCATATTCTCTGGTAATCATTTTACTTGCTGGTTTGATTACATAGAGATCAAAGCGAATCTCCAATGTTGTGACCCAGTAACAACGTCTATTCTTAACGATTGCTAGTTTCCAAGATTAACTCAACTTTCTTTAATTAGTACTATTTTTCCGGGAAAATTATTTTAATTATTTAACGATCATTTTTATAGATAAATGCTAAAAATAACACCTGTAAAAACAGGCTCATAGTAATTGGAGATTTGAGATTTTGAATTTAAATTAAAAAGACTTTATTCCCAAGCTATTTGCGTAATTTCAAACAATATATTACATCGCATTTTGGTACTAATCTTTCTAAGATACAATGTAAATAAATCTACAAGGTTCGATATTTAATTGAGTTTTTATTACTACTATATGACGTTATAGAAATTCACCAAAATATTGATACACATGGAATAGACTTCTAAGAGAAGTGGGGAAAAGGTTAAGGGGTAAAGGGGAAAGGACAAATAAAAACCCTTTTCCCAATAAAGATGAGTCCCTTTCCCCCCTATGAGCAAAAGTAACTTTTACAAGAGGTCTAATAACTTGTGGGTGCGAACAGTCTTAACCTACGAGAACTTCGAGCCTATGCCCTTACCTTTGTATTTGTATCATTTATCAAGTGAAGACGAATCAGTAGACCTCTTACATAAATATTTTTTGTATCATGCAAAAACGTAGAGATGCAGAGAAGAGAAAACAAAGTCAGGACTTTTGCCAGAGGTTTAGTAATTAAATTGACAATATTTCTGCAACCAGAATTATTAAAAAATGAAAATAACTTGTAAATGCCATTTTTGCTCTTGGCGAACAATTTCAATTTCTTTAATGAATTCCCGAAAGTAAAATCTTCGTTCTGTTTCGGACAAATCTAACCAGAATTGCGGAATTGAAACAGCAACAGCAACAGAACGCAAATTAACCGGAGGGAGAATTGCCAACTTGGCTTCGAGTGCAGAAATTTCTGTACGGAGTTTATAAGCTCTTAATTTTGCGGTTTCGGTATCTAAAATTCCAGTTTCAATTAAAGCAGGTAACTGAGTGAGTATTTCTTGCTGACGAGCGATCGCTTGGCTTAAATTATTTTTGACTGCATCCAACTGCGGAAAATTCATTCCCGCGACAGCTAAAGGTAAGTCATGGCAAACAATTTCAATTGTCTGTTGTAAAACTTCTTGATAGGGAATAGCCGCACACTTAGGGCGTCGGGGACAGCTAATACAACGTAAATACAAATACTCTTGGTCTTGATTGCGTTGGGTGACACGGGTAACCGTTAGATGAGATTGACACTCCCCACAAACAATCAACCCAGCCAAAGAACGCGGCGCACTAGCAGTGCGGGGTGGTAAACGGCTGTTACGCCGTAAAAGTCGGTCAACTTGAGCAGCTTCTTCCTTAGAAATGATGGGAATATGAGTGTCAGAGATAATTTCACCATTTTGGTAAGCTGTATTGCCGCGATAAACTGGATTAG
>VFQR01002278.1_pt1 | contig 12520 bp, 15 predicted proteins | sample 3512321 | NCBI WGS metagenome assembly VFQR01 (sample SAMN10412374, study PRJNA504923) | tailings metagenome | isolation source: Relicate 3 Philex TSF1 revegetated site | place: Philippines: Tuba, Benguet | collected 2017-08-29
TGCGACTCGAAGGGCGCGATCTACAAGGGCCGCACCGAGAACATGAACTTCATGAAGGACTGGTACGCCGAGAACACCAACCCGGAGGGCGTGAGGGGCGGCCTGACCGAGGCGGTGCGCGGCGCCAACCTGTTCCTCGGCCTGTCGGGCCCGGGCACGTTCTCCGTGGAGCAGCTCCAGACGATGGCGAAGGACCCGATCGTCTTCGCGATGGCGAACCCGACGCCCGAGATCATGCCGGAGATCGCCGCGCCCTACGTCCGCGTGATGGCGACCGGCCGGTCGGACTACCCGAACCAGATCAACAACGTCCTGGCCTTCCCGGGCATCTTCAAGGGCGCCCTCGCCTGCCGCGCGACGCAGATCTCGGAGGGGATGAAGGTGGCCGCCGCCGAGGCGATCGCCGCCTGCATCACCGACGACGAGCTGAACGAGGACTACATCATCCCGAGCGTCTTCAACCGCAACGTGGCCCCCACGGTCGCGGCGAAGGTGATCGAGGTCGCGCAGGCCGAGGGCCTGGCGCGGCGGGTGCCGACCCTCGGCGAGGACCCCCACGAGCTCTGAGGAGCCCATCGGCCCGGTCCGTGACTGGGTCGCCGAGCACCACGCGCGGTACGTCGCCTCCGGCGGCGCGGACGGGCACCTCTGGCGGGGTGTCCCCACCCTGCTCCTCACTACCCGCGGGCGGCGCTCCGGACTCCTCCGCCGGACGCCCCTGATCTACGGGCGCGACCACGGGGCGTACCTCGTGGTCGCGTCGAGGGGCGGGACCCCCGACCACCCGGCCTGGTACCTCAACCTCGCCGCCGACCCCGAGGTCACGATCCAGGTGGGCCCGGACGAGATGGCGGCCCGGGCGGAGACGCTCGAGGGCGACGCCCGCTCCGTTGCGTGGGACCGGATGGCCACCATCTGGCCGGCGTACGACGACTACCAGGCGAAGACGGACCGGGTGATCCCCGTCGTGAGGCTCGAACCCCTGGTCTCTCCCCCCGAACCGGTTCCCTCCTCCGTACTCTGAGGGCGCATTCCCGCGTCGAGCAGAACGGACCGCACGCAGGGCTTTCCGCGGAATGTTCCACTTGGACCCCCGTAGGAGGTTCAACCGTGACTTGACGGGGCCGCCGGTCGTCTGACTTAAGTCAGACGATGCGAGCCCGAGTCGATGAGGTCGCCGCCGTCCGGCGGTTCACCCGCCTCGTGACGCAGCGCGTGGGTGCCCTGCAGGAGCGGGCCCTGGCGGCGGAGCGGTCGCTCGGGGCGTCGCGGGTGCTGTGGGAGGTCGGGCCGGAGGGACGCGACGTCCGCGACCTCCGCGCCGCCCTGGGGCTCGACTCGGGCTACCTCTCCCGCCTGCTCCGAGGGCTGGAGGACGAGGGCCTCGTGGCCGTCGGCTCGGGGGCGCCCGATCGCCGGGTGCGCCGGGCACGGCTGACCGGCGCGGGCCGGCGCGAACGGGCGCGGCTCGACGTGCGCAGTGACGATCTCGCGGGGTCGCTGCTGTCGCCGCTCTCGTCCGGCCAGAGGGAGCGCCTGGTGGCCGCGATGGGCGAGGTGGAGAGGCTGCTGACCGCCGGGATGGTGGAGGTCGCGCCCGCCGACCCATCCTCCCCCGCCGCCCGGACCTGCCTGGCCGCGTACGCCGCCGAGCTCGACCGCCGCTTCGACGCCGGGTTCGAGGAGGCCCGCTCCCTCCCCGCCACCGACGACGACCTGCGCCCGCCGGCCGGCGTCCTGCTCGTCGCGACCCTCGGCGACCGGCCGGTCGGCTGCGCCGCCCTCAAGCTCCACGGCCCCGATCCGGCCGAGGTGAAGCGGATGTGGGTCGACGACGAGGTCCGTGGCCTCGGCCTGGGCCGGCGCCTGCTCGCGGCCGTGGAGGCGTACGCCGCGGCGCACGGTGTCGCCGTCCTCCGCCTGGAGACGAACCGCTCCCTGACCGAGGCGATCGCCCTCTACCGGTCGGCGGGCTGGACCGAGGTGCCGCGCTTCAACGACGAGCCCTACGCCCACCACTGGTTCGAGAAGCGGGTGGCTACACTCGACTCGCCGGGGGGACGTGGCGGAATGGCAGACGCGGAGGTCTCAAACACCTCTGGGGGGTGACCCCCGTGTGGGTTCGACTCCCACCGTCCCCACTGGGGGCTCCCGGCGGTGGCCAGGCCTGGCAACGAGCGGATGACTGGAATCGACGCTCACAACGCGTCGAGGATCTCCGATCGCTTTGCCTGGAACTCCTCGTCCGTGACTAGGCCTTGGTCGCGCATGGCTTGAAGGTGCCGCATCCGCTCAGCCGGGCCTGTCGGGATGCTTCCGGGTGCGGGCACCGGAGGGTTAGGCAGTGCATCAGAGATGCGTTGTCTCACGTACTCACCGATCTCCACCACGCGCTCTTTGGGGAGGACGCTCTTGATGAGTGCCTTGTTGCCGGAGACGAAGATGATCAGCCGCCCGCTCATCATCTTCGTCTCGGTCTGGATGGAGCTCACCTTCGAGTAGGGGAAGTCTTCCTGTCGGGACCGCGCTAGGCCCTTCTCGAAGAAGATCAACCGGCGCTCGGTGACCACCAGGAGCCCCTGACGGCCGTCGTACTCGCCGGCGGCCATATTGAGCACGGCCTCACCCTCGCCCAGAATCTCGTGGAGGGCCTTCAACTCGCGGCGAACGCCCATCTTGTAGGCAAGCTTCTTGTCTGCGAGAGCCCGGATCTCTCCGGGAACGCCATCGAGACTGACCGCTGAGTCGTCCTCATCCGGCACGGGCACCACGTCAGGCTCGGGGACGTCAGCGGGCGCGATCTGCTGGTCGTCGGACGCAGGGTCTCCTGCCTTCGTCGTCGGCGCCGCGCCCTTCGTGAAGCGGTCCTTGAGACCCATGGGACAACTCCCTTCGAAAGTGGCGCGAGCCTAGCCGCAACCCCGGATCGGACCTCTGGGTCAGGACCGATCGGTCTGCTCGCGCTCCGATTACATCCCGTACCCGAATACTGGTCCGGCAACCCACCGCCCCATCAGCGAGCCCCGGTATCCCCGTCCGTGAGGGCCCAGGTGGCGGGGACGCCGATCGTCCCGATCAGGACGCCGGTCCGCCCCGACTCGGGTGAGAGCGGGAGCGGCGGCAGGTAGGGCAGCGGGTCGAGGGCCACGCCGCCGCGGTGGACCTCGAAATGGAGGTGCACGCCGGTCGCGTTGCCGCTCGCGCCCATCCGCCCGATGACGTCGCCGCGTTCCACCGGCTTCCCTGCCCGCACCGCGAGGGACGACATGTGGGCGTACGCCGTGCGCAGGCCGTCGGGGTGGGCGATCACGACGTGGAGGCCGTAGCCGTAGTAGGTCCCCGCGGAGACGACACGTCCCGAGGCGGCGGCCCGGATCGGCGAGCCCGACGGACCGGCGACGTCGACGCCCTCGTGGGCGCGGCCCCAGCGCGACCCGAACAGCGAGGTCACGGATCCCTTGGCCGGGACGGCGAACGGGCGCTCCTCCTCCCGCAGCGCCTCCCGGCGTGGCGCGAGCCAGGCGGTGACGTCCTCCCAGCCGGTGCCCGCGGGGGCGACGCGCAGGCCGAGGCGCACCGACTGGCGCATCGCGTCCACCCGGGCCGAGGCGCCCTCACGGCCGGGCAGGGTCCGGGGCAGCCGGCTGGGCGTGGCCTCGCGGGCGGAGGCCAGGAACGCGCCCACCCGCTCGGCGGCCCGCAGCCGCGTGGCGAGGCCGTCGGCCGTCGCGGGGAGGGCGGCGGGCTGCCGTGGGGCGAGGCCGAGGCGCGCGGCGGACTCCTCGGCCGCGCGCTCCAGGTCGGTGATCCGGGCGCCCACCCCGGCGGGGTCGGCCTCGGCCAGGGCCACGAGGTCGGCCGGCGGGGCGCCGGACCCGGCTCCCGTCGTCGTGTTCAGGGGGACCAGCACCGCCGCGGCCGCGAGGGCGGCCGCGGGCACGCCGCGGCGGAGTGCGACGGTGGCCCTCACGGGCCATGGTCTACTCCGCCGCCCGGACGGATCCTCCCGTCAGTCGTACACCGACCCGCACGAGACGTTGACCGTGGCGGCCGTCATCGTCCGCGCCCGGTCCGACGCCACGAAGGCGGCGACGTCCGCCACGTCCCGCAGGGTGGCGGCCCGCCCGAGCATGGTCTGCTCGACGATGCTCTCCTCGATCTGTGACTTGTAGGCGAAGTCGTCCGGGATGCCCTCGGGGATGCCGCCGGTGCGCAGCGTGATCACCCGGACGCCCTGGGCGCCCATCTCCTGCGAGAACTGCCGGCGCATCGCCTCGAGCGCCTCGAGGTCGGTCTGCAGGCCCCCGATGCTGTAGCCCGGGATGGGCGGGCCACCGCCGCCGAACAGCAGGATCACCCCGCCGCCCGACGCGGCCATGCGCGGGCCGGCCGCCCTCCATGTGAGGAAGTTGGTCCGGACGCCCGTCACGATCGGCGCCATGTAGTCCTCGACGTCCATCTCGACCATCGGCGTGCCCTGCACGTCGCCGTGGGAGATCGAGTTGAACGAGATGTGGAGCCCGCCGGCCGCCGAGACCACCTGGTCGGCGTGGGCCTCGACCGCCTCTGCGTCGAGCGCGTCCACCACGGCCGCCTCGGCCCGTCCGCCGGCCGCCGTGATCCGCTCCGCCACACGCGCCACCGGCTCCGCCGTGCGGCCCGCCAGGAACACGTGGGCGCCCTCGCGGGCGAGCCCCTCCGCCACCGCGCCGCCGATCGCCCCGCCGCCGCCGTAGACCACCGCCACCTTGCCGTCGAGCAGCATCGCCGCCTCCCCCGTTCGTGGATCGTCCGTCAGCCGTACCGACGACCCGGGGGACCCGGACTCATCGGACGGCGGCGGCCTCCGGTCCCGTGATGCCCACTGCGGGGAGTCCGCCCTCGCCCTCGCGGTAGCGCTGGGGGCTCACGCCGCGTTCGCGCGTGAAGGCCGCGCTCAGGGCGAACGGGCTCCCGTACCCCACCGACCGCGCCACGGCGGCGATGCCGGCGTCGGAGCCGCGCAGCATGTCGGCGGCCAGGGCGAGCCGCCATCCGGTCAGGAAGGCCATCGGGGGCTCCCCCACCAGCTCCGTGAACCGCCGCGCCAGGGTCGCCCGCGACACGCCCACCTCGCCGGCCAGCGACCCGACCGTCCAGCGCCGCGCCGGCTCGTTGTGCATCAGCGCAAGCGCGCGTCCCACGACCGGGTCGGCCTGGGCCGAGTACCACGCGGGCGCGTCCGCCTCCGGCCCGCCGAGCCAGGTGCGCAGCGTCGAGATGAGGAGCACGTCGAGCAGCCGGTCGAGCACCGCCGACTGCCCCGGTGCGTCGCGCCCCGCCTCCTCGGCCAGGAGCCCGACGAGCGCCCGCTCCCCGGCCTCGGCCCCCACCCGCAGCACGCGCGGCAGGGCCCCGAGCAACCGGTCGCCCACCGCCCCGGCGATCGTGTACGTCCCGATGAGCATCATCGACTCACCGTCCGTGCGGGTGCCCCAGGTGCGGATGCCGAGGCCCATGCGCTCCGCGAGGGGCTCACCGGTGAGCGTGACGCACTCCTCCCCGGGCAGCACGACGACCGTCGCCTCCCGGCCCGGCTCATCGGAGACGAGGTACGGCTCCGGCCCGCGCACCACCGCCACGTCGCCGGGTGAGACAGGCACCGGCGCGCCGCCATCCGGGGTCACCCACGCCACCCCGCGGAGCGGGGCGACCAGGGTCAGCGGCGCCTCGTCGCGGATGTGCATGGACCACGGCGCGTCGAGCACCACGCGCAGCAGGAAGGAGTCACGGGCGCGGGGCCCGTCGAGCAGGGCGGCGACGGCATCCATGGATCGATCTTAGACGCTCGCGTATGCATCCGCGCGTCACGTCTATGGATACGCTCACCGGGCTGCGGTGGGATGGCTCCCATGACACCGACGCGAACGACCTCAGAGACCCCGTCCACCACGACCGCGGTGCGCACCGGCCGCATCCTCCTCACGAGCGGCGGCGGCATGACCGCCCGCCGCATCGGCCCCCTCCTGTGGGACGGCGACCGCACCGTCCGCATCGCCTCCCGCACCACGTCCCCGGCCCTCGACTGGACCGACCCGTCCACCTTCCCCGCCGCCCTCGACGGCGTCGACGCGGCCTGGATCGCCTACCAGCCCGACCTCGCCGCGCCGGGCTCGGCCGAGGCGATCGGGGCCTTCACCGACGCCGCGGTGCGCGCGGGTGTGCGGCGCCTGGTGATCCTGTCCGGCCGCGGCGAGCCCGCCGCGCAGGAGTGCGAGGAGATCGTCCGCGCCTCCGGCCTGGAGTGGACCGCCCTGCGCTGCAGCTGGTTCGCCCAGAACTTCGGCGAGGGGCACCTGCGCGGCCCCGTGATGGACGGCGTCGTCGCCCTGCCTGCCCCGGACGTCCCGGAGCCCTTCGTGGACGTGGACGACGTCGCCGAGGCGGCGGTCGTGGCGCTGACCCGGCCCGGCCACGCCGGCCGGGCCTACGAGCTCACCGGCCCGCGGGCCCTCACCTTCACCGAGGCGACCGCCGCGATCGGCGCCGCGGCGGGGCGGTCCGTGCAGCAGGTCTCGGTGACCCCGGACGAGTACCGGGAGGCCCTCGTGGCGGAGGGGCTGCCCGCCGAGCACGCCGCCGCGCTCACCGGGCTGTTCGCCGACGTCCTCGACGGGCGCAACACCGTCCCGCAGGACGGGGTGCAGGCGCTCCTCGGCCGGCCGCCCCGCGCGTTCGAGGACTACGTCCGCGGCGCCGCCGAGGCCGGGGCCTGGCGCGCCTGAACGGCGGAGTGATGGAGGGCGGGGACGTATCCCGCCCGCATCGCCCCCACGACGGACGGCGGCGTGAGCACCCGCACCGTGCCCACCGGGCGCGGGGCGGGTGCGCCGTAACCGGACGGGTCCCAGGGCAGCACCCGGTCCCCGAGGACCAGGTGCGGCACTCCGCCGAGGTCGATCATCGCGCCGTCCGGGAGCCCCGCGGCGTCCCCCTCGTGGGGGCCGGCGGTGCGCTCGGCGTGCAGGACGCGGTCGACGGGGTCCACCCCCGCGACACTGGACCCCCTCGCCGAGTTCCACTTGGCGTGGAACGCGCGGGCGTCCTCCCGCCGGCACTCGAAGCAGGGGCGGTGGCCCGCCGCGAGGGCCGTCGCCTCGTCCAGGAAGAACAACGACGTGTACCGGCCCGGGGGCATCGGGTCGCGGTGCCGCCCCTTGACGTCGAGCAGGCAGGCGATCCAGCGCCGGCCGCGGTGGTGGCGCACGATGCGCCCGGCGTCGTCGTGGAGGCAGCCCCTGTTGCCCATCAGCGTCCCCCGCGCGCGCACCGCCACGATCTCCCCGGTGGGGGTCACGCGGTTCCGCAGGGGGGACGGGCGGGTCAGCGCTTCTTCGGCCGCATCTCGTCGGCGTACCGCGTCAGGTCCACCACGAACAGCCATGCCATCCGCGTCATGCCGTCGCGGGAGCGCTGCTGGGCGAGGTTCACGGCCACCGAGGTCCCCTCCGGGGGCGTCTCCAGCCCGACCGCCCGGGCGAACTGGTCCGGGCCGAGGTCCTCGAGCGGCCCGCCCAGGCTCACCACGTGGAGCGGGGTCACGAAGACCCTCTTCCCCTCGCTCCAGTAGGAGAGCCCGAACCGGGTGAGGAGCACCCCGAACGCGCGGGCCGGGTCCTTCGCCAGCTCGGCCGCGTGCTCCGGCGAGTCGGCGGGCACCCGGAAGCCGGCATCGACCACGGTGCCCCGCTCGCTGGGCGTCACGCCCGTGGCAAGGGCGACCCAGGGCCCGCCGTCCGGGCCCTTGCGGGTCCAGAGGCTCAGCGTGCCCACCGTCTGGGCGAAGGACGCGGAGGCGTCGGGGCGGTCGACCGCGTCGTGCGCGTGCCCCTGGCGGAGGACGTCGTGCGTCATCGAGGTGTACCGGGCCGCGGGCACGCGGATGTACGGCCCGGCGGGCGGGTCGGTGCGCGTCTCCTCGAGGGCCGCGACGATCTCATCGACGCTCTGGCGGGTCACGGCGGCGGAGCCTACCGGGGCGGAGATGTGACGGCCGGACATCGCCCCCACCCGTTCCGCCGAATGGGGGGGTTCCCCCATCCCCCGATGGGGTGACGCCACGCCGGCGCCGGGTTAGGGTGGCGCCGATGAGAGGGAGCGCGATCCGGATGGCCCTGCTGGGCGCCGTCGCCGGGACGCTGGCGTGCGTGCCCCTGGCGGCTGCCGCCCCGCCGGTCATCTCCGGCGCCGACGGCGACCAGTGGAACACCACGCCGACCTACGTCGTGAACGGCGGCGCCTTCGGGCGCGCCTGGTTCTGGCAGGCCGGCGGCCAGTCCGCGATCTCCCAGACCTCCCCATTCCAGGTCCCCCTGAAGGGCCTGAAGGACGGCAGCTACACGCTCACCGTCATCCAGGTGAACGACCGCAACGCCCCCGGGCCGCAGCCCGGCGCCCGCCCGCCGTACGAGCAGGCCGTGCGGACCTTCGTGATCGACACCCAGAAGCCGAAGGCCGTGACGATCGCCGGCCCGTCGGCGATCACCGCCCCGGCCCAGCTCGACGTGGGCTGGACCGGCGGGGAGAAGGGCGCGACCTTCACCTGGAGCGTCGTGATCCCCAACGGGCCCGGCGCGAAGGACGACACGCTCGTGCAGGGCCCGGTCGACACGTCGACGCCCGCCGCGTCGGTGCCCGGCCTGGCCGCCGGCTCCTACGAGGTGACCGTCACGCAGCGCGACCTCGCCGGCAACGTCTCCTCGGTCGCCAAGCTCCCGGTCTCCGTCGTGGCACCGCCGGCGCCTGAGCCGCCCGCCGTCGCGCCGGCCGCCGTGCCCGCCGCGGCACCGCCCACGGCGCTGCCGCCCACCGTCGTGCGCCTGCCCGCCGCCAACACGAAGAAGCTCCGCCCCGCCCGCGCCGCCACCCTCCGCATCCTGCGGCCGGTGCTGCGGTGGCAGGAGGGCCCCCGCGGCACGAGCCTCTACAACCTGCAGCTCTTCCGGGTGAGGACGGTCAAGACCACCTCGGCGGCCACCGCGGTGTCCCTGCGGAAGGTGAACTCGGTCTTCCCGCGCTCCACGCGCTTCCGCACCGGCACCCTGCAGCGCGGCGCCTGCTACGTCTGGCGGGTGTGGCCGTACCGCGCCGGGTCGTTCACCAAGAAGCCGCTCGGGGTGAGCCACTTCTGCATCTCGAAGCTCGCGCCGGGGCAGCGCACCCGCTCCTGATCCGCGGCGGCCCGCCCGGGCTGCGATCATCCCCGCCGTGAGCGTCCTGCACGTCCACGCGTTCGGCCCCGAGGGCGCACCGCCGGTGCTGGTGCTGCACGGCGTCACGAACACCGGCCGGCGCTACCGGCGCCTCGCCGAGGAGCACCTGCCCGGCGTCCGCGTGCTGGCGGTCGACCTGCGCGGCCACAACCGGTCGACCTGGGACCCGCCCTGGGACGTGGGGCAGCATGTGGCCGACGTGCTCGACACCCTCGACGACGCCGGCATCGCCCGCCTGCCCGTGGTGGGCCACTCCTTCGGCGGCGTGATCGGCGCGCACCTCGCCGCCGTGGCCCCGGAGCGCGTGGCGTCGCTCGTGCTGCTCGACCCGGCGGGCGCGCTCGGCGCCGCGCGCGTGCTCGAGGCGGCCGAGTCCACGCGCACCGACGACGGCTGGGCGTCCCGGGAGGAGGCCCGCGCGCTGCGGCTCTCCCTGCGTCCCGCGCACAGCCGCGACACGGTCGACGAGGACCTCGACACCTTCCTGGAGGAGGGGCCCGACGGCCGCTGGCGCCTGCGCTTCAGCCGCCCCGCCGCGATCACGGCGTGGAGCGAGATGGCGCGCGCCGCGCCCTCCCTCGCCGGGTACCCGGGACGGGTGGTGCTGGCCACGGCCCTGCAGGACCCCTACGTCACCGACGCCTTCCGCGCCGCGCTCGTCCGCGACCTGGGCGACCGGCTGGAGCAGGTGGGCATCGACGCCGGGCACGCCCTGTTCTGGGACGCCCCGGCCGAGGTCGCCGGCCTCGTGCGCCGTGAGGTGGCCGCGTGAGCGCGGCCCAGGGCACCCGCCGCCTCGCCTGGGCCTCCTACGGGGCCGCGGTCGGCCTGGCGATCGGGTCCGTCGTCGCGCTCGCCGCCGGCCAGGAGCTCTGGGCGGGCATCGGGGCCGTCGTCGGCGTCGTCGCCGGCGTCGTGATCGGCCGGATGCGGGAGCGGAGGGCCCGGTGAGGGCCGTCGTGCTCGACGGCCACGGCGGCCCCGAGGTCATCCGGCTCGCCGAGGTCCCCGACCCGCAGGCCGGCCCCGGCGAGGTGGTGCTGGAGGTGGCCGCGACGGCGGTCAACCGGGCCGACCTGATGCAGCGCGCGGGGCACTACCCGCCCCCGCCCGGGGCGAGCGAGATCCTGGGCCTGGAGGCCGCCGGGACCGTGGCCGAGGTGGGGTCCGGCGTCACCGGCTGGGCGCCCGGCGACCGGGCCATGGCCCTGCTCGCGGGCGGCGGGTACGCCGAGCGCGTCGCCGTCCCCGCCGGCCAGCTCATGCCGGTGCCCGCCGGGATGGACCTCGTGACGGCCGCGGCGGTGCCCGAGGTGTTCCTCACGGCCTGGTTGTCGCTCGGCCGCCTCACCCGGCTCGCGGCCGGCGAGACGATGCTCGTCCATGCGGCGGCCAGCGGCGTGGGCACCGCGGCCCTGCAGGTCGCCGCGGAGCTCGGCGCGGCGCGGTGCCTGGGGACGATCCGGAACGCCTCCAAGGCGGCCGCCGTCGAAGCCGTGGGGGGCGTGCCGATCGTCGCCGAGGGCGGGCGCTTCGCCGACGCGGTGCGGGAGGCGAGCGGCGGTCACGGCGCGGACGTCATCGTCGACCTGGTCGGGGCCGCCTACTGGGCGGACAACGTGGCCTCGCTCGCGCGGCTCGGCCGCATCTCGCTGGTGGGCCTGGTGGGAGGGCGGGTGGCGGAGGTGGACCTCTCCGCCCTGCTCCCCCTGCAGGCGACCGTCGTGGCCAGCACGCTGCGCGGCCGCACCCTGGACGAGAAGGCCGATCTGGCGCGGGAGTTCACCGCCTGGGGCGTCCCGCGGCTGGCCGACGGCCGCCTACGGCCCGTGGTCCACGCGGTGCTGACGCTGGACGAGGCGGCCGAGGCGCACCGCATGGTCGGGGCCGACGAGACGTCCGGAAAGGTGCTTCTGACCTGCTCGGGACGGTAGGGGACATGCGATACGGTTGGCGTCCGCCCGAGCACGCTGTCCACCGGATCGGAGAACCATGAAGAAGCTCCTCTTCCTCCTCGCGCTGGCTGGACTGGCCTACTGGCTGGTCAAGGACCGCCTGGGTGGCGAGCCCGACGAGTTCGTGTTCACCGAGGCCCCGCCCGCCGGCGAGGCCGAGGTCGCCCCGCCCCCGGCGGTCTAGAACAGCCGGGACGACGCTCCGAGTGGGCCTCCGACTCACCGACGCCCACTCGGAGCGCATCGGCGCCCTCGAGCCCGAGCTCCGCTCCGCGGCCGAGGCACTGGGCGTCGCGCTGGGACCACAGCTCACGCGCCTCGCCCCCGGGCTGACGCGCCCCCGCGAGGGGGACGACCCGGGGGCCGACGCGCTCCTGACCGCCCTCGACCTGGACCACGAGGGCGAACCCGACGCGCTGTCGCTGGCGGCCTGCGTGGCCGCGCACCGCGCCTACGTGGCGGGCCGCAACCAGGCGGCCGCGGCCAGCGCCGGCGCGCTCGCCCTGGCCCGGCTGCTCGTGTGGGCCCAGCGCGCCGCGATGCTCGGCCCGGCGCCGCGCATCGAGTGGATCGGCCCCGCGCCGAAGCGCCCGGATGGCATGGACGACCGCATCGCCCTGGCCGCCCGCTGCACGCTGGAGCTGGGCGGCGCCGCACGGCGGGCGGAGGCGGTCTGCCTCATCGCCCGGCCGGACGCCCCGGACTCCTAGTCCAGGAACTCCCGCAGGCGCTGGGTGTCCCGGTAGGCCTGCAGCTTGGTGAGGGTCTTGGCCTCGATCTGGCGGATGCGCTCGCGGGTGACGCCGAAGCGCTGCCCCACCTCCTCCAGGGTGCGGGGCTCCTCACCGCGCAGCCCGAAGCGCAGCTCCAGCACCTTGCGCTCGCGGTGGGTGAGCTGGCCGAGGATGGCCTCGAGCTCCTCGCGGCGGAGGGTGGTGGCGACGGCGTCGGCCGGCGACTGGATGGCGGCGTCCTCGATGAGGTCCCCGAGCTCCGAGTCCTCGTCCTCCCCGACCGGCGTCTCCAGGGAGACCGGCTCCTGGGCGACCTTCTGGATCTCGCGGACGCGCTCGGGCGTGACCTCGAGCTCCTTCGCGATCTCCTCGACGGTCGGCTCGCGGCCGAGGTCCTGGAGCAGCTGGCGCTGCACCCGGGAGAGGCGGTTGATGGTCTCGACCATGTGGACCGGGACCCGGATCGTGCGGGCCTGGTCGGCGATCGCGCGCGTGATGGCCTGCCGGATCCACCAGGTCGCGTACGTCGAGAACTTGTAGCCCTTGCGGTAGTCGAACTTCTCGACCGCGCGGATGAGGC
>VFQR01002279.1_pt1 | contig 12518 bp, 11 predicted proteins | sample 3512321 | NCBI WGS metagenome assembly VFQR01 (sample SAMN10412374, study PRJNA504923) | tailings metagenome | isolation source: Relicate 3 Philex TSF1 revegetated site | place: Philippines: Tuba, Benguet | collected 2017-08-29
CTCGCCGACAAGGGCTTCATCGTCACGGCGACCGACGACCTCATCAACTGGGCGCGCACCGGCTCGCTGATGTGGATGACCTTCGGGCTCGCCTGCTGCGCGGTCGAGATGATGCAGGCGTCGATGCCGCGCTATGACGTCGAGCGCTTCGGCTTCGCGCCGCGTGCCTCGCCGCGCCAGTCGGACGTTATGATTGTCGCCGGCACGCTGACCAACAAGATGGCGCCCGCCCTGCGCAAGGTCTACGACCAGATGCCGGAGCCGCGCTACGTGATCTCGATGGGCTCGTGCGCCAACGGCGGCGGCTATTATCACTATTCTTATTCCGTCGTGCGCGGCTGCGATCGCATCGTGCCGGTGGATATTTACGTCCCCGGTTGTCCGCCGACGGCAGAAGCGCTGCTCTACGGCATTCTTCTGCTGCAGCGGAAGATCCGCCGCACCGGCACCATCGAGCGCTGAGAAATTGAAATGGCCGACGAAGCGCTCCACGAACTCGGACAACACATCGCCCGCGCGAACGGCGTCACCGGATTTACGGTTGCCTACGGCGAACTGAACATCGACGCCGATCCCGCGCGGATCGAGGCGGTACTGAAGTTTCTGCGCGACGACGCGAAATGCCAATTCATCAACATCATCGATGTTTGCGGCGTCGATTACCCGACGCGCGAGAAGCGCTTCGACGTCGTCTACCACCTGCTGTCACCGAAGAAGAACGTCCGGGTGCGCGTGAAGGTGCAGACGGACGAGCAGACGCCGGTGCCGTCGGTCACGGGCGTTTTTCCGGGCGCGAACTGGTTCGAGCGCGAGGCCTACGACCTCTACGGCATTCTCTTCACCGGCCACCCCGAACTTCGCAGGCTGCTCACCGACTACGGTTTCGAGGGATACCCGCTGCGCAAGGACTTCCCGCTGACGGGTTTTGTCGAAGTGCGTTGGGACGACGAAGTGAAGCGGGTCGTCTACGAGCCTGTCCGGCTCGCGCAGGAATTTCGCAATTTCGATTTCCTCTCGCCGTGGGAAGGCACCGATTACGTGCTGCCCGGCGACGAGAAGGCAAAAGCGGAGGCCAAGAAGTGAAAGCCTCGCTGAAGCCGGGTCTCAAGCACCGGATCGCCTTCCGGGTGACGGACAAGAAGACCGTGCCCGCGCTGTTTCCGGAGTCCGGCGATTTCTCGACGATGCCGTCGGTGTTTGCGACCGGATTCATGGTCGGCCTCTTCGAGTGGTGCTGCACTGAGCTTTTGGCGCAGCATCTCGACGAGGGTGAGGGCTCGCTCGGCGTGGTCGTCAATTTCACGCATGACGCGGCGACCCCGCCGGGCATGACCGTCACGGTCGATTGCGAGATTACGGAAGTCGAAGGCAAGCGCGTGAAGTTCACGGTCGCGGGCCATGACGGCGTCGACAAGATCGGCGGCGGAACGCACGAACGTTTTGTTATCAACCGCGCAAAATTCGATGAGCGCGTTGCGGCAAAAGCCGCTAAGGCGGCGGCATGAACGAGCAGACGCCGACCCGTAATTTCACGATCAACTTCGGCCCGCAGCATCCGGCCGCGCACGGCGTGTTGCGTCTGGTGCTCGAACTCGACGGCGAGATCGTCGAGCGCGTGGACCCGCATATCGGGCTTCTGCATCGCGGCACCGAGAAGCTGATCGAGGCAAAGACCTACCTGCAGGCGATCCCGTATTTCGACCGGCTCGATTACGTCGCGCCGATGAATCAGGAGCACGCGTTCTGCCTTGCAGTGGAACGGTTGCTCGGCATCGAAGTGCCGATCCGCGGGCAGTTGATCCGCGTGCTCTATTCCGAAATCGGCCGCATCCTGTCGCATCTCCTGAACGTCACCACGCAGGCGATGGACGTCGGCGCGCTGACGCCGCCGCTCTGGGGTTTCGAAGAGCGCGAAAAGCTCATGATCTTCTACGAGCGCGCGTCCGGCTCGCGCATGCACGCGGCCTACTTTCGCGTCGGCGGCGTGCATCAGGATATTCCGCAGCAACTCGTCGACGACATCCGCGCTTTCTGCGATCCGTTCCTGAAGGTTGTCGACGATCTCGACCGCCTGCTTTCCGAAAACCGGATCTTCAAACAGCGCAACGCCGATATCGGCATCGTGACGCTGGAAGAAGCGTGGGCCTGGGGTTTCTCCGGCGTGATGGTGCGCGGCTCGGGTGCTGCGTGGGACTTACGCAAGTCGCAGCCCTACGAGTGTTACGCCGATATGGAATTCGATATTCCGATCGGCAAGAACGGCGACTGCTACGACCGCTATCACATCCGCATGGAAGAGATGCGGCAGTCGATCCGCATCATGAAGCAGTGCCTCGATCGTCTCGACAAGGAAAAGGGCCCGGTCAGCGCGAAGGACAACAAGGTCGTGCCGCCGAAACGGGGCGAGATGAAGCGCTCGATGGAAGCGCTGATCCATCACTTCAAGCTTTACACCGAAGGCTTCCACGTTCCCGCCGGCGAAGTGTATGCGGCCGTCGAAGCGCCGAAGGGCGAGTTCGGCGTCTATCTCGTCGCCGACGGCACCAACAAACCGTACCGCTGCAAGATCCGCGCGCCCGGCTTCGCGCATCTCCAAGCGATGGATTATCTCTCGCGGGGTTACATGCTCGCGGACGTGTCGGCGATCCTCGGCTCGCTCGACATCGTGTTCGGAGAGGTTGACCGCTAATGTCCGTCCGTCGTCTCGCAGCAGAACAGCCCAAGAGCTTTTCCTTCGACAAGAAGAACGAAGAGTGGGCGAAGAAGCAGATCGCGAAATATCCGGAAGGCCGTCAGGCTTCCGCGGTGATCCCGTTGTTGTGGCAGGCGCAGAAGCAAGCCGGCGGCTGGCTGCCGGAAGCTGCGATCCGTTACGTCGCCGACATGCTTGGCATGGCGCACATCCGCGTGCTCGAAGTCGCGACCTTCTACACGATGTTCAATCTCGAGCCCGTCGGCGAACATTTCATTCAGGTCTGCGGTACGACGCCGTGCGCGCTGCGCGGCGCAGAAGGCCTGATGAAGATCTGCAAGAAGCGGATCGGCGAACAGCGCGAAGTTTCCAAGGACGGCAAGTTCTCGTGGCTCGAAGTCGAATGCCTCGGCGCGTGTGTGAATGCGCCGATGGTGCAGATCAACGACGACTACTACGAAGACCTGACGCCCGAACTGCTCGAAAAGCTGATGGACGACCTGCAAGCCGGAAAGAAGGTCAAGGTCGGCCCGCAGATCGAGCGTCAGTATTCGGCGCCTGCGGGCGGCCTCACGACGCTGAAGGGCGAGGAGAAGTAACATGCTCGCCGACAAGGACCGCATCTTTAAAAATCTCTATGGCGTCCATGACTGGGGCCTCAAGGGCGCGATGCAGCGCGGCGCGTGGGACGGCACGAAGGGCCTGATCGACAAAGGCCGCGACTGGATCATCAACGAGATGAAAGCGTCCGGCCTGCGCGGGCGCGGCGGCGCAGGTTTCCCGACCGGCTTGAAGTGGTCCTTCATGCCGAAGGAGTCGACTGACGGTCGTCCGAGCTATCTCGTCGTCAACGCCGACGAGTCCGAGCCCGGCACCTGCAAAGACCGCGAGATCATGCGCCACGATCCGCATCTCCTGATCGAAGGCTGCCTGATTGCCGGTTTCGCGATGAACGCGCACGCGGGCTACATCTATGTGCGCGGCGAATACATTCACGAGCGCGAACGCCTCGAAGCGGCGATCGAACAGGCCTACGAAGCAAAACTGCTCGGCAAGAAGAACAAGTGCGGTTGGGATTTCGATCTCTACGTGCATCACGGCGCGGGCGCTTATATCTGCGGCGAGGAAACCGCGCTTCTCGAAAGTCTCGAAGGCAAGAAGGGCATGCCGCGGCTGAAGCCGCCGTTCCCTGCGAATGTCGGCCTCTACGGCTGCCCCACCACGGTGAACAACGTGGAGTCGATTGCGGTTGCGCCGGACATTCTGCGCCGGGGTGCTGCGTGGTTCTCGAGCTTCGGACGTCCGAACAACGCGGGCACCAAGCTCTTCTGCATCTCCGGGCACGTGAACAACCCGTGCAACGTCGAAGAAGCGATGAGCATTCCGTTCCGCGAACTCATCGACAAGCACTGCGGCGGCATCCGCGGCGGCTGGGACAATCTGCTTGCGGTGATCCCCGGCGGATCATCGGTGCCGGTCGTGCCGGCTGCACAGATCGTCGATACGCCGATGGATTTCGACGCGCTGAAAGAATTGAAATCGGGTCTCGGCACCGCCGCCGTGATCGTGATGGACAAGTCGACCGACATCGTGCGGGCGATCGCGCGCATTTCGTATTTCTACAAGCACGAGAGCTGCGGCCAGTGCACGCCGTGCCGCGAAGGTACCGGCTGGATGTGGCGCGTGCTCACGCGCATGGCCGAAGGCCGCGCGCAGAAGAAGGAAATAGATCTTCTGCTCGACGTGGCAGGGCAGGTCGAAGGCCACACCATCTGCGCACTCGGCGACGCCGCAGCGTGGCCGGTGCAGGGCCTCATCCGCCATTTCCGGCATGAAATCGAGAAGCGCATCGACGACTACGCGGCGAATCCGCATAGCGAGTCCGTGCTCGTGGCGGCGGAGTAAGCGCGATGGCAAAGCTCATCGTCGACGGAAAAGAAATCGAAGTTCCGGCGGAGTACACGCTGCTGCAGGCGTGTGAAGCGGCGGGTGCCGAGATCCCGCGCTTCTGTTTCCACGAGCGTCTTTCGATCGCCGGCAATTGCCGCATGTGTCTCGTCGAACTGAAAGGTTCGCCGAAGCCCGTCGCGTCGTGCGCGTGGGCGGTGAAGGATTGCCGCCCGGGCCCGAACGGCGAACCGCCGGTCGTCAACACCAAGACGCCGCTCGTGAAGAAAGCGCGCGAAGGCGTGATGGAGTTCCTGCTCATCAACCATCCGCTCGATTGCCCGATCTGCGATCAGGGCGGCGAGTGCGATCTGCAGGACCAGGCGATGGCCTATGGCGTCGACAAGTCGCGCTACGCCGAGAACAAGCGCGCGGTCGAAGACAAATACATCGGCCCGCTCGTGAAGACGATCATGACGCGCTGCATTCACTGCACGCGCTGCGTCCGCTTCACGACTGAAGTTGCGGGTGTCTCCGAGCTTGGCGCGATCGGCCGCGGCGAGGACATGGAGATCACGACCTACCTCGAAAAGGCGATGACTTCCGAATTGCAGGGCAACGTCATCGATCTTTGCCCGGTCGGCGCGCTGACGTCGAAGCCTTACGCCTTTCAGGCGCGTCCGTGGGAACTGACGAAGACTGAGAGCATCGACGCAATGGACGCGGCGGGCTCCAACATCCGCGTCGACGTGCGCGGCCGCGAAGTGCAACGCATCCTGCCGCGCCTGCATGAAGACGTGAACGAGGAATGGATTTCCGACAAGACGCGCTTCATCTGGGACGGCCTGCGCACGCAGCGTCTCGACAAGCCGTATGTCCGCGTGAAGGGCAAGCTCGTTCGTGCAAGCTGGGCTGAGGCGTTTGCGGCAATTGCCGAAAAGATGCGCGGGACGGAAGCGAAGAAAGTCGGCGCGATTGTCGGCGATCTCGCGACGACGGAAGAGTCCTTCGCGATCAAGACCCTGATGGATGCCCTCGGTTCGCCGAACGTGGATTGCCGTCAGGACGGCTCGGTGTTGCATCCGAAATACGGCCGCGCGAGCTATCTCTTCAATGCGACGATTGCCGGCATCGAACAGGCTGACGGCCTGATGATCATCGGTGCGAACCCGCGCAAGGAAGCGCCCGTCATCAACGCGCGCATCCGCAAGCGCTGGCTGCAAGGCAACTTCAAGATCGGCGTGATCGGCGAGCAGGCCGATCTGACCTACGAATACGCCTATCTCGGCGCCGGTCCCGAAACGCTCGCGGAGTTCACGAAGCACAAGAAGGCGCAGCTCAAGAACCAGGTCTGGATGATCGGTCAGGGCGCGCTTGCACGAAACGACGGCGAGGCGATCCTTTCGATGTTCGCAAAATCCGTTCACGCGGTCGGCGGTATTGCCGACGGCTGGAACGGCTTCTCGGTGTTGCACACGGCGGCCTCGCGCGTCGGCGCGCTCGATGTCGGCGCGGTGCCGGGCGAGGGCGGTTTGACCGCGCCGCAGATGGCGAAGTCGAAGCAGATGGACGTGCTGTTCCTGCTCGGCGCGGACGAAATCGAAATCGAGAACGACGCTTTCGTGGTCTACATCGGAACGCATGGCGACCGCGGCGCGCATCGCGCGGATGTCATCCTGCCGGCGGCCGCCTACACCGAAAAGTCGGGCATCTTCGTCAATACCGAAGGCCGTCCTCAGCTTGCGAAGCGCGCGGCGTTTGCGCCGGGCGAAGCCCGCGAAGACTGGGCGATCCTGCGCGCACTTTCGGATATGATCGGACACAAGCTGCCGTGGGATTCCTTGAACGCGTTGCGCCAGCAGATGTTTGCGGCGCATCCGCATCTCGCGAAGCTGGACCAGATCGTTCCGGCAGACCCTTCCGCGCTTGCGGCACTCGCGAAGCTCGGCGGCGAAGCGAAGAAGGCGGGGTTCAAGTCTCCGGTGACCGACTTCTATCTCACCAATCCAATCGCGCGCGCCTCGGCCGTCATGGCCGAGTGTTCGCGGCTGGCGGCGGGCAAGCTCCCGCAAGCGGCGGAGTAGCGCGATGAACTGGCTCGACTTCTGGTGGAACACGCTCTGGCCGATCGTGATCATCATCGCGCAAAGCGTGCTGTTGCTCGTCGCACTCCTCATTTTCATCGCTTACATCCTGCTTGCCGACCGCAAGATCTGGGCGGCGGTGCAGATGCGGCGCGGCCCGAACGTGGTCGGGCCATTCGGGCTCCTGCAATCCTTCGCGGACCTTTTGAAGTTCGTGCTGAAGGAGCCGATCATTCCGTCCGGCGCGAACAAGGGCGTGTTCCTGCTGGCGCCGCTTGTGACCTGCGTGCTTGCGCTCGCGGCATGGGCCGTGATCCCGGTGCATCCGGGCTGGTCGATCGCCGAAATCAATGTCGGGATTCTCTATATTTTCGCGATCTCGTCGCTGATGGTCTACGGCGTGATCATGGCGGGCTGGGCGTCGAACTCAAAGTATCCGTTCCTCGCTGCACTCCGCTCCGCCGCGCAGATGGTCTCGTATGAGGTCTCCATCGGCTTCGTGATCATCACGGTGCTCTTGTGCGCGGGCTCGCTCAATCTGACGAAGATCGTCGAAGCGCAGAACGGGCCGTGGGGCATGCTGCAGTGGTACTGGCTGCCGCTGCTACCGATGTTCGTCGTGTTCTTCGTCTCTGCGCTCGCGGAAACCAATCGTCCGCCGTTCGACCTCGTCGAAGCGGAATCCGAACTCGTCGCCGGCTTCATGGTCGAATATTCCTCGACCCCGTATCTCCTGTTCATGCTCGGCGAATACGTGGCGATCATGACCATGTGCGCCATGGGCACGATCCTGTTCCTCGGCGGCTGGTTGCCGCCGTTCCCGGTCGCGCCCTTCACCTGGGTCCCGGGCGTGATCTGGTTCGTACTGAAGCTCTGCTTCATGTTTTTCCTGTTCGCGATGGCGAAAGCTATGGTGCCTCGTTATCGCTACGACCAGTTGATGCGTCTCGGCTGGAAAGTGTTCCTGCCGCTCTCGCTCGTCATGGTCGTGATCGTCGCTGCAGTTCTGCACTTCACGGGGTGGGCTCCGAAATGAAACTCGATCGCGTTGCCCGCCAGATTTTCCTCTGGGAGTTCATCTCGGCGTTCTTCCTCACGATGCGCTACTTCTTCGCGAAGAAGTCGACGCTGAATTATCCGTTCGAGAAGGGCTATCTCTCGCCGCGCTTCCGCGGCGAGCATGCGCTGCGCCGCTATCCGAACGGCGAAGAGCGCTGCATCGCGTGCAAGCTCTGCGAAGCGATCTGTCCCGCACAGGCCATCACCATCGAAGCGGGCCCGCGCCGGAACGACGGTACGCGTCGCACGACGCGCTACGACATCGATATGGTGAAGTGCATCTATTGCGGGCTGTGCCAGGAGGCATGCCCGGTCGACGCCATCGTCGAGGGGCCGAACTTCGAGTTCGCGACCGAAACGCGCGAAGAACTGTACTACGACAAGGAGCGGCTGCTTTCGAACGGCGACCGCTGGGAGCGCGAGATAGCGAAGAACATTTCGCTCGACGCGCCGTACCGGTGATTGCAATGACCGTTCCGGCTTTCTTCTTTTATCTCTTCTCGGCGATTGCCGTTGCCAGCGCCTTCATGGTCATCGCGGGCCGCAACCCCGTGCATTCGGTGCTGTGGCTGATCCTGACCTTCGTGAATGCGGCGGGCCTGTTCCTGCTGATCGGCGCCGAATTTCTCGCGATGATCCTCATCGTGGTCTATGTCGGCGCGGTCGCGGTGCTCTTCCTGTTCGTGGTCATGATGCTCGACGTGGACTTCGCCGAGTTGCGCGAAGGCTTCCTGCAGTATCTTCCGATCGGCGCGCTGGTCGGCCTCGTGTTTCTGGTCGAACTGGTGCTGGTGGTCGGAAGCTGGGTTGTGGGCGCGGGATTGTCCGGCACCATCACGCAACCCATTCCGAACCCGGCGCAGGTGACGAACACCGAAGCTATCGGGCGCGTGCTCTATACGACCTATGTTCACTACTTCCAGCTTGCCGGACTCGTGCTGCTCGTCGCGATGATCGGCGCGATCGTGCTGACCCTGCATCACCGCGTGAACGTGAAGCGTCAGAACATTTCCGCGCAGAATGCGCGCACGCGCGACACCGCCATCGAAGTGGTGAAAGTCAAGTCGGGCGAGGGGATCTGATCATGATCGTGGGGCTCTCGCATTACCTTGTCGTCGCGGCGATCCTGTTCACGCTCGGGACGCTCGGCATCTTCCTGAACCGGAAGAACGTGATCGTCATCCTGATGTCGATCGAATTGATCCTGCTCGCGGTCAACATCAACCTCGTGGCGTTCTCGGCTTTCCTCGGCGACATCGTCGGTCAGATTTTCGCGCTGCTCGTGCTCACCGTCGCCGCGGCGGAAGCCGCGATCGGTCTCGCGATCCTCGTCGTGTTCTTCCGCAACCGCGGCTCGATCGCGGTCGAAGACATCAATGCAATGAAGGGCTGATGCAACCATGACGATGTATCACTTCATTGTGTTCCTGCCGCTTGCGGGCGCCCTGATTGCGGGGTTGTTCGGGCGCGTGATCGGTGCGCGTGCATCCGAGATCGTGACGACCGTATTCCTGTTGACCGCCGCCGGGCTTTCCTGGGTTGCGTTCTTCGATGTCGGCTACTTCGGCAAGGACCTGCGCGTTCCGCTGTTCACCTGGATTTCCGCCGGCGACCTCAAGGTCGAGTGGGCGCTCCGCGTCGATACACTGACGGCGGTCATGCTGATCGTCGTGAACAGCGTGTCCGCGCTCGTGCATCTCTATTCCATCGGCTACATGCACGAAGACCCGCATCGGCCGCGCTTCTTCGCTTATCTTTCGCTCTTCACCTTCGCGATGCTTTCGCTCGTCACTGCCGACAACCTGGTCCAGCTGTTCTTCGGCTGGGAAGGCGTGGGTCTTGCGAGCTATCTCCTGATCGGATTCTGGTACCAGAAGCCGGAGGCGAACGCGGCGGCGATCAAGGCTTTCGTCGTGAACCGCGTCGGCGATTTCGGCTTCGCGCTCGGCATTTTCGCGGTCTTCGCGATGATCGGCGCAGTCGGATTCGAGACGATTTTCGCGGAAGCGAAGTCGCTCACCGGCAAGACCATTCACATCTTCGGCGGAAACTTCGACGCGCTGACGGTCATCTGCCTGCTCCTGTTCGTTGGCGCGATGGGCAAGTCGGCGCAGTTCCTGCTGCACACCTGGCTGCCGGATGCGATGGAAGGCCCGACGCCGGTTTCCGCGCTGATCCATGCGGCGACGATGGTCACCGCCGGGGTATTCATGGTTGCGCGGCTCTCGCCACTGTTCGAACTCGCGCCGACTGCGCTTGCGGTCGTGACGCTGTTCGGTGCAACGACCGCGTTCTTCGCGGCGACCGTAGGTCTCGTGCAGAACGACATCAAGCGTGTGGTCGCGTATTCGACCTGTTCGCAGCTCGGCTACATGTTCGTCGCGATGGGCGTCGGTGCTTACTCGGTCGGCATGTTCCATCTTTTCACGCACGCCGCCTTCAAGGCGCTTCTCTTCCTCGGCGCCGGCTCCGTGATCCATGCGATGCATCACGAGCAGGACATGCGGAACATGGGCGGCCTTTGGAAGAAGATCCCGTTCACCTACGCGATGATGGTGGTCGGCACGATCGCGCTCACGGGCTTCCCGTTCACCGCGGGCTACTATTCGAAGGACGCGATCATCGAGGCGGCCTACGCGGGTCACAACGCATTCTCGGCTTACGCGTTCTACATGACGGTGATCGCCGCGGCGCTGACCTCATTTTACTCGTGGCGACTGATCTTCCTGACGTTCCACGGCAAGTCGCGTGCGGATCATCACACGTACGATCACGCGCACGAGCCGGGCCTCACGATGACCGTGCCGCTCGCGATCCTTGCGGTCGGTGCGCTGGTGCTCGGCTTCGGGTTCAAGGGCGGCTTCCTCTACGAAGAAGGCGTGAAGGCGTTCTTCCGCAACTCGCTGTTCTCGCACGACAACTGGCACATCCTGCATGCGATGCACGAAGTGCCGGGCTGGGTGCCCTGGCTGCCGACCGTGATGATGCTCGGGGGCTTCGCGGTGTCCTACTGGTTCTATATCGCGCGGCCGGATATTCCGGCGGCGCTCGCGAAGAGCCAGGACATGCTCTACCGCTTCCTTCTCAACAAGTGGTACTTCGACGAGATCTATGACTTCATCTTCGTGCGCCCGGCGAAGTGGCTCGGCCGCTTCCTGTGGAAGCAGGGCGACGGTTTCGTCATCGACGGTTTCGGACCGAACGGCATCGCTGCCCGCGTGCTCGATGTCACCCGTGGGGTGGTCCGGCTCCAAACCGGATATCTCTATCACTACGCCTTCGTGATGCTGATCGGGGTTGCCGCGCTCATCACCTGGTTCCTGTTCAGGGGGGCTGCGTGATGGCAAGCTGGCCCATTCTTTCGGTCACGACCTTCCTGCCGCTCGTCGGCGCGGTCTTCATCCTGCTTTTGCGTGGCGATGACGAGGCAGCGAAGCGCAATGCGCGCTGGGTCGCGCTCTGGACGACGGTGATCACCTTCATCGTCTCGATCTTCCTGATCACCGGGTTCGATCGCGGCAGTTCCGGCTTCCAGTTCGTCGAAGACCATCCGTGGCTCGGCGGCACCATCCGCTACAAACTCGGCGTTGACGGGATTTCGCTGCCGTTCGTGATCCTCACGACTTTCCTGATGCCGATCACGATCATCGCGAGCTGGCATGTCGCGAAGCGCGTGAAGGAATACATGGTGCTGTTCCTTCTGCTCGAGACGCTGATGGTCGGCACCTTCTCGGCGCTCGACATCGTCCTGTTCTACGTCTTCTTCGAAGGCGGCCTGATCCCGATGTTCCTGATCATCGGCGTCTGGGGCGGGGCCCGCCGCGTCTACGCGAGTTTCAAGTTCTTCCTCTACACGCTCGCGGGCTCGGTGCTGATGCTGCTCGCGATCATGGCGATGTATTACCAGTCCGGGACCACGGACATCGTGAAACTGCTCACGCACGGATTCCCGCGCGAGATGCAGACCTGGTTGTGGCTCGCCTTCTTCGCTTCGTTCGCGGTGAAGTTGCCGATGTGGCCGGTCCACACCTGGCTTCCGGACGCGCACGTCGAAGCGCCGACCGCGGGTTCGGTGATCCTGGCGGCAGTACTCCTGAAGATGGGCGGCTACGGTTTCCTGCGCTTCTCTCTGCCAATGTTTCCGCATGCCTCGGAGCTGTTCGCGCCGATGATGCTGTTCCTGTCGGTCGTCGCGATCATCTACACGTCGCTCGTGGCGCTTATGCAGGAAGACATCAAGAAGCTGATCGCCTATTCGTCGGTCGCGCACATGGGCTTCGTGACGCTCGGCATCTTCACGTTTTCCAATGAAGGCGTGCAGGCCGGCGTATTCCAGATGATTTCGCACGGCGTCGTTTCCGGCGCGCTCTTCCTCTGTGTCGGCGTCGTGTATGAGCGCATGCATACGCGCGAGATCGCAGCCTATGGCGGACTCGTGAACCGGATGCCGATCTACGCTGCGGTTTTCATGGTCTTCACCATGGCGAACGTGGGCCTGCCCGGAACCAGCGGCTTCATCGGCGAACTCCTGGCGCTGATGGCGGTCTTCAAGGTGAATACGTGGGTCGCGGTGTTCGCGACGACGGGCGTGATCCTTTCCGCAGGCTATGCGCTCTGGCTCTACCGCCGCGTCGTGTTCGGGGCGCTGGAAAAGGACAGCCTCAAGAGCATCACCGATCTCGATGCGCGTGAGATCGCGATCCTCACACCGCTCGTTATCCTCACCATCCTGTTCGGCTTCTATCCGGCGCCGGTGCTCGACATGAGCGCTTCCGCCGTGGCCAATCTCGTCGCGC
>VFQR01002280.1_pt1 | contig 12514 bp, 8 predicted proteins | sample 3512321 | NCBI WGS metagenome assembly VFQR01 (sample SAMN10412374, study PRJNA504923) | tailings metagenome | isolation source: Relicate 3 Philex TSF1 revegetated site | place: Philippines: Tuba, Benguet | collected 2017-08-29
AGAGGAGAAACTTCAGCGGTCGTCCTTCAGGCTCATCGTTCAATTAGAAAATGCTAAAGCCGTATCAGCGCTTCGTATTTAGTGGCCGGTCCCTTGGACGTTCCGATCTTGAAGCCGCGTCGCGCGGTAGACTTCGCCCGCTTCGAGATCGAGAGATTGGCGAGGCTTCTTAGGAATGCTGACGCGGCCGGCGCGGTCGATTCTTACCGTCTGTTCCGGCATATTCGATCCTGCGGGATAAGAGTGTGGGATAAACCACATCTCGATCTCACACTCTAGCGCTTTCGGGTGGCGCCGGTTTAAAGGGCAGGTTTGCCGTCTAGCGTGAGGTCCTTCATGTTGAACTTGGCGGTGATTTCCATGGGGCCCATTTGGGTCTTGAAGGTGAACTCCTTGGTGTCGAGGTTGAGTTCTTCGCGGTTGAAGGTGAAGAGCATGAGGTTGCCGGCTTCGCCGCGGAGGACGCGGACCTCAGCGGGCTGGTGGGTCTGCTTCTCCTTGGTGATGATCGTTGTGGATTCCAGGAGGCGCTGCTGCATTTGAGCTTGCATGTCGCGCATGCGTTCGGGGTCGGGCTCGCGCTGTTGGCTGCCGCGGCCGCCGCCCATGCCACCCATGCCCATGCGGAGACCGGAGACGGAGACGACGATGAACTTCTCGCGGATCTCCGAGAAGGCGTCTTTCTGATCGAGTATGCGCTTGGCGGCGGCGACGGCGGCGGAGGATTCGATCGTGACGCGCGCGGGGGGTATCGACATGCCGCCTGGTCCGCCCATGCCACCTCCTGGGCCACCCATGCCGCCACCGGGGCCGCCCATGCCGCCGCCCATTCCTCCACCGGGGCCGCCCATGCCGCCGCCCATTCCTCCACCGGGGCCGCCCATGCCGCCGCCCATTCCTCCACCGGGGCCGCCCATGCCGCCGCCCATTCCTCCACCGGGGCCGCCCATGCCGCCGCCCATGCCGCCGCCACCGCCCATGCCTGGGCCGCCGCCCATCCCATTCATGTTGAACTTGGGCTCGACTTGCTTGGACCAAGGAGAGTTCTCAAGGATCTTGGTGGCCTCTTTGTGCGACCATTCCGCGGGTTTCTTGGATTGCCAGAAATCGGCGGCGCAGGCGAGCGTGGCGGCCAAGGGAAGGACGCTAAGAGGAAGGGCGAATTGTTTCATCAACGACAATGATGTCTCCGCCGCCTGCGAAGGCAACGGGGGTTTTGTAAGGAATTGTAAAAAGCGGAAGCGGCTACTCCTGGCGCAGCGCGATGATCGGGTCGATTCTCGTCGCTCGCCACGCGGGAATGGCTGTGGCGAGCGCGGCAACGGCAAGCATCGCCAGAGAGGCGAACGCGTAGGTGGGTACATCCCAGCTAGAGACTCCGAGCAGCAGCGTGGCGAGACTCTGAGCCGTGGCGAGCGCGAGGAAGATCCCAATTACGCAGCCAAGAAGCGCGAGGGATAGCCCGTCGCGAAGGATCAGGGCGCGGACGCCGGAGACCGGAGAGCCCAGTGCAAGGCGGATGCCTATCTCGCGAGTGCGTTGCGTGACGAGATAAGAGAGAACGCTGAAGAGTCCGACGGCGGCCAAGATCAACGCGAGCGTGGCGAAGACCGCCAGCAGGTAGCCCCAGAGCCGGCGCTGCCAGAGAGCCTGTTCCAGATTCTCATTCATGGTTTGTACGCTAATGACGGCCATGTCCGGCGCGGCTTGGCGGACGATCTCGCGAATGCGCGGGTAGAGGGTTTCAGCGGGAACTTGGGTGCGCAGGAGCAAGTGGTTCGGAAAGGGCGCGTACTGGCGGTAGGAGTAAAACATTTCGTAGCCGGGGAGTTGTTCGGTGGCTTGCCATTTCGTATTGCCGCAGACCCCGACGATGGTATGCCAGGGATTCGTCGCCGTGGCCTTGCCCCAACGGATCTGCTGGCCGATGGCGCTACGGCCCGGGAAGAGCTTGGCGGCGGTGCGCTCGGAAACGATGGCGACGAAAGGAGCGGAGCGGTCGTCGGCTTCGCGAAAGTCGCGGCCTTCCTTGAGGGGAATGCCGAGAGTGGCGAAGTAGCCGGGGCCGACGTCGGCGCCTTGGATGGAGAGTTGGTGGGAGACATCGGCGGCGGCTTCCCCGCGAACATGAATCTGGTCGATGGGCCGCTCTTCGGGATGCCGGAAGACGGGGATGTCGCCTCCCGACGCGGCGGAGGCGACGCCGGGGATTTGGCGCAACTCCGCGACAATCCGGCGGTAGCTCCGTGAGTACTCCTTGTCGCGAGTTTCGGGCGTCAGGTTTGGAACGAAGCGTTGTACATAGACGTCGACGAGGCCGTCGCGTTGAATGCCAAGGTCGACGTTTTGGAGGCGAAGAAAGGACTGTGTCATGAACGCGGCGGCGGCGAGAAGCGTGAGCGAAAGGGCGACTTCGGCGACGACGAGGCAACGGCGCAGGAAGTTACCGGACGAGGCGCTGCCTTTCGCGCCTTCCTTGAGGACATCGTTGAGGTCGAGACGGCGCGATTGCCAGGCGGGCGCCAGCCCAAAGAGAATGCCGGTTAGCGCGGCACTGGCGAGGGAGAGCAGAAGCACGCGCCAATCGATATCGAAACGGAGCCAGAAGGGCAACTCGCCTGCGGGAAGAAGCTTGGGAAGCCAGAGGAGGGCGAGGTACGCGAATACGCAGCCCAGGAGGCCACCGAGCAGGCTGAGGGTGAGCGACTGGGAGAGTAACTGGGCGACGATATGGCGCCAAGAGGCGCCGATCGCCGCGCGGATGACAGTCTCGCGTTGGCGGGCGGCGGCGCGCGCCAGCATGAGATTGGCGACATTGACGCAGGCGATGAGAAGCAGGAGCAGCACGGCGGCGGTAAGCATGAGGACGTAGGGCCGCAGGTGGCCAGCTTCGGATTCGCGAAGGGAGACGACACGGGCTTCAATGTCCCGGTTGGAATCGGGGAAGCGGCGGGAAAGTTCGCCCGAAAGAGCCCGTAACTCCGAGGCGGCGTCGTCAAGGGAAATACCGGGCTTGAGCCGGGCGAGCATAGAGTAAGCGCGCGCTTCACGGTTCCAGTAGGCGGGATTGTTGTAAGCGGCGACGCGAGCCATCAAGGGCACCCAGACGTCGGCGCGATCGGGAAAGCGAAAGTCCGGTTGCATGACGCCGCTCACCGTGTAAGTGGCGCCGCGGAGCTGGATGGCGCGGCCAATGACGTTGGGGTCTTCGCCGAAGCGGCCGCGCCAAAGGGCATGGGAAAGAACTACGACGTTGGTGTCTCCGCTGCGGACATTGTTGGCATCCGTGAAGAAGCGGCCGATGTGCGGCTGGGCGCCGAGCAGGGAGAAGAGGCTGGGCGTGACGAAGGCCATGTACACGGCTTGGGCGGGGCCGGCGCCCGTGCCGGAAATGACGTTCTCAAAAGCGACGTATTGAGCGGTGGCGGCTAGAGTATTCGCTTCGCGGGTGAAGTCTTCGTAGTCGGGGATGGAGACGTTATTGTTGAAGCCCGAGGTGTGCGGCGAGAAGCTCTTGACGCGGATGAGTTGATCGGGTTCGGGGTACGGAAAGGGGCGAAGGACGACGGCGTTCAGAAGGCTGAACACGGCCGTCGTGGCCCCGATGCCGAGCCCCAACGTGAGTAGGACCGCGCCGTGGAAACCGGGCTGCCGCACGAAGGCCCGCAAGAGATTGCGCATGCGAATAGTGTGCGGCTTGCGGCGGCGAGCCGGGAACGGAATTCGATGAGCGGTTGCGCTGGGCGGGTAGACGGCGGGCTAGCCGCCGTCTACGGCGCAGTCTTCCCAAAGGCGTTTCGCTTTAACGTCTTCGATCAGGATGCGGACGCCTTGGTTGTCCGTTGGGTTGAGCCAAAGGAGGCGCCGGAAAATGGCGAGGGCCTCGTCGAAGCGCTTGCGGCGCCAGAGTGCGAGGCCGTAGCCGTTCATGCAGCGGAGGAAAGGGCGATTGCCAATGCGGTCCCAAGGAAGGACGCCTTGGAAGTTGGGGCCGAGGGAGAGTTCTCCGATCTTGTAGCCGGGCTCGTAGTATTCGATGCCGGTGGACCACTGGTCGAAGTCGAAGTTGCCGAGGTGGGCGAAGGCGTCGAGGCAGCGGAGATCGGCGGCGAGGAGGTCCATGAGTTTGTAGCGGGCGGCGGGCTGGTCGCCGCTGTAGTGGAGATCGAAGGCGATGCCGATGGGGTCGCCATTGGGAAGCTTGTGATCGTAGCCCAGCAAAATCAATTCCATTTCGAAGGCGGGACGCGGGTTGGCGGCGTCGAGATTCGATAGGCCTTGTTCTTGGAGTGCGAGGGGCTTCAGGTTGAGGGCGGCGATATCGAATTCGCGCTTCGTGATGCGCGCCCACATGGTGCGGCCCGCGTTGGGGATCCAGGGCTTGAGGAGAGTGGCGTGGACGATTTCGGCGGGCATAAGCTGCCAGTGGTCCCTGCCGCGAAATTCGAAGTTCCCGCCGCCAGCGAGCAGGCGGCAGACGGTGTATCGGTCGTGGTTTGCGAGCGCGACGAAACTTACAGGCGTGCCGGGCGGAAGGTCTTCGGACTGGGGGATGGGTCTCGATTTCGGCATAGCCGGAGTTCCCGATCCAGCTAAGGTAGCAGTCGCGACGATTGGGGCTTGGCGGGCGCGAGGCTGGCGAGGAGCGACGGGGTGGCAAGGTTTGGGAAAGAGGATGGGCCGCCGCTTGCGGATGGCGGTGTACGGGTCAGTCTTCGCGAAGGAGGGTGAGCGGGTCGAGTTTGAGGGCGCGGCGGGCGGGGATCCAGGTAGCGAGGAGGCCGATGGCGAGCATGACGGCGACGACGCCGGCCATGATCCAGGGGTCGCGGGGCGAGGCTTGGTAGACGATGTAGGCGAGGAGTTGGCTGGCGAGGAGCCCGAGGACGAGGCCGGCGACGGAGCCATAGCCGAGGACGCGGAGAGAGCGGCCAAGGGCGGCGGAGAGGATCTCGCGGCGTTGGGCGCCGAGGGCCATGCGGATGCCGAGTTCCTTCATGCGGCGGCTGACGGAATAGGCGGCGATGCCGAAGATGCCGGTGAGCGAAAGGGCGGCGCCGATGAGGCCGAGGACGCCGAGCGAGAAAGCGGCGACGCGGCTGGGGAAGAGCACGAGGCTAAGAGTGTCGTTCCAGGATTGGATGTGGACGGGGAGGCCGGGGTCGAGTTCGCGGACTTTGGCGCGCAGGGCGGCGGCGAGTTCTTGGGGCGGGAGCGTGGAACCGACGATGAGGTCGGTCTGGCTCTTGGGATTTTGAAAGTGCGCGAGAAAGATCGCGGGACGGGGGGCTTCCGTCAAGTTCTGGTATTTGCCGGTGTCGACAATGCCAACGATGGTGGAGCGAAGACCATCCCGGATCTTGAAGGGCTGGCCAAGCGCGGCCGCGGGGGATCCGAATAAGCGCCGCGCGAACTCGCTATTTGCCAGGGCCACCATGGGCGCTTGCGGATTGTCTTGGGGCGAAATGTCGCGGCCCATCAAGAGACGCGTGCGAGCGGCGGCGAGGTAGCCGGGCGATACGAAATACTCGACTGCATTGAAACTGGCATTGGCGGGGCGGAAATCGGCGACGGCATCTTGGAAGATGGCTGTGACGTTGATACTGCCGTTGGAGAGGGGAGCGACGTCTATGAGGCCCGCGGCGGCGACGCCGGGAATCGATTCGGCGGAAGCGAGCAAGCGCTTTTGCAACTCGGGAATCGCCGGGCCTCGGTGGCCGGCGATTTCGAGGGCCGTTTGTGCCACGAAAGTTCGTTGGGGATCGAAACCGAAGTCGCCGGAGAGGCTGCGCAGCAGGCCGCGGACGGCGACGAACGACGAAGTAACGAGCAAGGCGCAAATGGCGATTTGCACGAGCACGAGAGCGTCGCGAAGAGTGAAACGGCGCGCCGGCGATGAGCGGGCGCCGGACTTGATGGTGTCGTGCGGATCGAGGCGCAGGATCTGGCGGAGGGGCGCGGCGCCGAAGAGGAAGCCGCTGACAATGGCGAGGAGCGCGGCGAGGAGGTAGACGTTGGCGTCGGGCTCAATCGGGATCGCGACGGGGAACTGCGGCACGGGGCGCCAGACGCGGAGGCTTTGCAAAAGAAGCACGCTGCCGTAGACGCCCAGCGCACCACCCGAGAGGGCTACAAGGAGCGACTCGGTTAGGAGTTGGCGAAGAACGCGAAAGCGCGAGGCGCCAAGCGCGAGGCGGAGGGCGAGTTCGCGGCCGCGGTCGGCGGCGCGGGCGACGCAGAGGCTACCGAGATTCGCGCAAGCCGCGAGGAGTATGAGCGCGGCGAGCGCGACGAGCGCGGTGAGGAAAGCGCGGGCCGGCGCGCCTAGAAAGTCGCCGTATAGGCTGGGACGGGCGAGCTTGAACTTCGTGGTGGCGTGGTCCTTGGGAAAGGCTTTGACGAGGTAGTTGTTATGGATGCCGGTGAGGTCAAGGGCGGCTTGTTCTGGCGTGACTTGCGGCTTCAAGTGGCCGAGGGCAAGGAAGAGCCAGCGGCTGGAGCGAGTGGTGAGAGACGCGGCGCTATCGAGTTGCTCAATGTTGACCAGGGGGACGAAGTAGTCGGGTTGCAAGAAGAGAAGCGTGCCTTGGAAATCCGGGGGGGTGACGCCGATGACCGTGTAGGGCGCTTTGTTAAGGAGGACTTTGCGGCCGACGATGTTGGCATCGCCGTGGAAGCGGCTTTGCCAAAAGGCGTGGGAGAGGACGACGTAGGGAGCGCTGTTGGGGCCCCGCTCGTCGGAGGCATGGAAGAGCCGGCCTAGGTGGGGTTGGATGCCGAGGACGTCGAAGTAATTGCCCGCGGCGGCGATGGCCCAATCGCGGCTGGTAGACCGGCCGTCGTCGAGGCCGGCGACGAGGATGTGGTAGGCGGTGAGGTCTTCGAAGCTGGAGTTGCGTTGTTGGATATCGCGGAAGGAGGGGTAGGAGAAGGCGCCGGAGTTGTCGCTCGCGCGATGGATGGAGAAGAGGCTTTCGACGCGGGGGAGGTCGAGGGGCTTGAGGATGATGGCGTTGAGGGCGGCGAAGGCGGCGGCGTTGGCGCCGATGGCGAGAGCGAGAGTAAGCACGGCAACGAGGGCGAAGCCTGGGGATTGGCGGAGGACGCGGAGGCTGTAGCGGAGGTCTTGGAGGAAGACGTCGAGGGAGTGGGCCGGGAGCGATTCGCGGGATTCTTCGGCGAAGCGGGGGAGGCTGCCGAGTTCGAGACGGGCTTGGCGGCGGGCTTCGCTTGGGGGGACGCCTTGGCGTTCGAGATCGTCGGCGCGGAGTTCGAGGTGGTGGGCAAGTTCGTCTTCAGGACGGTCTGGGTGGCGGTATTTGGCGAGGAGGGCGCGGAGGTAGGAGATGAGGGACAAGTGGACTCCTAAGCTAATTGGGAGTATAGGGTTGTTTTCCTAAGCCGTCAAGGAGAATGGCGAAGGATCGCGGGGACGAAGCGGTGTGGCCGTGGAGGCACACATGCTTCGTCGCGGCACTGGAGGATGCCTTGGCGGTCTTTTGTTTTCAATGGGTTGGCGTTTGGCGGGATGTGTGCAATAGAGAAAACCACATGAAGTGCCTCACAGCCATTGCGACAATCACGATGGCGGCCACGGCCCTCCTCTTCCCTTACGGGAGGGCCGTGGGATTTGCATTCGAAGACGATTTGATCGCACCAGCTTCTAGCGTTTCCGCGAACGTGAATGAACGCTACAAGGTGGAGAGCGTGGGGATCCGGAATTGGAGGGGATTCGTGACGCGCCGGCTGGAGCGCGATATGCGAAAGATGGAGGGGAAGTTTTTCCGGGCGGAGGCGGTGGACTCGCTGGTGCGCCAGATTGAGTATGAGTTTCCGGGTTACGCGGTGCAGCGGAAGGTGGAGCGTGGGTCGCGGCCGGAGTTCGTGCGGGTGATGTTCGATTTGGAGCGTAAGCGGCGGACGATCGATTTGCGCAGCCCGCGGGTGTTGTATTCGTCGATCTCGGGCGGGTCGGCGGCGGCGGATATGAATATCGAAGCGGGGCCGGTGAGCGCGACGGCGGGGTACGTGAGCGACAACGATGAGAGGGCGGAGCGCTTCAGTGGATTTCGAGGGGGCCTGCTACTGCCCGTCGGCAACGGGCGGGTGAAATTGGGGGTGTTGGGAGAAAGTTACCGCAGCAGTTGGAATTCGCGTTTGAGCGGGAATCCGGATTTGTACCGGGCGCGTACGAACGTTGAGCCTTCGGTTGTTATTAGTGTCGGGCCTGGGCTTGAGCTCCATGCGGGGCTGAGTTTCCAGAGGCTCGACATGCAAGTTCCGGCCGCGGGAGACTTGGCCGCCAATGCCTTATTTACAACTCTGCGCTACTCCAGGCAATGGCAGCACGGGCTCACTGGCACCAAAACGTTAGTCGCAGGTTATGGCCTGCGCGCGGCCGCCACCAATTTAGGAAGCGATTACGCTTACCGGCGTCATGTGGGCGAAGCGGGATTCAAGGTATCCGGCGACGACGCGACGCTAAGCGTGAATACGGTGATGGGCGGGATCGACGGCACGGCGCCGTTGTTTGACCGCTTTGTGATGGGCAATTCCCGGACGCTGCGCGGGTGGAACCGCTTCGCGCTTGCGCCGGACGGAGCGAACCGCATGGCGCATGTGAGCATGGACGGTACTTACAAACGCTTGCGGGCTTGCTACGACACTGGAACCATTTGGAACGCGGGACGTCCAAAGGTACTTCGGCACTCCGCAGGCTTGGGAATCACGATTCACGGCTGGACGGCGATGTTGGCGGTTCCCTTGCGAGGCGGTGCGATTGAACCTGTAGTACTTATAGGCATGAATTTTTGATTTTTATTCGCCTTTGTCCGACACTGTTGACGCTCACCGTGGCCGCCATGGCCGTGGCGAGCGTTATTGCGCCTTGGGAGAACGATGGGGTGTTGATGGCGAGGTTGGAGGGGTTCCGCTTCGTCGAGGGGAAGCAACTGGAGCGGCTGAAGAGCGGGCAGAGCGTGGCTTACGATTTTTCGTTGCAGCTTCTAGAGGGCCAGCGGAGCGTGGGGCGGAGTTTGGAACGCTTTGTCGTCAGTTACGACTTGTGGGAAGAGAATTTTTCGGTGGTGCAGCTTTCCCCGAATACGCCGCGTTTGGGGAAGGCGGGCGTTTCGCATTTGAAGTTGGAGGCTTTGGGCGATTGGTGTTTGCAGCGGGTGCGCGTGCCGCTGGGTGGGGTGGATAGGCAGCGGAGTTTGACTTTGCAGCTTGAGGTGCGGAGCGTGGGGCCGAGGATGCCGAATCCATTGCGGGCGGAGGGGAGTGTGGATCTGGCGACGATGGTGGAGATTTTTTCGCGGCCGGCTAGCGCACAGGAATATCGTTTTGTTTCGCAGAGTAAGGCGTTTCAGTTGGGCGGGGGAGCGACTCGGCCATGATGCGGAAGTTGCGGGGGAAGCTGGTGGCGTTGTTCTTGGTGGCGACGTTGGCGCCGATGGGGTTGACGTTGTGGCTGGCCTCGCGTTTGCTTGATCAGAGTTTGGATTTGGCGCCGGTGGCGGAATTGAGCGACGCGGCGGCGATGCTGGAGAAGTCGGGGAAATCGATTTACCGTTCGGCGCGGGAGTTGTTGCGGGAGAAGGTGGCGACGGGGACGGCAGTTCGAGTGGAGAGCGTGGCGCGGCTGGAAGCTGGAGAGACGGAGCGTTTCTGGATTGAAGGCGATGAAGTGTTCCTGTTGCGGCCCGAGGGGACCTTCAAGATGCGGCTGGAAGGAGTTTCGCTGCCGGACTTACAGCGCGAAGTGGCGAAGAGCCGTGGCTTGGTGGAGGCGCACCGGGAGCGCGACTTCCGGCGCGGGTTCTTTGTGACGCTAGCGTTGAGCGCGGGCGCGGTGTGGCTGGCGGCGCTGGTGGCGTTGTTGTATTTTACGCGGCGCGTTACGAGGCCGATTGCGCGGCTAACGGAAGCATTGCGGCATTTTGGGCGTGGGAAGCAAACTAAGTTGGAAGTCGAGAGCATGGACGAAGTGGGCGAGGCGATCGTCAGCTTCAACGAGATGAGCGCGGAGATGGCGCGGAGCCGCGAGAAGTTGTTGCTGATGACGCGCCTGGAATCGTGGCAGACCTTGGGACGCAAGATGGCGCATGAGGTGAAGAACTCATTGACTCCCATTCGCCTCACGGTGGAGGAAATGGTGGCGCGGGCGAGCGGGCAGGAGAAGGCGTTCCTGGAGCAGGCGGCGCAGATTGTGACCGAGGAAGTGCAGACGTTGGAGCGGCGCGTGCGAGCGTTCAGCGATTTGGCGAGCGAGCCGCCGCTTGCGCTGGAGGCGATGGATTTGCGGCATCTTGTCGAGGAGCGGATGTCGTTCTTGATGACGGCGCATCCGGAGGTGCAGTACCGGAAGCAGTGGGATGACGTTGCGATTGGCGCAATGGTTGATTCGGATTTGACGAAGGGCATTCTGACGAATCTATTGGAAAATGCGGCGGATGCCGTTGGGCGGGGCGGGGTGATCCGCGTTGCGTTACGGAGTAGTGGCGATTGGGCGGAGGTTCTGGTGGAGGACTCGGGGCCGGGCCTGAGTTTGCTGGCGAAGGAGACGTTGTTTCAACCGACGATTTCGTTCAAGCGGACGGGTATGGGCTTGGGGCTTTCGATCGCTAAGCGCAGCGCGATGTTGTTGGGCGGGGACTTGGACTTGGTGGAGAGTTCGCTTGGTGGGGCCGCGTTTTTGTTGCGGCTGCCGGGCGCGGTAGTGAGCAAGACAGAATGGCAAAAAGAATCCTTATCGTCGACGACGAAGAAAACATTGGCCGCTCCTTACGCTTGATTCTGGAGCGTGAAGGGTATGGCGTGATGGTGGCGAACTCGGCCTCCGCGTTCGCGCAGGCGCCGCGCGCGGATCTGTATCTGCTGGATGTGCGGCTGCCGGATGGGAGCGGGCTCGACATCTTGAAGCAGGTGCTGGCGGAGCAGCCGGAGGCGCCGGTGGTGATGATCTCCGGGCATGCAACGATAGCCGACGCGGTGGATGCCGTGAAGAATGGCGCGTTCGATTTTTTGGAGAAGCCGCTGGCGCGCGAGCGCGTGATTCTCGCGATTGAGCGGGCCTTTGAGCGGACGAAGCTGAAGCAAGAGAATTCGCGGCTGAAGGAGCAGTTGGGCGCGCCCGTCGAAACGGGGCCGCGGATGATAGGGGCGTCGCCCGCTTTTCAGCGCGTGATCGATCAAGCGACGATGGCGGCGCGGGCGGATGCGCGGGTGTTGTTTATCGGGGAGAGCGGGACCGGTAAGGAACTGCTGGCGGCGCATATTCATCAGGCTTCGCCGTTCGCGAGCGGGCCGTTCGTGAAGGTGAACTGCGCGGCGATTCCGAATGAGTTGATCGAGAGCGAGTTATTTGGGCATGAGAAGGGCGCGTTCACGGGGGCGACGGCGATGCGGCGCGGGAAGTTTGAGTTGGCGGATGGGGGGACGTTGTTCTTAGATGAGATTGGGGACTTGGCGGGGTCGAGCCAGGCGAAGCTGTTGCGCGTTTTGCAAGAGGGCGAGTTTCATCGCGTGGGTGGCGAGACGGCGATTCGCGTCGAGGTGCGCGTGGTGAGCGCGACGAATAAGGACTTGATGGCGATGGTGCAGAAGGGGACCTTTCGCGAGGATCTCTATTACCGGCTGGCGGTGGTGCCGATTCGCGTGCCAAGTTTGCGGGAGCGCGTGGCGGATATTCGCGCGATGGCTCAGTATTTCTTGGAGGAGTTTTGCCGGCGGAATAGTTTTCGCTTGAAGAGCTTGACGCCCGAGGCGCTGGAGGCGCTGGAGAGTTATCACTGGCCGGGGAATGCGCGCGAGCTGCGGAATATCGTCGAGCGAATGGCGATTTTGTCGGCGGAGGATGAGATTGGGGAAGAGGCGGTGCCGGTGGAGATAACGCTGGCGCGCGAGGTTTCCATGGCATCGAAGAGTAGTTTGCATGAGGCTCGGGATTCGGCGGAGCGGGAAACGTTGCTCAAGGCTTTGAACGAGTGTGGGTGGAATGTGAGTCAGGCGGCCCGGGCGTTGGGATTGGAGCGTACGAATCTGCATAAACGGATGAAGCTGCTCCAACTGGCGCGACCGGGGGCTCGGATGGAGAGCGGGTTCTAGGGGGGCCGTGGCTTGGCCGCCGCGGCGAGTTCGTTTTTGCGACGTGAGTTGGGGGTTGGTTTGGTGCTGTTGGGTCCCTCGGATTTGAGGTAGGGCCGTAGGGCGGAGGTTTGGACTGCGCCCTACGGTTTGTCGCGCGCGCTGGGTCGGATGGGTCTTCCTTTTTTCGGTAATTTGGCTTTTGTGGTGGGCGGGGTACGAGCCAGCCGTGGGGTTGTCAAAGAGCTTACCGCTTTGCTGTGTACTGCTAAAGACTGCGGTGGGGGACGGTCACCGGTGTCCGCCTTCGGGGACACGGGTGACCGTCCCCCCTTCGTTTCGTCGACCGCCGTTCGCTGCTTTTTCTTGCTTGGCTAGGCTACTAGGGCGGCTTGGCGGAGGTCTTCTTCGGCGCACCAGTCGAATA
>VFQR01002281.1_pt1 | contig 12510 bp, 15 predicted proteins | sample 3512321 | NCBI WGS metagenome assembly VFQR01 (sample SAMN10412374, study PRJNA504923) | tailings metagenome | isolation source: Relicate 3 Philex TSF1 revegetated site | place: Philippines: Tuba, Benguet | collected 2017-08-29
GTTCCGGTAACCTTTTTTCAGATTGTTGATCCAGAGAAGAAATTTATCTTAAGTGATGGTGATTTGCATGGCCTCCCATCCTCATCGGCAAAGCTATGGGCAACGCGATCTAGCGGAATAAGTATCAAACCCGAATTGGCGCATGCCATTTATCTTCTCACCAAGAATTTAGACATTGTAATAGACGAAGACGAGGCCGCTAGCTCCGACTATAAACTTATGGGCAATGAAGACGCTCGCGAGAGAATTCTTCGCTCAATATTTATTAGACGTGGTCAGAAAATATTTCGCGATAAGCTCTTAAATGCTTATGACAGAAAATGCGCCATAACAGGATGTGGGTTAATTGATCTTTTGGAAGCGGCCCATATTGAGCCTTACAAAGGATCGCAGACTAATGATGTAAGAAATGGGATACTCTTACGATCTGACATTCACACGTTATTTGATTGTGGTTTGTTAGCAATAGATCCTGCAACACTTAGAGTTGAAGTCGCTCCCCATGTTCGTTCAAGTGAATATGGAAAGCTAGTCGGAAAAAAATTTCGACTTCCAAAGAAAGCTACCAACCGCCCTAGCAAGTCGGCATTAAAACTGCGCTATAAGAATTTTAATTTTTAACGCGCGATACCAGCCAATTAAAATTTTCGCGCCAAACTTATCCCCACCCTCTGCGCTTCCCTTTAACTCCCCCGTCTCGATCCAAAGACAGGGTCGCATTCCGGAATGCGTTCTGAATTGCGCGGGCGAGCGGTGGCCGCATACCCGACGCACTGGACACCCATCACCAATCAAAAAAACCCGCACAATTCCAGCCGCTTAAAAATTTCCGCGCCGGACTTATCCCCCTAACTCCGCAAGCCCTTATTCTCCATCCACTCCCGCTCACTCGGGGCGCTTCTAGAGGCGTTCTTCAAGCGGAGCGGGAGGCGGCGCCTGCTGGCATGTTTCGCAAACATGCCACCGGGAGGCCGGAGGTCACCGTCCGCGGGCATCACGACCCGCTGCCTTCAATGGCTGGAATGGGGATCGCGAGCGCAAGGCGAAAGCCTTTCAGGAGCGGTCCCGGAAGCACGGTCCTTCGGAACCAAAAACCGCCGCGACGAAGCGCCGGAAGGCGACGCGTCCGCCGCGCAGGCGGGCGAGATGAAGACCATGCGCCTTTCGGCGCTTCGTTCCCCGTCACGCGGACGGGTCGGGAATGGGGAGAAAGCATGACGCGGGGCGAAATCCGCCCGCGCGAACGCGAAAACTCGCCGTCATTCCGGGGCGCGGCGAGCGGAGCAAGCCGCGAACCCGGAATCCATAACCACGGAGAAACCGATGGAGCGAGGTGTCTATGGATTCCGGGCTGCCTTGCTGCGCTCGGCCCCCGGAATGACGAGACAGTAAGAACCCGCTACGCTCTCGCAAGCAACCGGAAGCCCGCATGAAATTCACCCGCATCATTCCCGCCTTCTTCCTCGCGACACTCGCCGCCGTTGCGTCGGCGCAGGCACCGCTGCCGGGCCAGCCCGCACAGGCGCAGCCCTCGATCGCGCATCGCTGCGAGTTGTCGGCGGATCGCCGTTTCGTCGCGGTGTCGGTGAGCAATCCCTCGCCGAAGGACGCCGAATGCACGGTGAGCTGCTATCTGCCCTACAAGGGCGGTAGCGCCACCATCACCTGCACGCGCATTCTCGCCGGCAGCGCGAACAACGTTTCGCTTTGCGTGCATGGCCGCGAGCGGAACGAGCAGTTCACCAAGCTCGACCGCTCCGAGGCGCGCTGTTCGGTTTCGGAAGTGCCCGCCGCCTCGGTCGGCGTCGAGAAGGGCATCATGTTCCGCTACCGCGACTGGGAAACCATGACGCAGGAAGAAAAGCAGTTCGATCATCTGCGGCGGCGCTGAGCCGCGCGCCGCGCGAGGAGCAACCATGTCCAACCGAAGCATCCGCATCGCGGTCTGGTGGATCTGTCTCGTGGCGACACCCCTGGTGCTCGCGGGCATGCAGCTCTTCCATCCGTCCGGCTTCACCAATTCGCCGGGCATGTACGAATATCTCTGCAAGCCGCAGCCCTATGAGGCGCGGCATGTGGCGCTTTGGTATCCGGGGCCGCAGTGGTGGTACACGCTGCACGTCATCCAGACGCCGCTGATCGGGCTGGTGTCGATCGGCATGCTGCTGCTCGTCCGCCGCGTGCAGGATGAGGACGGGCAGGGCGCGGTGGCGCTGGCGTGGATTGCGCGGGCGGCGACGTTCGTGTTTCTGATTTATTATACGGCGCTGGATTCCATCGGCGGCACCGGCCTCGCGCGCTCGATCCTCGCGGCGCAGGATCTGTTCGCGGCCGGCAAACTTTCGCAGCCGCAGATGGACGGGGTGGCCTTGCTGCTGAATACGGTGTGGGTCGATCCTTATGTCGGCGGCGTCGGCTCCTTCATCAGCCTCACCGGATCGTGGGCGGTGCTGATCGCTTCGTTCTCGGCGGCGGGGGCATTGTTTCTGGCGCGGCGCGCACCGTGGCCGGCGTTGTTATTTTTGGCGGGCTTCGGCTGGATGATTTTCACCAGCCACGCGGCACCGTATGGCCCGATCGGATTTCTTTGTCTTACTGCATCGGCACTGTGGATCTGGTGGAGCGGACGGAAATTCGAACGCAAGCGCGCGCCTCGAAAAGCGCGCGCGCGATTGCGGACGAGAACCGCTTAAAGCTCAAATCGCGGAGAGCGTGTAGGCCGAGCCGTAGCGGGCGAAGTCGTGGCTCATGACACCGTTCCGCACCGAGCCGGAATACTGGTTTAGCGGCGGCACGACCGTGACCTTGATCACGGCACTCTCGCCCACTTTCACCAGCCCCGCATGCACGGCGGCGACGGCGAGGATGGAGTCGCCCGTATACGTGTCCGTCCCCCAGAGAGGGCCTTCCGGCTCGCCCCGCACGCGGAAATAGTAAGACGCGCCGAGAGGATCGGTCAGGCCAAGCATGTTCTGCGGCGCTTCCGCCGCGAGCAGCCCCTGATCGAGCAACTTGTGAATTTGCGCTTTGCTCAGCGCGCCCTTGCGGTCGAAATAGGCGACAAGTTCCTGCACGGCCTTCATGTGTGGCCTCCCATGTGGATGACCCGGCCATAGGCCGGACGGAAATTCGGATTGCCGTGCGCCGGCAGAATCCAGAGCACGTCGTAGGGCATCGGCGTTTCGGGAAAGAGCGTGTCGCCGTCGGTGATGACCGCCGCCGCCGTCACGCGCGGGTCGTCTGCAAGCGCCAGCATGCCGGGCGTCAGATCGCTGCCGCCGAAGCCGCTCACCTTGTATTCGGCCAATGCTGAAGGCGAGAGGAGTTCGTCGCTCGCAACTTCGGTGTCGCATTGCACGAGGCGGATGTCGTCGACCGCCAGCATCTCGCAGAAATCCGCAATCGCTCCGAGCGCGCGCGGAATTTCGCCGGTCATGGAGCCGGATGTGTCGAGCACCACGTTCAGCATCCATGAATGGCGCTGGCGGCCGGGCAGTACGATGTCGCTCTGCACATGCGTGCGGCGGGAAGGGCGGGCGAATGTGCGCTCGCCGGGTGCAACCGACTCCATCCACTTCTGCAGCGCCTGCTCCCACGGCGTGCGATAAATCCCGCGCAATGCGGACACCATCGCATCGCCCTTGCTCTCGCCCATGCCGCGCATGGCCTTCATCGCCTTGGCAAGCGCGAGGCTCTTCGCGGCGAGTTCCTCCATTGCCTTGGCGCGGGCGGCCTGTTCGGCGGCGTCCTCGGGAAACATCTGCTTTTCCCGCGCGTCATCAAGGACGTCGCCTGCATCCGGAGTTTCGCCCTGCTGGCCGGGGCGGCTGCTTTCCATCACGCGGCGCATGGTGGTCTGCTGGCCTTGCCACACCTGAGACTTCGTCGGTTCCTGATCGGCCTTGCGGCGCATCTCCAGCACGATCTGTTCGGCGGATTTCTCGCGCGCACCGGGCATGTCGAGGCCACCCGCGGGCACATGGGTAAAGCCAAGCTCCACGCGCAGGATGTCGTTGATGATGTAGTCATGCGCGTAGTTGAACTCGATCGGAACCGCACCCTTGGCGCGGTCGTGGGTTCGCAACGCAAGATGCAGCAACTCATGCGCCAGCACGAATTGCAGTTCGTTGTCCTTCAGCTTCGCAACAAAGGACGGGTTCGCGACCATGCGGCCGGACGCGAACACGCCCATGGTTGGCACGCGTTCGTCAAGATTGACGCGCACGGCCGCGGCAAGTCCGGCGAGATGCGGCAGCGGCACGGTCAGGAGCCGCAAACCCTTCTCGATCCGCGCCATGGTTTCGCGCGGGGTTGGCGCGCTCATAGGGCGGTGACCTTCTTCAGGAGGTCGAGCATCGCCTTGTCCGCACCGAGTTCGCCCCACTTGTCCACGAGGTCGGTGACCAGCGTAAGCTGGCCTTCGTCCGGCAGGCTGCGGAGGAATTTGTTGATGGTGCGGGGTTTGACGTGAGCGAGACGGCCGTCGCGCACATGCTGGCGGATGCAGTTTAGCACGAACCAGCGCGCGGCTTCGGTTTTCGGGAGCAACTCCGGCCGCCCGATGTAATCCTCGATCGGCAGCATCGCGCCGATCTGCTCTTCCGCGAGCGCGCAGAAAACGGCGGCGTCCTCGGCCGAAAGACGGCCGAAGGCGAGCGCTCGGCGGGTTTCGCGATTGAGGATGCCGGAAGCTTCCGCCATGTCGAGCGCGCGCGAGAACAGCGACCAGGCGCGCGGCGTGGAGAAGGGCACCGGCTCAGCGGGGACGGGGCGCATCAGCGCGTCCGGCATGTGCGCCACGAAATTCCGCACATCGGCGCGGATGCCGTTCTTCGCGGCCCAGGCCTGCCATTCGTCGCCATCTACACGCAGGTGCAAAATGGTGACGCGATTGACGAGGGCGGAGCTCATTGCGCGCACCAGCGCCCGGTCGACCGTGCGGTTGCCGGCGGCGACCACCCATGTGCCTTTCGGCAGCGCGTGTTCGCCAAGCCGGCGCTCAAGCAGCAGCGAATAAAACGCCTTCTGAATGTCGGGCGCGCAAGCCGGAAGCTCGTCGAGAAACAGGCAGAACGGTTCCGGCTTTTCAGGCAGCAACAGCCGGGGCGGGCAGAACACGGATCGCTCGCCGACAATCCGGGGAATGCCGCTCACATCCTCCGGCGCGATCTGGGTGCCGAGCAGCGAGCGGCACGGAAGGCCCGCTTCCTCGGCGGCCTGATAGACCATTTCCGACTTGCCGACGCCGGGTGCCGAAACCAGCAAAAAGCTCTGTTCATGCGCCATGCACTGAACGAGTTTCTTCGCCTGTTTCAGCGTGACCGATTCCTCGAACGGATTCCGGCTTGCTTCCATGCACCCCTCCCGCAAGGCGCGGATCGCGCCAGCACAGCGTGCGCAGGTGGTGATGCGCAGGGGGCCGGCAAGGGGTGATTCCCGAATTATTTTCGGGCGCCGGCCGGGGCCTCATCTATGAATGGCGCTGTAGATTCACGGTGAGGACCTATACGTAAGTCGTACTGACCGATATAAGCCCCTAAAAATGCGGGCGAAATTCAATCCTCTGTGGGGTGTGGCTTTCAAGCACTAGTGGCTGCATGGCCCAAACGGTATAAAACGCACTCTGTCTCTCTCTCCTTTGGGGGCACTAATGAAGAAAGTTCTCATCGTTGCAGTGGCCGCGACTCTGGCCATGGCGACCGCTGGCTGCGTTACCGCGGGCAAGGCCCCTGTTGGCAAGGCTCCGGTCACGACCAAGTACTAAGCAACTACCCAGTTTGCGTACCGGAAGGGCCGGCCTTGTGCCGGCCCCTTTCATTTTTGCGGGACTGTTATCCGCATGGACGAAAAGTGATGCGCGGAATCACTTTTCCAGCCTGATCGCACTGGCTAAATTCCGCGCCTCAGCAAAACGCAGATCCCGGGATTCGATCGAGCCATGAAAGCACTGAGCCGTATTGCATTCGCAGCCGCCGCATTCGCATTTCTTCTCGCGGCGATGCCGGGCGAAGCGCTGGCGCGGCAGGAAGTGTCCTTCCGTGACGACTATTCGCGCGGGACCATTGTCGTGAAAACCAGCGAGCGGCGGCTTTACTACGTGCTCGGCGGTGGCCGTGCGATCCAGTACGTCGTCGGCGTTGGCCGTGCCGGGAAGGCGTGGTCCGGAACGGCCTATATCAATGGAAAATTCCGCAAGCCCGCCTGGTCGCCGCCCGCCGTGGTCAAGCGCGACAACCCGCGCCTGCCGGATGTGATCCCGGGCGGCACGCCGCAGAACCCGATGGGGGCGGCGGCACTGACGCTCAGCGGCGGCGGCGAGTACGCCATCCACGGAACGAATGCGCCGGGTTCCATCGGCGGCTTCGTGTCCTATGGCTGCATCCGGATGTATAATCACGACATCGAAGACCTTTTCGACCGCGTGCATTACGGTACGCAAGTGGTGGTGCTGCGCTAACGTGCAGGGGAGTTGATCATGCAGGGTATGCCGATCGTCCGAATGCTTTCCGTCGCCCTTCTCGTTGGCGCAATGACCGTCGCGGCTTCTGCGCAAACGGCGAAAAAGGAAAGCAAGAAAACCGCCGGTGGCGCCGACGGCTCCAAGGTCACCTCGATCGGATGCACGCCCGAAAAGGGCAAGCCCTATTTCGTGGAATTCCGTTCGCGCACGGCCGTGAGCTACGGCCACACGTTCCTCTTCTTCGGCAAGCTCGGCACTGGCAACAGGTTCGGCCGCTTTGAAGTAGCAGGGCTGCATCCGAAGGGAGACGACCCGGCTGTCTACATGCAGGGCCATGCCATGCCCGTGGACTCAGAGACCGGCGCCAGCGACGGCGATCTCGACGAGCAGTATCTGACCGCCCGCTATTGCGTCGTGCTGACCGAAGCCGAATTCAAGAAAGTTTCAGCCTTCATCAAAAACCTGCAGGCCACGTCACCGAAGTGGCATGCGCCCACGAAAAACTGCAACACCTTCGCGGGCGAGGTTGCAACGTCAATGGGATTGAAGGCGCCGGTCGGCGGCATCCTGTTGCCCGAACATTATGTCGGCATGCTGCGCACCATGAACGGCGCGAAGCAGGTTTCGGCACCCGCAGAGAATTTTGCCGGGACGCCGATGAGTTCGTGGATGAAGCTCAACGGCTTCGGCCGGTAAGATTTTTCCAAGACCAACGAAAAACCCCGGCACTGAGGCCGGGGTTTTTGCTTGCGCGCGATTAGTTGCTGCCAGATTCACCCGCCGGTGCACGCGGGGGAGCGGGGACCTGCGGAGTGGCGGGTTCAGTCGTTGCCGCCGGCGGCGTTTCATTCTGGGCGACCTGGGTGTTCTCGCCGCTGCTCATGGCGAAAAAGATCACCGCACCCAGCAGCATCAGTCCGATCAGCGGACCGAGCGCCCAGCCGCTTCCATAAGCCTCCGTCTGCATGCGGCGGACTTCGGCTTCCGTCACAGGTGTAGACCCAAGCACCGGCTCGCGGGGATCGCGAAAATCGTTCATGGCAAACCTCCTCTTTGTGGATTGCCGTATCAACGCGGGACGGCGGCGCGCGTTCCGGCGAAAGTCGAAGCTGAAATCGGCTAGGTTCCATTGCGCGATTCGGTTTTGCGAGTCGCGAGCCGGGAACCGCCGTGCAATCCGCATCGCTGCTGCAGATCTTCTTCGTTCTGGCGCTTGCCGCGGAAGCGATGACGGCGGCACTCGCGGCTGGACGGCGGCGCATGGACTGGGTGGGTGTCGCGCTGCTCGGCTGCATCACCGCGTTGGGCGGCGGCTCGTTACGTGACGTTCTGCTCGGTCATTATCCGCTTAGCTGGGTGGAAAATCCTTACTATCTCGGCATCGCAGCCGGAGCGGCGCTCGCCACCATCGCCATCGCCCGTTTCGTGCATCACCTGAGACTTGCATTCCTGTTTCTGGATGCGGTCGGGCTGGTCGTCTTCACCATCGCGGGCTGCAACATCGCGATGGAAATGAACCAGCCGCTGGCCATCGTGATCGTCGCGGGGATGATCACCGGCTGTGCGGGCGGCGTGATGCGAGACGTTCTTTGCAACGACGTGCCGCTGCTGTTTCGCAGCGAGCTTTATGCGAGCGTCTCGGTGGTGACGGGATTCATTTACGTGATGGGACTGTCGCTCGGTATTGCCCACGATCTGGTGCTGGTCGCCACCTTCGCGGTGGGGCTGACATTCCGGTTGCTGGCCATCCGCAACAATTGGGAAATGCCGAAGTTCATTTACACCAAGAAGCTGCACTGAACCGCGGCAAAAAAGCCTGAACCGGTCGGTCCAGCCGCTCCCGCCGGGCATTGGCAATATCTCGTTAACCCTCCACCGTTACATAATTACACGTAATTTTCGGCTGGGTATTCCGTGAAACTCCCGTCATTTCGCGCGCTGTTCGATCATTCGCTGATTGCTGCAGCCGCGTTGCTGAGCCTTGCGGTCAGCGCACATCTCGCTCTCAAACCGCGCGATCCCGCCAACGGTATCGCGCTCGTGTTTGCGCCCTGGTCGAGCGAGCAGGCGACTTTCCTGGGTGCGCTCGAATCCGGCGGCCGCTTCGTCCGTTTCGGCGGGCTGCCGTTCATCGCCGTGGTCATGCCGGAAAACTCGCAGACCAAACTCAATGCCGTTGGCGCATGGTTCGTCGCCGATCCCAAAGCAATCGCTGCCTGCCTCGAATGGGCGGGAAGGAAATCGTCATGAAATCAAGCCCGGCCAATCTCGTCGCATTCCAGTTGAAGGTTGCCTACGCGCTTACGGCACTTGCCGTTCTGCATGTCCCGTTGTTGGCTGGCGTTGCGTGGTTTCTTGCCAGCGATTTCTGGCTGCTGACGGGTGCCGGCGCATTGCTGGCCGCGGTGCCCGCAATTTTTCTGTTCATGAACCGGCCGGTGCCGCTGATCGCCATGTCGCTCTCCGTGACACTGGTCGGTCAGACTTCGCTGCTCGTCTATGCCTTCAGCGGGCATCCGTGGCAGGTCGAGATGCATTTTTACTACTTTGCGGTGCTCGCCATGCTCTCCGGCTTCGTCGGCTGGCGCGCGCTGACGCTCGCGGCATCGCTGATCGCCGTGCATCATCTTTCGCTCAATTTCCTGATGCCGGAAGCACTCTATCCCGGCGGCGGCAATCTGGGCCGCGTGCTGATGCATGCGCTGGTGGTGGTCGTCGAAACCGGCATGCTGATCGGCATCGGACATACCATCCGTGCCGCGTTCGAGGCGGCGGACGAATCCCGCCACGATGCGGAACGCGCCGTTGCGGAACTTGAGAAGGTCGGCAACCGCCGCGAGAAGGATTTGTCGGCGACCCAGATGAAAGCCGATCAGATCGGCGACATGATTTCCCGCTTCAAGCGCGAAATCGAGGAGTCGACCGGTCTTCTCCATGACGCGGCCAAGGATCTTCAGTCGAATGCTGACGGACTTTCCAGTGCCGCCGTGCGCGCGAACGAGCAATCCGCAAGTGCCGTGACCGCTTCCGAAGAAACGGCGATGAAAGTGAACTCCGCCGCGAGTGCCGGCGAAGAGCTGGCGCATACGATTTCCGAAGTCGGCGCGAACGCCTCCCAGTCTTCGCGCGCTGCAGCCGCGGCGGTCAGCGAAGCCGAAACCACCAACCGTACCATCGACGAGATGGCATCGGTGGCGAACGAGATCAGCAAGGTCACCGAGCTGATCAATTCGATCGCGGGCCAGACCAATCTTCTGGCGCTCAACGCCACCATCGAGGCGGCGCGGGCAGGGGATGCCGGACGCGGGTTCGCCGTGGTCGCGCAGGAAGTGAAGGCGCTCGCCGCACAGACCGCAAAGGCCACGCAGGAAATCGCGTCGCGCATCGAGGCGATGCAAAGCACGACCCATCGTTCGGTCAGCGCGATCCAGTCGATCTCCGGCACGATCCGCGAACTGGACGAATTCTCCGCGCGTATCGCGGCCGCTGTGGAACAGCAGGCAATGGCCGCGAAGGAAATCGCCGGCAACGTCAATGCTGCGGCGACCGGCGTCGATGCCGTCTCGCATGCGATCAACGAGATCGAGGGGATCGCAAACAACACCGCCGCCGCCGCCGTTCAGTTGCGTCAGTCGGCGATGTCGGTGTCCGGCCAGACCGAAAAGATCAAGAGCCGTGTAACCGCGTTCGCAGAAGAGCTGCGCGCGATCGGCGCCTGAGCCGTCTCAGGGCATCGGGACCGGTCCCATGTTCTTCGGGACCTGATAGCCGCGCTGCACGGCGGGCCGTGCCGCGATGGCCTTGTACCAGCGCGCGACGTTGGGAAATTCGTTCAGGTTGATTTCCTGCCATTCGAAGCGGGAAATCCAGGGCCAGGTGGCGATGTCGGCGATGGAATAGTCGCCCGCCATGTATTCGCGGCCCTCGAGGCGGCGATCCAGCACGCCGTAGAGACGCTTGGCTTCCTTGCTGTAGCGTTCCTCGGCGTACGGCGCCTTGCCCTTGTTGTATTTGATGAAGTGGTGGACCTGTCCGAGCATCGGGCCGATGCCGCCCATCTGCCACATCAGCCATTCGATCGTGCGGTAGCGGCCTTCCGCATCCTTCGGCATCAGTTTGCCGGTCTTCTCGGCGAGGTAGATCAGGATCGCGCCCGACTCGAACAGCGAGAAATTGTTGTCGCGATCGACAATCGCCGGAATGCGGTTGTTCGGACTGATCTTCAGAAAGTCCGGCGCGAACTGTTCGTCCTTCGAAATATCGATGGAATGGACGGTATAGGGGAGGCCGAGTTCCTCTAGGGCAATGGAAACCTTGCGCCCGTTGGGCGTCGTCCACGTGTAGAGATCGATCATGCTGGTTCCTCTAGGCGGGAGCGTTGTCTAGCGCGCACGCGCCGCGCTGTCGATTGCGATGGCGGGCGGGCAGCCATGCGCTGGCGCGGGCTGGCGGCGCACGCGAATTCGACTATCAATGTCGGCCCCGCGAGCAAAATTCATGACCGCACCGCAAAAAAAGCTGCAAGAGATTACCGTCGCGATTGCACCCGCACTGTTCGTGCTGTTGTGGAGCACCGGTTTCATCGGCGCAAAATTCGGGCTTCCCTATGCGGAACCACTCACGTTCCTCTATGTGCGGTTCCTCGCGGTCCTCGTGATCGTCGCAATTTTCGCCTGGGTCACGCAGGCGCCGGTGCCCAACCGGTATGAAATCTTCCACAGTTTCATTTCCGGATTGCTCGTGCATGCCGTCTATCTCGGCGGCGTTTTCGTCTCGATCCATCACGGGATGCCCGCCGGAATTTCCGCCCTGATCGTCGGCTTGCAGCCGCTGCTGACCTCCACCATCGCGAACAGCATGCTCGGCGAGCGTGTGTCGTTGCTGCAGTGGATAGGACTGCTGCTTGGCCTGATCGGACTTGTGCTTGTCGTGCACGACCGGATCGGCACGGGCGAGGCGACGACATTCGCGCTGATCACTTGTTTCGCCGCATTGCTCGGCATCACCTTCGGTACGCTGTATCAGAAGCAGTTTGCGTCGAAGGTGGATTTGCGATCTTCGATGGTCGTTCAGTTCGCCGCTGCCGCGCTGTTTTGCGGTGTCGGTGCGGGACTGTTCGAGACCGGCGTGATCCAGTGGACCGGAGAGTTCATTTTCGCGCTGTCCTGGCTCGTCATCGTGCTTTCCTGCGGCGCGATCTTTCTCCTGATGTTCCTGATCCGCCGGTCGGCTGCGACGCGGGTCGCGAGCCTTTTCTATCTCGTGCCGCCGGTTACGGCATTGATGGCCTGGGGAATGTTCGGCGAGCGGCTTTCGCCGCTCGCCCTGCTTGGCATGGCCGTCTGCGTGGCCGGTGTATTTCTCGTGAACCGGACGCCCTCGAAGTCCTAGTGCTTCGCGCCGAACCAGCGGTCGAGGCTGAACGCACCCGGACCTGTCCGCATCAGGAACAGGAAGCTCGCCATCATGGTGAGGTTCTTCATGAAGGCGATGTACTGCGCCTGTTGCTGTGCCGCGGGAAATACCCACCAGCGATGGGCAATCCAGGTGGCCGCGACCACAAAGATAAACATGATCAGTGCGGCGACGCGCGTCTGAAAGCCGAGCAGCACGGCGAGAGCGCCGAAGAACTCCACGGCACCGCCGATGGGTGCCAGAATTTCCGCCATCGGAACGCCGTTCGACGCGAGATATTTGGCGAAGGGAGCGGGGTTGGTCATCTTGCTGAACCCGCCGTAGATAAATGTAATGCCGATTAGAATCCGGCCGAGAAGAAGTACTAGGTCGCTCGTTTTCGAAGCGATTGCTTTATCCAATGCGTACATATGCAAGCCCCTGAGTTGCGGTAGCAGGGAATAGCCAACAGCCGCGCCGCCGGCATGTCACCTCACGTTTTCGCGTGTGGAAAGCCGAGGCGGCCAGAAGTTTGGTTGTGCTTTGCAGGGATTCGCTAGAACAACACCACGCTGCGGATCGACTTGCCCTCGTGCATGAGATCGAAGCCCTTGTTGATGTCTTCCAGCGGCATCGTGTGGGTGATCATGGGATCG
>VFQR01002282.1_pt1 | contig 12508 bp, 9 predicted proteins | sample 3512321 | NCBI WGS metagenome assembly VFQR01 (sample SAMN10412374, study PRJNA504923) | tailings metagenome | isolation source: Relicate 3 Philex TSF1 revegetated site | place: Philippines: Tuba, Benguet | collected 2017-08-29
GGGATCTCCTCGTTTTCAGTGCAATAAGTGACGGTACGAAAAGCTAGCACTGGCGCGGAGGTGGTGTTGGTAGATCGTTGATTTCATTGACTTTCCTGTTCACTTTCAAATCTGCGATTCGTGGCGTCAAACCGTGGTCGGTTTCATCCATTGGTGCCAGTTATCGATGCATTTGGCCGCGAAGGCAGGATTTGGTCAGCATAGCGGTCAACCGGGAAGCGAAACACACCCCGCAAGTTGATGCTCTCCAGCCTGGTGGGCGCAATCTTCCCGATCAGTTCCGGTGGAATGACCTGGCGGCGGTTCGACCAGCGATCCAGGACCGCCTGCATCTGTGAGGTATTCCACGCCATCACGATGTTGGCCATCAGGCTCAACGCATCGGCCACAGCCTGCATTTCATCGACACGTTTGGCCTGCGCCGGGCTGATCCGGCCGGTATAAATGGCGCGCTTGAGGGCGTTAACAGCCTCGCCCCGATTGAGCACCCGGCGCAACTCGTTCCTGAAAGCGTCCTTGACAAAGTAGTCAGCCAAAAACGCCGTACGCAGCAACCGCCCCAATTGCACGCCAGCCTCATAGATTGGATCGCCCTGGGCGGCAGAACCGAACCGCGCAAGAGCTGCCACCGCACTGGCATGTCCGCTCATGACCGAGGCTGCCAGGTGCACCAGACTATCCCAATGCTTTTCGATCAAAGCGACGTCGACATTGGCTTCGCACACCGCAGCGATTTCTGCGGGCACTTTGGTGCCGCGTGGCACAAAGAGGTGGCGCTGTTTGAGTTCCTTCAACCGCGGGCAAAGATCAAAACCAAGCAAACGGGCATGTGACATGGCAAAGTCGGTGTAGCCATGGGTATCCACAGCAAGCTGGCTGGTCTCCAGCTTTTCTTGGCGGATGACACCTTCAATGGCCACGCCCGCCTGGCGCTCATTGAGCACAAAGGGCTGCGCATGGAAGATGCCCCACCGGTCTTTTACATGGGAGTAGATTCCAATGGAAGGTGTGTTGCGCCGAGGATCAAGCCGGGCTTGCCACACCCGTTTGGTGGTCTCCATGCTCATCATGTCAGAAGATGCCAAATCGGACCGCCCCCAGGTGGCGGCAATCGGGTGTCGCTGCATGAATTCCAGCACAGCCTGGCAGGCCTGGCTCAGACGCCGTTCGTCCCGCGCCCAGCGCATGGCCTGGCGAATGCTGGTGGCAGACAATTGCGGAATCATGCGCGCGCATTCGACCGCAGTCAGACTGGTGCCGTGGGCCATGATGCCGGCATAGACCATCAGCAGCTCGTCGGTAGAGCGCGGCTCACGTCCGAGCATGATCCAGCTAAAGCGCACCTGGGCGTCAACGGCCAGAATCACTTCCGGCAATTGAACCTCACCGATGCGGTGATCCAAAGCCGCGCGCAGCTTGGTCACTTCTGGGTCTTCGTCCTCTGCGGGCAATGGCGACAAATGGAGTTCATCATCCACGCGCAGTACGCCACTGCGGGCTGCAGCGGCCACCGCATCGACACCGGCAGTTACTCTGGCCAGCAAAGGCTTCAAGAAAGTGGCAGCCTTGCTGGGTAACGATAGACGGGCATAGTGTTTCTTGGACTCTGCCTGCCAACGCTCGTCCGTGAAGAACAAGCGCGCACGACCCCGAAAGCTCAGGCTGTGCTCAATCCAGACCGAGCCATTGCGCACCGCGCGGCGCAGGGCAAACAGGGTGGCCACCTCCAACGCCTGAAACGCCCGTTCCCGGTCTGGGCTGGAGATCGAAACCTGCCAGATCATTCCCAGACTTGGTGCCACCACTTCAACTGGCAGCTTTCTGGATCCTTTGAGATATAAAGCTTGCAGCTTGGCAAGGTACTCGATGGCAGGATGCTCGCCGGTGGCCTGCCAGGGCAGCTTTGCAATGGCGACGAGCAACGACCGCACGGGGCGAATTCCATCAATCAATCCCTCGCGGACCAGGGAGGCCCTGCTCGGTGGTTTGCGTTTCTGGGTTTCGGTGATCAAGGCTTCAAGACGGGCACGCAACTCAGCATCTGGCACCGCACCTTGCGCGCTCAAGGCAACAAGTTCGCCGAGCAGCGTTTTGTACATTGCGGCCCAATTGACGGTAGCGGGGACATCGGCGGCAGCCTGACGCCACAGATCGGCGATCCGGCGCTGCACCATAAGGATCAACTGGTCTGTGGTGGTGAACAGGCAATACCGAAGAAAGCATGCGACCTCCACGGTGCGCGCTGGCTCTTTGATCTTGGCTCCGGCTGAGGGCGGCCTGGAGACAAGTCGGCGCGCGTAGCGGCGCAAGATGAGATCGGGGATGTCTGCCAGGTGCTTATGAACGTCCAGCGTGTAAAGCAGGTCGATGCGCTCCAGTACCTCGCTGATTTGGCGGGTTGAGTGTTTCGCCGGTGCAGCCCATAGCCAACTCTGCTGGGTTTGTCCATCTGGGCGCAGCTCTGAAACTGAGGCTCGCCAGCGATCAAGTGTTGCTGGATCAACGCTGGCGGCGATGGCGGTGCCTGTTTCAACTTCAAGCTGGGCAAGTGCCGCCGCAATCAGTGTCCGAATTGCCCGCTCGTGCACGATCACCAGCTTGTTCTTGTACAGCCATTGACGCGCCCGCACGAGTAGCTGATCGCGGTCGGCGCAGCGCGCCACTTCGTCGCGCAGTTCACGTACCAGTGAGCGGCGCTGGTGCTCGCTCATCCACTGGAATCCAAGGACCGTGCAGGCTACTTGTTGGTGATCGAATAGCGTGCGCCCGCGTTCATACATGGCTCTCAGCGAGGCGACTTCTGGTGCTGCAATGCCAAGCTCGTTGCCAAGGTGGCGCCACAAGGCTACTGGAATTACCCGAAAGGCACCGAGCAAACGCCCACTCATGCGCAGGAAACCAATATGGAGCGCCAGACCAAGCTTGTGGGAATCACCTCGGCGTGCATTGATTGCGTCGCGCTCGGCACCATCGAAGGTGAAAAATGCCTTCATCTCGAAGTCGCTGATATCGCGGGGGAGCCCACGCATCCCCAAAAACGTTGTGTGCCAACCCTGCATCGTGAACCTCAAAAGTGGGAGGCCACCATACCCGTTTACAAAGCGAACAGGAAAGTCAATGAAATCAACGGTCTACCCAGACCACCCCCGCGCCAGTGCTAGCTTTGCGTACCGTCACTTATTGCACTGAAAACGAGGAGACCCCGTGAAGAAGACTTGACCTCACTCGTTTGAAAGTATCCATCCGCTAGAGCCATGAAAGAAATCACAGCACCTGCGATGTAGTCTTGTAGACAACGAGGTTCAACGTGGACTTCGGCAGGTCAGGCTGCTCGAACTGAACCGGGGCGCCTGCCTCGCGTCCTGCTGAACACCGCCAGACCTGGCACGCGCTGTCGCAAAGGGCGAGCAGGCTCCATCAGCGCTTCTTTGCGTCAACATCCTTTGAACGCAGCGCATCGAGCCCATCACAGGTCAACAGCGTGAACTTCATCAGTTATTCCTGTCATCAACGATTTCGCCGTTGAGGTCTACGCGCGCTCGCACGCGATCCCATTGCTCCCATGGACTCTCGGTTCACCAATTCGGCCTCAACTTGACGTTCGCAATCAGCTTCCTGATGCAGCCATTCGCGGAAAGCCAGAAGTGCTGGATCCTCCCGATGAACAGGCCGGTATTCCAGAAGCCAGTCCTCCCCTGTGGGCGCGACGATCGGAAATGGTGCGACCAAGCGGCCCGCTGTCAGGGCATCGCTGACATAAGGGAATTGAGCGATGGCGACTCCGACGCCATCCAGCGCCGCCTGCATCGCCATAGCGTTGCTCTCGAATGACACCTCCCCGGCGGGATGCAGTGGAGAGAATAGGTGCGCTTCCGCAAACCAGTGTGGCCATTCGTTGGGCATGTTGGACGCGACAATAAGAGTTGCGTTGCGCAGGTCGTCGGGTGAGCGCAGCGTCGATGCGAGTTCCGGCGTGCAGACTGGCACGACGGCGCTGGAGAACAGGTGCTCTGCAGTATGGCCCGGCAGCGCGTTGGTATCGCGCCGGATGGTGCAGGTCCAGTCGTCACGCACCGCGCGGGTCGCGCCTCCGGTCGCCACGCGCACCTCGATGTCGGGGTGGCTGCGATAGAAGTTAGCCAGCCGCGGGATCAGCCAAGCGACCGCGAGGGTCGGTCCCACTCCCACCGTAAGCACAGGGCCGGCGCGCATCGCTGCGACGCTTTCGGTGAGGCGGCCGATTGAATTGAAAGCATCGGTAAGACCGAGCAGCAGCGCTTGTCCTTGAGCGGTCAACTCGAGCGCGCTCGCATGCCGTCGGAACAGCGCAAAGCCGAGACGGTCCTCCAGCAGGCGAACCAAGCGGCTCACTGCAGTTTGTGTGACGTTCAGTTCTCGCGCCGCAGCGGTGAAACTGCCATGCCGGCCGGCCGCTTCGAACGCGCGCAGTCCGTTCAATGAAGGCAATCGCCGCACCATATGGACCCCAACTTTTTGTTGGTTGCACACTAAGTTAAAAGCGTTTTCGAGTCAAGCATCAGCACGCTAATATGCCTTCTATCGTCGAACACTATGAGCAGGAAACCTAAGATCGGGAGCACGGGCTCAGCCTCTGTTTTCAATGGGCTGATTGCCATATGCGCACCCGACTCTGGCAGGGCAAAGATCAGACATCTCGCAGCGTCGGGAGGAAGGCATGATCAAAGGCTTTCCCTATCAGCATCGGTATTTTTACAATAGGAGTTTTCTATGCTCTACGCCCCGCCCTACGCCCAAGAAAAACGAGGAGTAATCCCGCATGCGCCTTTACTGAAAACGGCCGTGCCCAATACGGCGAACCAGGAAGCCGCCGTCTATCACGTCGAATATGAGCCAGGTGGAATCAATCCGCGGCACTTCCATCCGGCCGCAATAACCTTCCACATCCTCTCCGGTATCGGCATCTGGCAGGAGGAAGGCGAATCACCGGTCATCTTGCACGCGGGAGATAGCCTGCTCGTTCCGGCCGGTACGACTCATGCGCATTGGAATCCCAGCGCAACCGAGAAGCTCCGCTTTCTCGAATTCATCGTGTCTGAAAAGGATAAGGGTCGGGCCATTCCCAGACCATTGAAAGACTAAGTTATGCGGCACTCATCGAAATGGAGATTGAAAATGAACAGACTAACTAAACTCATCTTATTCGGGGCGGCTCTAGCTGCGTCTGTAGCTCACGCACAAGATCCGAAAGACATCCCACAAAAATCTGGGGTAACACCTACGGATCTCATAGTACGCGGAGTGGACGGCACAGCGAATCTGGACTTCACAGTCATAGATGTGAAGTACGAGCCAGGTGGTGTCAACCCTCGCCATTTTCATCCAGCGGCGGTCACCTTCTATGTAGTTTCTGGGACACCAGTTTTCCAGGAGGAGGGCAAGGAACCCATTACCCTAAAACCCGGTGACAGCCTACTCGTTCCGGCCGGCACCACTCATTCCCATTGGAACCCTAGTAAGACTGAAGGTGTTCGATGGCTGGAATTCATCGTGGCTGAAAAAGGTAAAGGAAGATCCATCCGAAAGCCTTGAATAGAAAGTTTCGCCTCATAATCACGAAAGGAAAATGTAACCGCGACCAGCCGCCTTTGGTCGTAAGCAGAAAAGTAGAGGCCCATGAAGTACACAACCAAGTGCCGCATAACCATGCGCTGCAGCGAACCCGGCATGACGTCGTGGTTTGCAATCCACGCGTCCCGTGCGCCGGGTCGCTGAGCTTGGGTCGTTATGCGGCACTCATCGAAATGGAGATTGAAAATGAACAGACTAACTAAACTCATCTTCCAGGCGCCCCACCGCTTGTTCGTTCAGGTAGCCCAGGAAGTCGCGGTTCAGGTTGACATGGGCACCCACCCCCATGGCCACGGCCACCACCATCGCAGCGCCCAGGACGGCGGTAAACAGGCGGGCTGCAAGATTCAGCTTCATGCTCAGGGGTGAGCTGGGTGGGGATCCAACATGACGTTGGAGGCTACACCAAGTCGTTTGACCCGTGCAAGGCACCCGGCACCCGCCCCTCGGTGGGGCAGGTTCTTCAATATGTCTCCACATTGTGGAGGCAGTATGGGACGCATGCCGAGCCTCCCCACCCTCCGTCCTTCGTTCCTCGCCCCGGCAACATGCCTGCTGTTGGTGAGCTTGTTGACCGCCTGTCAGGACAAGCCCGCCGCGCCGGCTGCCCGCGCCGCACCGGAGGTGGGTGTATACGTCGTCGCGGCGCAGGACGCCCCCCTGAAGCTGGAACTCCCCGGCCGCTTGAGCGCCAGCCAGGTGGCCGAGATCCGCCCCCAGGTGGGCGGCTTGGTGCTCAAGCGCCTGTTCACCGAAGGCAGCATCGTCGCCGCTGGGCAGCCCCTGTACCAGTTGGACGCGTCTAGCTTCGAAGCGGAGCGCGCGCGCACCGCGGCCGCCTTGCAAAAGGCCCAGGCCCAGATGTCCGCCGCACGCGTGAAGGCCGCGCGCGACGCAGAACTCTTGCGCGCCGACGCCATCAGCCGCCAGGCCGCCGATGACAGCGAAGCGGCGTTGCGCCAGGCCGAAGCCGACGTGGCCGTGGCCCAGGCGGCCTTGAGCGCCGCTGCCGTGCAGTTGCAACGGGCGCGGATCGTGGCGCCCATCAGCGGTCGCATCGAGGTCTCGACCGTGACGCCTGGCGCCCTGGTCACGGCCAACCAGACGCAGGCCCTGACCACCATCCAGCAGCTCGACCCCATGCACGTGGACATCGTGCAGAGCAGCGCAGAACTGCTGTCGCTGCGCAAGCAGCTGGGCGACCAGACCGCCAGCCGCGAAGTGCAACTGGTGCTGGAAGACGGTAGCGAGCATGCGCAACCCGCCACGCTGCAGTTCAGCGGCCTCCGGGTGGACCCCGGTACCGGCAGTGTCACCTTGCGCGCGACGGTGCCCAACCCGCAGGGAACGCTGTTGCCCGGCATGCTGGTTCAGGCCCGTGTGCTGGCCGGGGTCGACCGGGACGTGCTGCTGGTACCGCAGCAAGGTGTGAGCCGCACGCCCACCGGCGCTGCCACCGCGCTGGTGGTGGGTGAGGGCAACAAGGTGGAACGCCGCCAACTGACCCTGGCACGCGACGTGGGCAACCAGTGGCTGGTGAGCAGCGGGTTGAAGGTGGGTGACCGCGTGATCATCGAAGGTCTTCAACGGGCCCGCGCCGACATGGTGGTGACGCCTGTAGTCGCACGCACGGATGCGGCAGGCAAGGGGGCAGACAAAGCCGCTGGCGGCGCGCCAGCCGCTGCTGCCCCCGCAGGGACCACGGACGCCACCGTGGCCCGCTGATCTCGCCCACACAACCACCACCGGCACCCACCATGGCCTCGTTTTTCATCAACCGCCCCATCTTCGCCTGGGTGCTTGCCATCGTCATCATGCTGGCCGGGGGCGCTGCCACGCTGACGCTGCCGCTGGAGCGCTACCCCGACATCGCGCCCACGCGCGTGACCATCAACACCAGCTATCCCGGCGCGTCGGCGCAGACCATCGAAGACTCGGTGACGCAAATCGTCGAACAGAGCCTGAAAGGTATCGATGGACTGGTGTCGATTGAAAGCAGCAGCAGCGCTGCCGGTACGGCCAGCACCTTCCTCACCTTCCAGGCGGGGACCAACGCCGACACCGCACAGGTGCAGGTGCAGAACAAGGTGCAAAGCGTCATCAGCCGACTGCCGCAGTCGGTGCAGGCGCAGGGTGTGCGAGTGACCAAGGCCAGTTCAGAGTTCCTGATGGTCGCCCTGTTGACCAGCGACGATCCGAATGTCACCTCCGGCGATCTGGGCGACTACTTGAACAGCACGCTGGTGGACATCATCAGCCGCGTGGAGGGCGTGGGGGACGTCAACGTCTTCGGCTCGGGCTATGCCATGCGCATCTGGCTGGACCCCGCCAAATTGCAACGCTACAGCCTGATGCCGGGTGACATCCGCACCGCGCTGCAGCAGCAAAACGCCGAGGTGTCCGCTGGCCAGCTCGGTGCGCTCCCGGCGCCCGAAGGTCAGCGGCTGTCGGCCATCATCACCGCGCGTTCCAAGCTTACCACGGTCGAGCAGTTCCGTGATGTTGTGTTGCGCGTGCAGCCTGATGGATCCGCGCTGCGCCTGGGTGACGTGGCACGCGTGGAGTTGGGGCGGGACAGCTACACCACCAACATCCGTAGCAATGGCCGCAGTGCCGCGGGCATGGCCATTTTCCCAGCCAGTGGCGCGAATGCGCTGACCACCGGCGACGCCATCAAGGCCAAGCTGAAGGAATTGGAACCGTTCCTGCCGCCCGGCTACCAAACCACCGTCACTTACGACACCACGCCCTTCGTGCGCGTCTCGCTTGAAGGCGTCGTGAAGACGTTGCTTGAAGCGGTCTTGCTGGTGGTGGTGATCATGTATTTGTTCATGCAGAACTTGCGCGCCACACTCATACCGGCCATCGCCGTGCCGGTGGTGATGCTGGGCACCATGGGCGTGCTGGCGGTGGCGGGGTTTTCGATCAACACGCTGACCATGTTCGGCTTGGTGCTGGCGATCGGTTTGCTGGTGGACGACGCCATCGTGGTGGTGGAAAACGTCGAACGCCTGATGAGAGAAGAAGGCCTCAGTCCTCGCGAAGCCACGCAGAAGAGCATGAAAGAGATCAGCGGTGCGCTGGTCGGCATTGCCGTCGTGTTGAGCGCGGTGTTCATCCCCATGGCCTTCTTCGGCGGCTCCACAGGCGTCATTTACCGCCAGTTCAGCATCACGGTGGTGACGGCCATGGTGCTGTCGGTGCTGGTGGCCATGAGTCTGTCGCCAGCGCTGTGCGCCACGCTGCTCAGGCCTGTGCACCAGGGGGAACATGCCGCCCACGGCGGCCCCTTCGGCAAACAGCTTGACGGGTTCTTCGGTGGCTTCAACCGCGGCTTCGACCGCTTCACCGAACGCTATGTACGCGGCGTCGACTGGTTGGGCAAGCGCACCTTGCGCAGCGTGGCCATCTTCCTGCTGCTGATCGGCGCCACAGCCTGGATGTACGTCAGTCTGCCCACGTCCTTCCTGCCCGACGAGGACCAGGGCGGCCTGCAGTTGCAGGTGCGCATGGCGCCCGGCGCCACCAGCGAGCGCATGGAAGCCGTGGCCTCGCAGGTGGAGGCCTACCTCGCCGAACAGCCTGAGGTGCAGTACTACAACGTGGTGCGGGGCTCCGGCGGCGACCAAGGCTCGGGCCAGGGCTTCATCCGCCTGACCGACTGGGCCGAACGCCCCGATCCCGGCCAGGGCGCGGGCGCACTGGCCGAGCGCTACAGCCGCGAGCTGGGTCGCCGGGTGCGCGACGCGCAGGTCTTCATCGTGCAGCCACCCACCGTGCGCGGCCTGGGCGGCAGCGCCGGCATCCAGCTCTTTCTGCAAGACCTGGGCGGGCTGGGTCAAACCCAGCTGATCGCCGCGCGGGATCGGCTGATAGAACTGGGCAACCAACGCCCCGAGTTGTCGCGCACCCGCACGCAGAGCCTGGCCGAAACCCCGCAGCTGACGATCAACATCGACGATCAGAAGGCGGGGGCACTGGGCGTTCAACCCAACGTCATCAACGACACCCTGTCCATCGCCCTGGGCAGCAGTTATGTGAACGACTTCATCGACCGTGGCCGCGTCAAGCGTGTGCTGGTGCAGGGCGAGGCCGCCTACCGCGCCTCGCCCGAAAACCTGAAGCACTGGTACGTGCGCAGCAACAGCGGGCAGATGGTGTCGGTGGCGGCTTTTGCCAGCAGCGCATGGTCAACGGCGCCGCGACAACTGGTGCGCTACAACGGCAGCCCGGCCTTCGAGATCCAGGCCGACGTGCCGCCGGGCGTGAGCTCCGGTGCCGCCATGGTGGTGATGGAAGAACTGCTGCGCGAAATGCCGGCCGGCGTTGGCTACGAATGGGCGGGCCGCAGCTACCAGGAACGGCTTTCCGGCGACCAAGCACCGTTGCTCTACGCTGTGTCGGTGCTGTTCATCTTTCTGTGCCTGGCAGCGCTGTATGAAAGCTGGTCGGTTCCCTTCAGCGTGATGCTGGTGGTTCCGCTGGGCATCCTGGGCGCGCTGGCCGGCAGCCACCTGGGCGGGCAGAACAATGACGTTTTCTTCCAGGTGGGCTTGTTGACCACCGTGGGGCTGAGCGCCAAGAACGCCATCCTCATCGTAGAGTTCGCCGAGGCACTGCGACAACAGGGCATGGGCCTGTTCGACGCCACGCTGAAAGCCTGTCGGCTGCGTGTGCGGCCAATCATCATGACCTCGCTGGCCTTCGGCATGGGCGTTCTGCCGCTGGCGCTGGCCAGCGGTGCCGGATCGGGTTCGCAGCAGGCCATCGGCTTCGGCGTGCTGGGCGGCATGATCAGCGCCACGGTGCTGGGCATTTTCTTTGTGCCGTTGTTCTACCTCTGGGTGAGGTCGCTGTTTTCGCGCGGTACGCCAAGACCCGAAGCTGCAACGCCTGTTCATGAGGTGACGGCATGAACCACATCCGTTCAAGGTCGGCCATCCTGGCCGCGCTGACCCTGGCGTTGGCCGGTTGCGGCAGCCTGGTGCCGCCAGTCGGAACACCCCAGGGGTCGCTGCGCGACACCTTTAGGCCCGACACCGTGACCGCTGAAGCCACGCTGACCAACGCCGCCGAGGCCAGTGAATGGGACGGCTTCTTTGTGGACGCAGGCCTGCGCCGCGTGGTGGCGCTGGCGCTGGCGGGCAACCGCAGCCTGCGCGCCAGCATGGCAGCGGTGGACCGGGCTCGCGCGCAGTACGGCATCAGCGAGGCCGCGCGCTGGCCCGAGCTGGAAGGCACGGCCTCTGCGACACGCCAGAGAAACGCCGGCGGCGTTGCGGGTGCCACCGCGGGAAGCGGCGCCACCGGAACCACCAGTGGCAATGCCGGCACCAGCTACAGCGTCAGTCTGGGCTTGACGGCCTGGGAGATCGACCTCTTCAACCGCCTGGCCAGTCTGGAGGGCGCGGCGCTCTCGCGTTTTCTGGCCCAGCAACAGACGCAGCAAAGTGCACGCCTGACCCTCGTGACCCAGGTCGCAGAGGCTTGGTTGGCCTTGTCTGCGGAAGTGCAGCGCGTGCGCCTGGCCGACGAGCTGCGCGCCAGCCAACAGCGCACGCTGAACCTGATCGAGCGGCAGTACCAACTGGGCGCGGCTTCCGGGCTGCAACTCGCCCGCGCCCAGACGGCTTTTGAAGCCGCCCGCGCCGAAGCGGCGCGCAGCGCGGCAGCCGCGAACCAGGCCCGCTTGGCGCTGGAGCTGCTGGCGGGCCAGCCATTGCCTGACAGCTTGTTGCCCACAGCCCAAGTCACCGAGGCCACGGCCCTGCCCGATCTGCCTGGCGGCCTGCCAGCGGCGGTGCTGCTGCAGCGCCCCGACCTGCTGGCCGCAGAACAGGCGCTTCAGGCCGCGGCCTTCGATGTGGGCGCAGCGCGGGCCGCGCGATTCCCGCGCCTGACGCTGACGGCCAACGCGGGCAGGCGCAGCCCGGAGCTGGGCGACCTCTTCAGCAGCGGCAGCAGTTTCTGGAGCGTCATTCCCAGTCTGGAGTTGCCTTTGTTTGATGCCGGTGCCCGCCGCGCTCAGGTGGACGTGAGCGAAGCCACGCGCCGCGAGGCCATGGCCAACTACGAAGCGGCATTGCAGTCGGCCTTCCGCGAGGTTGCCGATGCGCTGGCGGTGCGAGACAGCCTGACCGAGCGCCTGGCCGCGCAGGCCGCACAGGTGAACGCAGCCCAGCGCACGCTGGATCTGGCCGAACAGAGCTACCGCCTGGGCGCCAGCAGCCAGCTGGAACTGCTGGACGCACAGCGCGAGTTTTCCATTGCGCGGCAGGGCTTGGTGAGCCTGCGACAGATTGAACAGTCCAATCGAGTGGTATTGCTGCGTACCCTTGGAGGACGCTGGTCGTTATCCTTGCCCGCTGCCGCAAACGGCGGTTGAGCCGTCATACGTCTAGGTGGGATGGCCAGCCGACGCACGCTGCGCACTAGTTTGGAGCTGTTGCGAGTCGAGGTATGGTCCCGACCATCTTTATTCCCGAAAGTCACAGCTGACATTCGCCGCGAGTTGGCGGAGCAATCTGCGACCTGCCACGTTGGATGACAGCAGCCCCATCAATACCGGCCATTCATGCTACCGCGCCAGGTTAGCTGATGACAGCTTCCTGCCATCCTACGTGAAATCAGCTCCCGGCCGCGACCGACGGCAATCGCTGCAAACTTGTCTCCCACCCTCCTTCAATCTCGTTCACTCCCCACCCTCAACCCCTCCGCCGCAAACGGCACCAGCAACTGCCCACTGCGCTCAGCCGTCGCCACCAGCCACTCGTCATAGACCGACTCCGGCAACACCACAACCATGCGTTTCTCGGGGTCTCCTCGTTTTCAGTGCAATAAGTGACGGTACGAAAAGCTAGCACGGGCGCGGAGGCGGTGTTGGTAGATCGTTGATTTC
>VFQR01002283.1_pt1 | contig 12506 bp, 11 predicted proteins | sample 3512321 | NCBI WGS metagenome assembly VFQR01 (sample SAMN10412374, study PRJNA504923) | tailings metagenome | isolation source: Relicate 3 Philex TSF1 revegetated site | place: Philippines: Tuba, Benguet | collected 2017-08-29
CGTCTTCGTGGGAGAGGGTGGCACGGAGTGCCGGGTGAGGGTCTTTCGGCTGGATGTGTATCGGTTAGCGAGGTATCCGCAGGGGCGTCCATTGACTGTCAATAGCCAGACGCCAAGAGCATCGTGCGTTGAAGTTGATTGTGGATTGTTCGTCCAATAGGTTCGAGCTCGCCCTCATCCCGGCCTTCTCCCGTCGGAACGGGAGAAGGAGCAAGAAACCCTCGCCCGCGTCTGCGTGGGAGAGGGTCGTCGGGGTGGCTAGGCTTGAATGTCTTCATCCGCTCCCTCGTCAATCGAGTTCACCAGCAGGATTGCATCTGCCAAATTCCTCCCCATGAAAAACGGGGTCAACAACCAGCGTCAAACAACCTGGGGGCAAACGAGGACGTTTGACCCCAGCCACCCGGCTCGCGTTGAAGCCGATCGTAGATAGAACGCCAACAAAGTTCGAGGTTACCCTCATCCCGGCCTTCTCCCGTCGGAACGGGAGAAGGAGCGAGAAGGCCTCGCCCGGGCATTACGCTGGTGGTAAGGCCCCGGCCTTCTGAGCCGACCGCCACAGGCGCCAGGTCCGCTGATCGAACCCGAAATTCTGGCCCGTCAGCTTCATCAACGCCTCGCGGACTTCTTCGTTCTGATGTACCTGCTCGACAGTGATCGTCTTCATCGGACGGGGCGTCATCGTGTCGGGAACAATTGTCCCCCCTCCATTGATGACCTGACCATCGGGCAGAAAAATCCGGTTGTTGGCCCCTGGGATGAGTGGTGACGATGTCGATCCACCCGAACGCAAGCCCGTGGCACTCGCACCATCCGTCACTGGCACCTGCACCTGATATCGATGTCTCGTCACCAGAGCCTCAATCAACGGGTCGATGGACGAATCATCCCCTTTCACCAGCAATGCCCGCCCGGCCCGGCACACCACCGTATTGAGATCATGCCTGAGATGACGAGCCCAGAAGCCGCGCGCCTGGGGGAGAAACTCTTCAGCCACCCCACTGACAGCGCTGTAGCGGATCTCCATGTCGTCGTCGAACAGGGCCGCACGGGCGAGTGCTGTCGCAGGACGTTCTCCCTTGAGTTTCGAGAGAGAACTGATTCCCACGAGACGAAAGTTCCTGCGGGCATCTTTCATCACAAAGCGTTCAATCGCCGCTGTGGCATCCGGGTCAGTCAGTTGCTCGAACTGGAACAGACCCTCGGCATTTCGCTGCGGATTCTCACTTGCCAGCCAGTTCATCCACAAACGGATTTTCGGGAACCAGGCCTGCTCGGCTTCAAGCTCGGCCTTGCTCCGCTCGAGAAGTTCAAGTTCCTGCAGAGTGATGTAGCGGCCTTTATACTTCACATATCCTTTGGCCATCATCCATTCATCACGATCAACCCACTTGCCCTCCTGAAACGTATGGTTCAGCCCTTGATGGGCTTTTTCATCCTCAGGATCGAGACGAAGAATCTCGCGGAGTTGTTCTTCCCGTTGTTTGGTCAGACCACGCTGACGTGCCCAGTTGGCCAGCTCCCACCGCGCCGCGACGGTATCCGCGACCTCTTCGGCCCGGGTTTCATACTCCTCAGCCACTGGTGAACGCGGCGTGACAAACGCAATCTGCGAGCGAAGAATCGTTACCTCACCTCCCGTCGCCAGGAGAATCGTGACCGGTTCATCGACCATTGTCGGTGGAACCGGTGGAGTTTGTAACGGCGAAGACGATACGGGAGTTTCTGGATCGGGTTTGTTGGGAACCGGCTTGCCGGGAGTTGGTGCTTTGGCAGCAGAGAGCGGCTTGCTGAGCTTGCCGCGAATCTCTCCTCCGGTCGTCAGCTTAATCACATCCGCCTGTGCCGAAGAAACGAGGAATCCCATCCCTGCCAGCGAGCACAGTGCAACCACGACATGGCCACGCAACCAGCGGCCCCTGCCGGAGGGGAATGACGCTGCTCTTTGATCACACGAGTCGCGAAGAGTTCGAACCATGGCGAAATCCACACTCCTGAAAAAGCCAATCGCATTGTAAATAGTTTTCGGAATCTGAGTCATGGAAAAACGGTTCGACTCTCCACCAGAAGGGGGAATTCAGCCTGAACTTCCACCGGCAGTATCTCCCGGAACTTCGAGAGGACGGACCTTTAAAATCACGCCAGACAACCCGCAAGAGCCCGACAATCGGCAAAAGCGCCAGAATTTTGCCAAACCACGGGCGAATCGAGCCCGGAACAACTGGATGAAAGCTCAAATTCACCGATGGATGCGGCTGGCGTTTGGTGTTCTGCGAGCGATAGAATCACTCCTGTCGAGCTGGGGGGATTGGTGGAAATCTGCAGCCTGGAGGCGTGGTTTTTTCAAGGCCCGACTCCCTTTTGGTTGGGATTGCTCTTGTACAGTCGATTCTGTGGTAGGTTTCGAAAGGGATCTTCCACAAGGTCATGAGCCTCCATGAGATTCTCTCATCGAGTCGATGGCCAGAAGTTTCCGGGTGAATTCAGTCGTACGGATCCAGTGGTTTGTCATGATTTTCCGGCTGCCTGTGTGTGGCGGAAAGTTTGATCTCCTGCAAAGTGATTCCTGCCAGATATAACGGTTCAGGTTGTTCTATGAATGCAGACGTTCTCGGTACAGCAGTCATTCCCGTCGAGAGTCGCCGCTTTGCGAACTGGCGTGTTCTGGCCTCTTTGCCTCGACTTCGCAGCGTTGTATGGGCGATCATTCCAGCACTTTTGCTGGCCAGCAGCTTTGGTGATCTGACTCCAGTGCAGGCCCAGCAGACTTCAGGTCTCATCACACAGGATCAGGCACAGGCGATTGGTCTGGAGCGTGCCTGGTGGGGACAAGCCGTCTTCAATCCTTCGCGTGACAAAATTGCCCACATCGTGATTGATGAAGACAATCTTTACGTGCAGGCGACGTCCGGCCACGTGACGGCCTTCGATGCCGAAGATGGTCGCAAGCTGTGGGCAGTTCTTCTGGGCTCAAATGACGACCCCATGTTTCCCGTCGCTGCAAACGAGACCGAATGCATTGTCATCGTCGGTACCAAAATGGTCTGTCTGCAGAAACGAACGGGCAAAATCCTCTGGACGCTCCGGCTGCCCGGTGCCCCTTCGACAGGTGCTGCCGTCGATGATGACCATGTCTACTACGGCACACTCAACGGCAGTGTCTACGCTTTCAGCCTGAAGCGGATTCGCGAACTCTATCTCGAACAGCGGTTGCCTCAATGGTCTTATGATGCGTTTGTCTGGAAGTACAAAGCCGCTGGTGAAATTACCTCGACACCTATTGCCGGTGGCCGCCTGGTGAAGTTCGCCAGTCGAGATGGTTCGGTCTATGCCGTCTCAGCCCGAGATCGTCGCCTGGCCTTCCAGTTCGAGACCGACGCACCCATTGTCGCTCCCATGGCACTTTCCGGCCGCTCACTCTATCTCGCTTCCGAAGACTTCACCTTCTATTCCATTGATGCCGAGAACGGCAGTGTGAACTGGGATTTCTCGACGGGCCTGCCCATTCGCAAAGCCCCTCATGTCGTTGGCAACGACCTGTTTGTCACGCCAGATCGCGGCGGTATGTACTGCATGTCGACCTCCGCAGGCACCCAGCGCTGGTGGAACAAAGCCATTACGCAATTTGTGGCAGTCGGTGGCAACAGTGTTTATGCCAGCGATGCCAATATGAATCTCCTGATGCTCTCGCGATCGGAAGGGAAAGTTACAGGTTCTTTGCCAGTTCGTCACTACACCTATCGCGTGGCCAACGACCGCACTGACAGATTGTATCTGTCCACAGCTAATGGAACTGTGGTCTGTCTGCGTCCGACCGGGCGGCCCTATCCGACATTCCACCGCTATCCCGACCGCCTGCCACTGATGCCTGAGTTCGAACCCGAACCCGGCACCGAACCAGCCGGCGACAATCCCCCCGCTGACGGCAACTGATTCAGATTCCACGTTGAACTCGACCTTAACCAGGCCCGCTCTTCACGTGATTACAGGGGTTGAGTATTTGGTTTTGGGAGTTGGGAGTTGGGAGTTGGGAGTTGGGCGGGTGCGTGCGTGCGGGTCGGATGTCTTCATCCGCCGCCTGATCAATCGAGTTCACCGGGGACGATCAAAGTCTAAGAAGCTGGGGCGAAGGAAGACGTTTGACTCCAGCCACTCGGCCGGAAATGAAGTGCAGCTCGCGATAAAGCTGCATGTCGATAGATCCCTGAATTCGTTCGAGCTCACCCTCATCCCGGCCTTCTCCCGTCGGAACGGGAGAAGGGGTAAAAATACTTCGCTCACGTCTGCGTGGGAGAGGGTGGCACGGAGTGCCGGGTGAGGATCTTTTCCACATCTTTTGACCGTCTTGATCGGGCTTCGTGCCACCCTTGGCGGGACTACTGATTTATTGCTGTGCAAGCATGCTTGATGGACTCTCTCAGCACCCAGGATACACGGCAGGGTATCACCCATAGCTTGCCTTCCAGTTTCCTTCGTGTTCTTCGTGCCCTTCGTGGTGCACCGATATTGATACGCTGCTTAAATGCCAACCGAGCCGGCTCTTATGGGTCGCACCTCCCTGCAGGCCCAGAGATTTGAAGACGGCAGCAGGGCGTGGTCATCGACCATCTGGTCGGGATCAACCGGGTGGCAGGGGGCAGCGGCAGACATCCGACTTCTGTCCCCCGACCTGTCAGCGAATGCGTCGTTGCCATGCTTAGTGATCTCGCCCTTTCGCACTGCTTTATGGGGATCGAGGGACGTTCCCCCCAACATTCCGTGAAGTGTGGTCGCAGGGGGTTGGAGATGAATTTTCCGGGAAGTTGGCCCGGGATTCTGAGTGCTGCAAATGAGACAGTTTTCGATGGAGAAGCGTCACCCAAAAGACTATACTGAACACAAGTACATTTTCATTAAGGCGCACCAGAAAGAGATAGGGTGAAGGGCCTGTTTGTTCATTATGTTGTTCAGTGGTGCTTGCGAAGGGTCGATGACGATGTCTGCAATGAAAGTTTCGGGCGAGAAGGTGGAGTTACCAAGAGATTCTGCCACATCGTTCTGGCAAGAGGTGGAAAGGCACTATGCCGCCGATGATCATCTGAGATGGAAACTCTTGGCAATATTAGCCTTACGGGAAAGTTGCGGATGGACAATTGAGCAACTGGGGCGGGCAACGGGCCACCCGCGAGGTCATATTTCCCGCTGCCTCAGCAAGGTGAAAAAGGAGTTGCAGCAGCGGTTCCAGGCGGATGCCCAGATGTCGAAACGATTTGCAGTTGATGAAGGTGACATCAAATTGAGTGAACAGGAGCAAGCCGCCATCGAGAACGAACGTCTGGAAATGGAGAGTCCGGCGATCAGCAGGGCCACTTCCCGGAGGAAAAGAGCTGCCGGGCGTCCCCAGGTGGTCATGAACAGGGCGGTCATGAACAGAAAACATCGCAACCTGTAGTGAGTCCGTTGTCTCGATGGTGCCTGGCAGGTGGCGAGCTGCTGAGAAATCCGGCTCACCTGTGGGATCAATTCTTCCTTCAAGAGTGGCAAGGTTCAGGAGTCTGGGATGCAGATTGAAGAACTTCCCATCGGTCAGTTAATTCCCGCGCCCTACAACCCTCGTAAAGTGTTGAAGGCGGGTGATCGCGGCTACGAAAAGCTCGTGCGATCGCTCGCCGAGTTTTCGCTGGTACAGCCGGTGATCTGGAATCGTCAGACGGGCCATATTGTGGGTGGTCACCAGCGAGTCGAGATCCTGAGGGCGCAGGGGGCCACCACAGTTCCTTGCGTCGTCGTCGATCTATCGCTGGCTCGTGAATGTGGCGCTCAACAATCGTGAGGTGGGGAGCGATTGGGACATTCCCCGGCTGTCGGGGCTGCTGACTGAGTTGAATGATCTCCCGGATTTCGATGCCACACTCAGCGGATTTGATCCCCGCGAGCTACGGGAAATCACACTGGTGGAGCCCTTTTCGACCGTGGAAGAAGTTGCCAATGAGGGCCAAAAGACTTCCCATGCCAAAAAGACTGCGCTCGCAAAAGCGGCACTGGCTGCTTCCAGGCATCGCTCCTCCAATGAAGCGGCAGCTCAGCGTGAGACACCTTCGGTTGTGATCGTGACGCTGGAAGTGGAGCCGAGTCGCTGGGAAGAGGTCCGCTCCCGCCTCGACGAACTGCTGCAGCAAATCCCGCTGCCGGTTCATGTTCGGTGGAGTTGATCCACCTGGAGGATGTCTACGATTGTCCGCGCTCATTATCGCGATTATTGCGACAGATCGGAACTTCCAGAGATTTTAACGATACCTGATCGTCATGCCACGTGTTTCTCTCTTTGCCAGCGGGTACCAGTCGATCTGAAAACCAGCGGCACAAAGAGAATTATCAAACGTGGTGTTCATCGGGGCGGAAATATGAAGACGAGCCTTACAGGGGTGGCTGTTGATCGGACTTCCACTCAGGTTCCACAATGCTGCTCAACTCTCCGATCGATTCGCAAGATCATGAGCTTCTTGTCGCTGGCAGTTTATCTCTCGGTTCTGAGTGACGCTGTTTTGAGTGGCAGTGTTCTGCGTAAAAGTGCATTTGCTGCCGACAAACCACGGGTGATTTCCCCTGTGGAAAAGCCTTCGATTTCCGAAATCAGCCGCCAGATCGATGCGCTCCTGCAGCAGGAGTTCGACAAAAAGGGGATTACGCCATCGGCCATTTGTAGCGACGAAGATTTTCTCCGCCGGGCGACGATGGATATCGCCGGCCGTCTGCCCACTCCGGAAGAGATTCGCGAGTTCCTGGCCAACGGCGATGCCGACAAGCGGGCCGATGTGGTGCAGTCGCTCCTGGCTGAGCCGGCCTATGCTTCCAACTGGGCTCGCTATTGGCGGGATGTCATCTTCATGAATGCCACCAATGCCCGGGCCCGGTTTGCCGTCAAGCCCTTCGAGGACTGGATGACAGCCGAACTCAATCGGAATGCGAGTTGGGATGAGATTGTGACGCAGCTCATCACAGCGACTGGCGATGTTTACGAGAATGGTGCGACCGCTCTTTTCTTCGCCCACGATGCGGAGCCCGAAGAAGTGGCTTCGGAAATCTCGCGGATCTTCATGGGAGTGCAGATGTCGTGTGCCAATTGCCATGATCATCCTTCCGATATCTGGAAGCGGCGGCAGTTTCACGAACTGGCTGCCTTCCTCCCCCGAGTGAATCTCAAGCAAGACCTCCAGGCGATGCCACCCAAGTTCGAGCTGGCTTCAGTTCAGGCGAATGAACGTCGTGGAACGGATTATCTCAAAGAAAATCCCGAGATGATCTTCCAGGCGCTGGATCGCAATCGCGACCGCAAAATCAGCGAAGAAGAGGCCAAAGGGGGGCGTGGCCAGTTTGCCCGGGTCTTCACCCGATTGATCGAATACGGCGACACCAACAAAGACGGCATGATCTCGCTGGCCGAAATCAAGTCCGTGCAGGTGCCTGAGCGACCTGGGCAGGGGAGTATTGAATACTACATGCCCAACCTCGATCGACCTGCCGAGAAAGGGACGCTGATTCATCCCAAGTTCTTTGTCAATGGTCGAGCCCCCGGCAAAGAGTTGGAAGATCAGGAGCGACGCCAGGCTCTGGCAGATTTTGTGACCGCACCACAGAACGAATGGTTCTCGAAAGCGGTCGTGAACCGTGTCTGGCACGAAATGCTCGGCTCCGCCTTCTACATGCCGGTGGATGATATGGGCCCTTCGCGAAGTGCTGTGCATCCCCAGGCGATCGAAACTCTGGCCAAGGCCTTCACCGCATCGGGCTACGATCTCAAGTGGCTGGTCGGGACCATTGCTCAGACCAATGCCTATCAGCGTTCTTTGCGAAATAGCTCCAGCAGCCAGCCCGAAGTTCCCTTTGCGGCGGCTCAGCCCAGTCGGTGGCGGGCTGACCAACTCTTTTCCGCGATGTCGTCGGCATTAGGTATCCCCGAAGAAACACGGATGTCACAGGCTCCCGGCATGATGGGGCGCCTCGCCATGCGGAATTCGCCGCGCACGCAGTTCACACAGTTGTTTGGATTCGATCCTTCAATTCCCCGGGAGGATCTGACTGGCACGATCCCTCAATCGTTGATGCTGATGAACAGTCCCACGGTGAACCGGGCTGTCGAGCAGCAGATTCGCAGTGCCATCACTGGTGACGATACGCCTCTGGAACGTGGCTTTGCCGCCATGGCCAGAAATCGTTTTGGAAATAATTCCCCTGCGGGCCGCAATACAAGCATTGTGCTCAATCGAGCTGCGGTGGAAGAACTCTATCTGAAGACCCTGGCCCGCAAACCGACAGAAGCCGAATTTAAAATGATGCGGGCTTATGTCGATGAGCATGGTAATAACCCCGAAGCGGCTGTTGATCTGCTCTGGGCGCTGATTAACTCGACTGAGTTTCTATCGCGACGGTAAAGAGGACATGTGCCTGTCGCTATCAATGCCGGCTCCAATTGCAGGGTATGTCGGCTGATTCAGGGATGGTTTGCCTCAGTCGCTGTTGAAGTAGATTCATAGATCATTCCATAGAACGCACGAAATTACTCTTATTGCCCGGGGACTGAATCATGTCGCCAGTCATTCACGATCTTGTTCAGCTTTCGAGAAACCACTTCACCCGCCGACGTCTGCTGCAATCCACTGCGGCTGGGATGGGAGCGATCGCTGCCGGTGGTTTGTTGCCCGCTTGTCTGTCGGCTCAGGCGGCTGATCTGCAGCAGAAGAAGCGTTCAATCATTGTCCTCTGGATGCAGGGGGCGCCCAGCCAGTTCGAAACTTTCGATCCCAAACCTGGTACAGAAACAGGTGGCCCTACGCAGGCGATTTCGACAGCCGCCCCGGGGATTCAGATTGCTTCGACCTTTCCACAGGTTGCGAAAATGATGAACGAGATCGCCTTGATCCGTTCACTCACGAATAAAGAAGGGAATCATCAGCGGGCGACTTACCAGTTACATACAGGCTATATCCCCACAGGATCTGTGAAGCATCCCTCACTTGGGGCGAATATTTCGCGACAGATTGCTCCACCAGGGCAGGACTTGCCATCGCTGGTCACTATTGGGAATGCGATTGCCGGGATTGGTGCCGGGTACCTGGGAATCAATTACGAGCCGCTGCACCTCAATCAGGCGGGCAAGATTCCCGATAACGTCGCCATCGGAACGAGTACGGAGCGCTTTGACCGACGGCTGGGATTATTGGGTCAGATGGATCAGCAGTTTGCCGAACGAGGTGGAGCCTCTGTTGTGCAGACACACCGCGATCTCTATTCGAAGGCTTCCGGCATGGCTCAGTCGAAAGACTTGAAAGTCTTCGACCTCGGTGAAGAACCAGCCGCTCTTAAGGAAGCTTATGGCGATACCAACTTTGGTCGCGGTTGTCTTCTGGCGCGTCGACTCGTCGAAGCCGGTGTCACCTATATTGAAGTGCGCGTGGGGAACTGGGATACCCATGCCGATAACTTTGAGGCGACGACCCGGTTAGCGGGTGAAGTCGATCCGGCGGCTGCCACATTGATTCGAGACCTCAAGGATCGTGGCCTGCTCGACTCGACACTCGTGGTCTGGATGGGTGAGTTTGGCCGCACTCCCAAAATCAATGCCCGCACTGGGCGCGATCACTTCCCTAAAGCATTTAATGGTTTCCTCGCGGGAGCTGGTATTCGAGGTGGTCAGGTGATTGGACGAACCAGCGCCGAGGGGACAGAAATCGAAGATCGACCCGTGACTGTGGGCGATCTCTTCACATCGATCTGTGCGGCGATGAAGGTCAATCCCAAGGATGAAACGATGAGTCCACAGGGACGTCCGCTCAAGGTCATTGAATCGGGCGAGATCATCCAGGGACTCTTCGCCTGATGGCGGTTCGCCTATTGCTTTTGCGAAAGGTATGGCCTTGAAACGTTTGAGAGGCAGGTGCTGCTCGCCACCCGATCAGAACGCGGCGTAACGGCATGGTTTCGGACTTTCTGGCTGACACATGATTGGCCTCAAGAATCGTGCCATGCTTGCAGTTCTGAGCAAGCATGCTCCTTTGATTTGTCGCTCGAAAACTCAAATGCGAGACCGGCATGCTCACTCCGAGCCGTGAGCATGGCACAAAGATTTGCATGGCCTGGATCCTTGTTTGTTCCTTCTTTGCTAGCGGCGCATGAGGAGTTAGGCTGCATGATATCTGCATAATCCCACGGAAACATCTGGCACGTTTCCTTCCTTTGTATGCGGCAGTCGCTTGGTTTGGCTACAATATCCCCATGTGATGAATCTCCCGCAGGAAGACAAACATGGCCGAGCAGAAGCTGATTCTCATTATCGACGACGACCGCGAAATCGCATCGACTTTGCAGGCCGTCCTGCAGCATGCCGGTCACCGGGTGACGTTGGCTCCCAATGGGATGGAAGGCCAGAGGCTCATCGAATCGCTTTCACCAGATCTGGTGATTACTGACATGATGATGCCTCGTATGGGAGGCTTTCCGGTGCTGGAGTTCATCCGCACGCTCGCGAAAAAGCCCCGCGTGATCATGATCACTGCCAACGAAGGAGGCCGGCACAAGGCGTATGCCGAGATGCTGGGCGTCGATGATTACCTGCGAAAACCCTTCCCGATGGAAGCACTGGTCGAATCCGTGAATCGCATCTTCTCGCCACCGGCCGATGCAGGGTCTGGTGAAGATGCCGCCCCAAAGAAAACCACACGACGAAAAACTTCGTAATGCGGAGCCAAGGAAGACATTGTTGTGGAAAAAACCCCTCACAACAATGCCATGAGCAAGTCTCAAGGCTGAACTCTTAGGCGAGTAAAAGATCATTCCGGCTGCAGGTGAAAATCCTGTATGGAAGATGCTGCCGGGATCGTGACCTTGAGCTCACTTTTCGTGTTGTAGCGGGCGGGGATGTAATCTTCCTTCATGAGGACTTTTTTCCCGTCGACGAGCTCTTCCCCATATCGGCCCGGGATCTCACGCTGCCCGAAGATTTCCACAATCTTCTCACCTGGCGAAACCTTGACAGAGTACAAGCCATACTCGATTCGGCCAGCGGCTGATGACCCTTTTCCATCGGCAGGATGAAATGCGATCTGCCCTTCGATCACAGGTTGATCGTTGACAGTCACAGTTCCCTTCACCTCACTCTTGATGGGTGAAGGCGTGCAACCTGCCATCCCCCCTCCAACCGTCAAAGCGAGGCAAAGCACAAGACCTGAAGCATATCGAAATGAAAATGACTCGGGCATGACGAAGAGTTTCCGTACGGAAGGTAACTCGAAATGGGAAGGGTCAGCGAATGTGTCATCGACCTGTGTGGAATGCAGACAAATCGCCTGATCATTTCATCCAGGAACTTTGAGAGCTGAGTATGACTTGATACGTCAGTTCGATGTGTTGGCCATGATTCCGAGCGATTTAGAATTCGCCAATCGTCTCTCCGCTCGCGCGGGTTCCCAATCCCTGGAAGGCGCCACGATCGATGTTTTCCGAAATGAAGCGGACGGCTCCATCGGCCATGAGGATATGCACACCACCGGTATGCATGCTGCGGGCGTAATTTTCGGCATTGCCGCTGCCAGTATTCGAAACACACGGTGCCCGCGTGTTCGTTGTCGATTTGCAGCGATACGTGCGATCGACCACGGGAGTATTGGGAGTGTTGGCAGTCGAAAAGCCATACGAACCCCAGTTTGCACCGCCCCAGTACCAGCCGGCATCACCCCACCCTTCCGCCGTCGCATTGGATCGAATCAGAACTTCACCAGCCAGAATGGTATTGGAAGTCCCATCCGTAATGTCGCGGAATTTGCAGCTTGAAAAATGCCAGAAAATGCCGTTGAGGCCGGGAACGGTGTCCGCGACAGGATTTCCGACCGGGACACTGTTGTTACCGGCGCAGACCACATAGTTGCCATGAAAACCAATCTGACCGCCGATCCCCGTAAATGAACCCGCAAAAGGATCCGAGGGGCACATCAGTCCGGGAATCTTGACCTGCTTAACCGCATTGGAAATATCCTGAACATTCGCCGGCGTCTGTGCCATATACGTGTTGTAAAGAGGGGCTTGATCGAACTCGGGAAGAATCTGCTGCATCCAGCAATCGCGGTTGAGACGCACACCGCCTCTCACACCGTACGGAAACATACCGGCTCGGTCGTGGTAGTTATGAAGCGCCAGACCTAACTGCTTCAGATTGTTGCGGCACTGTGTCCGACGGGCGGCTTCCCGGGCCTGCTGGACTGCGGGCAGAAGGAGTGCAATCAAGATGGCAATAATCGCAATCACCACCAGCAATTCAATCAAAGTAAATCCACGCCGACGCATGAGTCATCTCCACGAAAAACGAAAAGTAAAATATGGACAATACTTGATGCAGCAAGTTTTATACCCCCGGGATGTAGAGAATATTGAATTGATCCCAAGCACGAATCGTCGCGAAGTGCTCCTCAGTGATTGATGGAATGCACTGATCACCCCATGGAACTGCTGAAGCTGGTTGCAGTATCACTCCCTGC
>VFQR01002284.1_pt1 | contig 12504 bp, 13 predicted proteins | sample 3512321 | NCBI WGS metagenome assembly VFQR01 (sample SAMN10412374, study PRJNA504923) | tailings metagenome | isolation source: Relicate 3 Philex TSF1 revegetated site | place: Philippines: Tuba, Benguet | collected 2017-08-29
GCCATTATTGCTGACTTTAGATCGGGATACTTATATTGCTCGTTGGGGACAAGCTTTAACAATTAATGGCTATGTAGAACTTAAAGAAAAGACAAATGTAGAACTGACTGAAACCTTATCTTCAAAAAGCGTTTGTGGACTAGAACTAAAAATTGAATTGCGATCGCCCTTAGAGTCGCAAATCTTAACCCAGATACGGCAACCCTTACCAGACCAAGAACTGCCTTTCAATATCGCTACCTCAATTCATATTCCTGCTGACTCTGAATCAAAGCTAATTTTGGCAGATATCAGTTTGTATGGGAAATTTGCTGAAATTAGTGAAGTTACACAGTTAGCCGCCCAGTCTTTCACTATTACAGCAGATGTAACACAATTACTGGCAATCACAGCCGCAGCAAAATCTAGCGTATCCTCAAATGAGGTAATAGCAGCATCGGCGTCCTCTGGCAGTTTCACAGAACCAGAGGCAACTGTTAAGCTCGATTTAAAACTATTAAATCTGGTCAAACTCCGAAAAGCAGACCAGCCTCCGGTAGCCAACCCATCCCCAAACACACCGCTACCACCGCAAATAAACCTCCAAGTTCTGCGAGAATCTAGCCGACGGACATCTCTGAAAAATTCAGCTAGTTTGCCTCAATTACCCCACAGATGGCGTTGCAGAATCCCCTGCACAGAACGAGCTTTTAGAAAAGGATGCTACTATAGCTGCCATCAACTTGGAGCAGTTAGTCATTAGGCAACGTCGAATGCCAATACTCGACACAACTCTTCCATACTTGAAACGGCTACAAACTGTATCAAATGATATAGAAGAAGTAAAAGATCATGTGCCAGATACATTGGAAATTCAAGCAGGTGAGAACACACCGCAGTTAGACGCAATTATCACTGAAGATAAAAATACAACTCAAGTACTAGCTCAGCCAAATTCAGAATTCCAAGAAGAATCTGCTGCTCAAGTACTAGCTCAGCCAAATTCAGAATTCCAAGAAGAATCTGCTGCTCAAGTGCTAACTCAGCCAAATTCAGAATTCCAAGAAGAATCTGCTGTTCAAGTGCTAACTCAGCCAAATTCAGAATTCCAAGAAGAATCTGCTGCTCAAGTGCTAACTCAGCCAAATTCAGAATTCCAAGAAGAATCTGCTGTTCAAGTGCTAACTCAGCCAAATTCAGAATTCCAAGAAGAATCTGCTGCTCAAGTGCTAACTCAGCCAAATTCAGAATTCATTAAAACACAACTTAACTCATCTCCTTTGCTGAGAAAATGGATGCAGAGTCAAGGATACTCTTTGCCCCAAGCTATAAATGAGCTACCACCCCAAGGTTACGATAACTATGTTCCAACCCAGAATACGCCGCTTTCAGTGAGTGCGGAAATTCCCAATGGCAATCTTGATGACAACTTGCTCTTAAGTCTAGATGCCGACACAGAAATACTAGAAGATACAGAGATAGAAAAAAAAGCAGACATTATTCTAGAGGAAAATACGGAACTAGAAAAAATCTTAGAAGAACCGACATTTTCATCACCTTTGTTATCACAAATACCGCCTCCTCCTCCTCCAATAAACATAAATACTGCGTCAGCTTGGTTAGCGCAAGAAATTGTTGTAGATGATATATATACTGAATTGGAAGCCAATGCAACCAAGAGTTCTTCTTTGGAAGAAGAGGAGCAGGCAGCATCAGATTTATCGTGTTTTCTAAGTATTAGTACGGAAGAACTTGAGCCTTTACCAATTCCACAATTGCATGTACCAGAAGGCGAACTAATAGCCGGCAAATCTGTGATAGTGCGCGTAGTCATGCCTGAAGTACCTCGACAAGTTGCTATCAAGTTATGGGTTGAAGACTATCAAACTCGTTGGTTATTAGACGGGCCTCATTTACTGACAAATTTACTACCTAATACCTTAGGAGGTTTAGAAGTGATGACGCAACTAAACATTCCCTTTGGCTGTTTGGAAATTCGCTTAGAAGCGATCGCTCTCGATCCGGCAACCCAACAAGAGAGTCACAAAGTCACAATAGTACGAACTGTCATCCCTCCAGACTTGCCAAACTTAGAGCTAGATGAACTATTGGGTATTTAACTGTTGACTGGGGACTCTTTACTGGGGACTCTTTACTGGGGAAGAATTTTCACAGCACCCAATCCCCAATATCGCCTGTGTTAAAAATCTTTAGAATTTAAAAAATCTGGCGCACTTTGCAGTAAGCTCATCTTGAATTGTAGTGTGATTTAACAGGAACTTTTACTATGGCATTTGAATTTTTGCCTACGATGTTGGCTAGCACTTCCTACTTACCTGCTATCTTCGTTCCGATCATTGGTTGGGTTTTACCGGGTGTAGTATTCGCATTTCTATTTTTATACATAGAAAGCGAAGATATTGCTTAATTGGTTTATAGCGTTTCCCATTCAGACGCGGTACAACATTATATCGCAAGGTGTAGGGGCACGGCAGTGCCGTGCCCCTACATGTGTACCTCACGCTTGTCGGGAAACGTTATATGAGTAATTGGTAATTGGTAATAGATTACTTCCCTTTTTACCAATTACCTAATTATTACAGCAGAATTCAGAAGTCAGAATTCAGGTATGGGTCAATCCAAAATCCAAAAACCAAAATTGATTGACCTTCCTTGAAATTCGCTGTAAAATACCGCCTATCTCAGAGAGACAGGCGGCTTTTTAATGCTGATTTCTCAACAAATGCTAGAAAATTCAGACTTTATAGTATTGGCTTCAAACTAGTTTTAGATTGAAGAACCCAGTCCGGCATAGGCACCATAAAAGAAAATGCCCAACACTGTAATTACACCTAATCCTGCGACCGTAGCGACGACCCACAGGGGAATTCTCCCACTTCCAGACACAGCTTCTCTCCTCCCTTAACAACAAATCAACACACGTTCAATAAACAAAGATTAACAATGGTATTTCTAGTTAGTTAAAGAAGTAACTAGAAAACAGAATTCCCAGAACAAAAATTAGTAGTAGTCCCAGGTATAGCGAAGTCCGGTTTAATTCAACCGGTTGATTATTAGGATTGGGCGATTTTTCCATAACTTGCTCCTAGCGTTGAATAAATTGCATTGCAGCGATCGCGCCCAAAAAGAATACAGTTGGCACACCTAAGGTGTGAACTGCCAGCCATCTAACGGTAAAAATTGGATAGGTAACTGGTTGATTGATGTTATTGCCGCTAGTCATGATCTCAAACTACTTTCCAATAAATTGTTCAACTTGCTTTTTCGCTTCAAAACGGTTCTTCACAATTGGTACTTCCTGCCGCGCTGGTGTGAAATATTCATTGGGGCGGGGTGTACCAAAAGCATCATAAGCCAGTCCGGTGCTGACAAATAACCAACCAGCAATAAACAATGCGGGGATGGTGATGCTATGAATTACCCAGTAACGAACGCTGGTAATGATGTCCGAAAACGGACGTTCTCCAGTGGTACCTGACATTTAGATCCCTACCTTCATAAAGAATGTATTGAGTTTATTATCCTACAAAGTATTAGAAAGAGTTACAAGTTGCAACGTTCTTCTCAGAAATGGAATTGGGGAATGGGGCATTGGGCATGGGGCATTAGTTTATTCCCCGCGTCCCCGCGTCCCCGCGTCCCCGCGTCTCCCTCATCTCCCCAGCCCCCATTAAGCCGCTTCTTTTGAACTTGTTTCCGGGTTTGGTAGGTATTTGAGCAAGACGCCGCGATCGCCAATGACAAATCCTTGGTCTGGTTGGAAGAAAACGATCTTGTACAAATTAGCAGCTACTTCTTCTACCTCACGGTCTTTTTCCCAGGTTTTGCCACCATCGGTACTGCGTAGCAAATTACCGCTACCGCCACCTATCCAAATTTCATCGGGTGTGCGGTATGCCAAATCGAGTAAACCCCAGCTGGTGGATAACTCTGGAAATTCTGCTTTTTGCCACTCTTCAGGTTTAGTTGGTTCGGTAAACTGGATTTGACCTCCTCTGGCTAGCATCCACAACTGACCGCTGTCAGCAAAACCCATATTTTCTACCCGCCGAGAACTATTGCGGTTATGAGGAACCCAAGCACTTTGCCCTGGTTCCCAAGTCGAGTAGAAATTACCTTTAGCAGAAACGGCAACATATTTGCCATCAGCAGAACGTTCTAAGTTACGCACTACACCAACTGCTGATTCCACTTGAGCTTTCCAGTTTTTGCCGCCATCTATGGTTTGATAGATTGCTCCCACATCAGTAGCCAACTCGGCTGTGTTGTCTCCTAGTGCTTTAACTGCGATCGGGTTACCCGGTAGCTTTTCGCTCAGAGAAATCCGCGACCAAGAAGCGCCTTCATCAGTGGTATGGATTAAAAATCCTGGTTCTCCTGCAATCCAGCCTTCTTTACCGATAAAACTTACTGAGTTAAAGCGATACTTTTGCTCATCTGATTGCACTGTTATTGGTTTCCAAGTATCACCTCCGTCTTTGGTTTCCAACAGAGTGGCATTGCTACCTACTAAGTAGCCATGCTGAGGATTACCAGTAAAAGCAATATCCAGTAACTTCGCATCTGTTGGCACAGAAATGATTTTCCAGGGGTTATAGCTAACAGAGGGAACTTTGCTACAACCTATACACATGAGGACTACGAGTAACAAGGCAAATATTCGTTGCCAACTTTTCACAATTGAATGCATCAGTATCTCTTAGATTGGTTCTAAATTTGTGTAAGGGTTTTCTAAAAGGTTTACCTTAAAGGCTACAGTTGCTCTACAGACTTGAGAATTCAGAATTCAGAATTCAGGACTCAGAATTCAGAATTCAGAACTCCTAACTCCTAACTCCATAATCCAGCACTCTCAAGCGGGTCTTATTGTAAGCCGTAGAGACTGAGAAAAAACAAAAAGGCAAGAGCCAGGGCACCAAAAATTAGGATATTCTTTTGGGTTGGCGTTAGGTTGTTGACACCCAAACCGTAACCGAGATTTTCTTTGAAGCCGGATGCCGCACCCACAGGCCCGATGTTGGCAAAAGCCGTTCTCTTGGCGGTACAAACTGGACAGCGCCAAGTTAGGGGCAGTTCTGCAAAGGGCGTTCCTGAAGGAATGTCATGTTTGTCATCTCCCTTTTCAGGTTCGTAAACATAACCGCAGGCGCGACACTCATAGCGGTCTAACACTGAAGTCTCAACAGCTGGTTCGCTCATGGCTTAGGCCTCGCAGAGGAGAAATCTTAAATATACGTTAAAAATTATGACATAACTGTTAGACTTTTCTATCAATACCAAAAACGAATCAAATACCTGAAGTGCATTTGTTTCCTAGATTTCAGAAAAATCAAACAGATATAATGTAAAAGAAAGTAACGTAATTATAGGGATTGGGGACTGGTGACTGGTGATTGGCGATTAGGTATGGGAAGAGGCATAGCAGCAGAGGAAGGAACAGAGGGACACAAGGGAAAACTTCTTCTACTTCTCCTCTGTTTGCCTAGTCCCCAGTCCCCAGTCCCCAGTCCCCAGTCCCCAACCCAACCTAAAATACTCCATAAGCGGTAGATACTCATTGTGTTTGTCCTCAGTGGTTACGAGTACCTTCTAGGCTTCTTAATAGTCTGTAGCCTAGTTCCTGCCTTAGCGCTCTCAGCATCCAAGCTTCTACGACCCAGTGGTTACAGCCCTGAACGGCGTACCACTTACGAATCTGGTATGGAACCCATCGGGGGAGCCTGGATTCAGTTCAATATCCGCTACTACATGTTTGCTCTGGTCTTCGTGGTTTTTGACGTGGAGACTGTATTCTTGTATCCTTGGGCGGTAGCTTTTCACCGTCTCGGGCTATTGGCATTTATTGAAGCGCTAATCTTTATTGCAATTCTTGTAGTTGCTTTAGTTTACGCATGGCGTAAAGGAGCTTTGGAATGGTCTTGAATTCTAACTTAATCACCCAGGACAAAGAGCGAATCATCAATCCGATTGAGCGTCCGACAATCACTCAAGACCTTTCAGAAAACGTGATTTTGACCACGGTTGATGATCTCTACAACTGGGCGCGGCTTTCTAGTTTGTGGCCGCTGCTATTTGGTACTGCTTGCTGCTTTATTGAGTTTGCAGCTTTAATTGGCTCACGATTTGATTTTGACCGTTTTGGGCTAATTCCTCGTTCTAGCCCCCGCCAAGCCGATTTAATCATTACAGCAGGGACAATTACCATGAAGATGGCACCCCAATTGGTGCGTCTTTATGAACAAATGCCTGAGCCGAAGTATGTAATCGCTATGGGTGCTTGTACTATTACTGGCGGGATGTTCAGTGTTGATTCTCCGACGGCGGTGCGGGGAGTTGATAAACTGATTCCTGTGGATGTGTATTTGCCTGGTTGTCCTCCTCGTCCGGAAGCAATTATCGACGCGATTATTAAGTTGCGGAAGAAAATCGCTAATGATTCGATGCAAGAACGGGATAAAATTAAGCAAACTCACCGCTATTACAGCACGACTCATAACCTCAAGCCAGTGGAAGAAATCTTGACTGGTAAGTATATGCAGTCAGAAACTCGCTCTGTACCACCGAAAGAATTGGCAGAAGCGATTGGTATGCCAGTACCACCTGCATTGCTGACAGCAAAGACACAAAAGGAGGAACAACCCCGTGGCTGAAGAAGAATCTAAACCAGTACCAGCAGCTAAAGAAGAGTCATTGGTACAAGCTGGTAAGGTTTCCCAGTGGTTGACTGAAAACGGTTTTGGCCATGAGTTTTTGGCACCAGACAAAAATGGGGTGGAGATAATTAAGGTGGAGCCAGATTTCTTGCTCCCCACCGCTACAGCCCTTTATGCTTATGGGTTTAATTATCTCCAATTTCAAGGTGGGATTGACCTGGGGCCAGGACAGGAATTAGTGAGTGTATATCACTTGGTGAAAGTGGGTGATAATAGCGATCGCCCCGAAGAAGTCCGCTTAAAGGTTTTTTTACCACGAGAAAATCCCGTAGTGCCTTCAGTGTATTGGATTTGGAAGACCGCTGATTGGCAAGAGCGCGAGTCTTACGATATGTTCGGCATTATCTATGAAGGACACCCAAATCTCAAGCGAATTTTGATGCCGGAAGATTGGGTGGGTTGGCCTTTGCGGAAGGATTACATCTCGCCTGATTTTTACGAGTTGCAAGATGCTTATTAATTAGTGCTGGGTTTCAGCAGCGATTAACCCCTTTCCGGTGGCGGAGAGGGGTAATGTTTTTTAACGCAAAGGGGCGCAAAGGGAAGCGCGGAGGTTCGCAAAGAAGGCACAGGTGCGATGTCTAAGATGTCAGGTGTTTTTACCACGAGAAAATCCCGTGGTGGCTTCAGTGTATTGGATTTGGAAGACCGCTGATATCGTGACGAGGTAGAGAACTTGGAATGTTGCATAAGAGTCTATAACTTTTATGTACACCTTATCTGGTTGGAAAAAAGGGTAAAGCCGATAAATTTTCTACACACAGGGATACTACTTTCACAAAGTTTGCTACAAGTAGTGTTACTTATGATTGTCATAATTAAAACAACTGACCCTCAATCATCAATGGTGAACTCTACCCTTGTTCTCACACTCTATGTCAACCCTATGACAGGAAGTGATACTAATATCGGTTCTCGGTTAAATCCGTTTAAAAGTCTCACCCGTGCTTTAAAAGTAACCAAAATTCCCACAATCATTCATTTAGCATCTGGCACTTATGGCGTGGCTAGTGGCGAGGTATTTCCCCTGGTTATCCGTGGAGGAGTGAAGATCGTAGGTGATGAAGCTAACAAAGGAGCCGGGATTATAATTTCTGGGAGTGGCGAGTATCAAAGTCCCAGTTTTGGAATGCAAAATATTGCGTTGCTGTTATTAGAAAATGCCAGTATTTTAGGTGTAACTGTCACCAATGCCTCAGCAAAAGGTACTGGTATCTGGATTGAATCGGCTGCACCCACTTTAGCCAACAATACTTTAAGTAACTGTGGGCGGGAAGGTGTGTTTGCCACTGGCGCTGCTAAACCAACAGTTTTGGATAATGTATTTGTCCAAAATACTGCCAGTGGGTTAGTGATGGCAGGCCATAGCCAGGGCGAAGTGTTAGGAAATATATTTCAAAGAAACCGTTTAGGAATAGTAATTAGTGACTTTGCGGCTCCAGCGATCGCCAATAACAAAATATCAGAAAATCACACAGCGATCGCACTTTCTCGCAATGCCCGTCCTCTACTGCGTCAAAATCTCATTGCCAAAAACACCCAAGGTGGTCTATTAGTCAATGGTAATGCAGCCCCTGATTTAGGTATCAACGAAGATCCGGCTGGCAATATTTTTCGTGATAATACTGAATTTGATTTACATAATATCACTACACAAAAGCTTGTTTGTGTAGGTAATCAGTTGAATCCGGCTCTAGTCAAGGGTTTGGTAGAATTGATTGCCGTCAAAGAGGACACTCTGACGCGGGGACGCGGTGACGCGGGGAAAGAGGACACGGAGAATTTATTAGAAACACTTTCCGTGTCTTCTTCCCTCTTTGCGTCTCTTCAAGTAGATGGCCATTGGGCAGAACGATTTATTCAGGCATTGCTGAGTATGGATTTAATTCAGGGTTTGACTGATGGTAGCTACCAGCCAGATAAACCGATGACTCGTGCTGAATACGCGGCTTTGGTGGCGGTTGCTTTTAAGCCCACTGCTAAACGGCCAGCAGCTGATTTTGTAGATGTATCCAAGGATTTTTGGGCGTATAATGCTATCCAAATTGCAGCTAGCGGTGGCTTTGTTGGCGGATTTAACGATCGCACTTTCCGCCCCCATCAAAATGTGCAAAGGCTACAGGTAATTGTCTCTCTAGTTAATGGGCTAGGACTACCACAGGCTGATAACAACGTTTTAGAAGTGTATAGCGATCGCCATACCATTCCTGATTATGCTCAAAAAGCTGTTGCTACTGCAACACATAAAAGAATAATTGTCAACTATCCAGACCCAAAATTGCTTGCACCTCTGCGTCCGGCAACATGCGCTGAAGTTGCGGCGATGGTTTATCAGGCGTTAGTCACCATTGGGCGCACACCTGCGATTAAATCAGCGTACAGTCAATGAATTTTGGATTTTAGATTTGCTGTCTACGTAGCGGTAGCGACGCAGGAGCGTCTTTTAGATTGGCTGTACCCACTCTTGGGTTACAACCAGCGAATAATCAACAATTAGCAGTGTTTAGTAAAAAAAATAACTGTTAAATCAGTCTATAGACTCTTGCATCTGGGAAGTTGACAAGTAGAATAGGAAACACTGCCTATGGACTTGACAACTCTGGGAAAAAAACCATGTAGTTAAAAGCACGATAGGCTATATGCGATGGGTGAAAAATCTTAGACCTATTGCCAAAAGCTAATAGTCTCATGTTAACAACACTTCCAGACACCTCTGCCAATTTGGCGATCGCGTTATTGATTCACTATAGTTTTGATCTCAGTGGGTATACTGCCAATGAGCTAGTTGAACGTTGGCAAACGCAATACCCACTGAATTGGCTACACCTGGCAGTGATTGAAGCACTATATCAAGGTCGTTATAAAGCGGTTTCTGTGCAGCAAATCTTAGTATTTTGGCAGCGTCGGGAACAGGCTACATATCATTTCAACATGGAATTTGAACGCATGGTTTGTAGCAAGTTCCCCCAAAGCCTAACTTCATTGGCTGCACCAGCCTTACCACCAGTGAAGAAAAGCCCGATTTTTGAGAAAGTAACTAAACCTCAATTACCACCAGGGAAAGTGAGTAATGGTCATCAAAGAAGTAATACTACAACTCTACAACTGAACGGTCACAGACAAAAGACATCTGTAGGGGAAGAAGAAAAGCAGGGAACAAGGGAAGATAAAAGCGCCCTCAAGTCCAACAATGGAAGCGACTCAGCTTCTTTCGGAACACTTCAGCTACCGTCTGCTGTTAGCCAAAGGCAAACTTCATCAGAAAGTGCATCATTAGTCTCTCATCAACAGTCAAAACTGCTACCACCTGCGTCTATTCGTCCCCCAATAGGGCAATTTACTCCAGAAAAAAGCGATCGCTCTGAGTCTTTTACGTCTAAACTGAAAGCGATGTCTGGGGAATTGGGGAGTAGGGAATAGGGCATGGGGCATGGGGATGAGGGAGATGAGGGGGATGAGGACAAGGGGACAAGGGGAGAATAACTCCAAACTCCAAACTCCTAACTCAACAGTCCCTAGTCATATAGGAATCATATTTGATTTGGTGAAAAAATCTAAGTATTTGTAGGGTGTGTTAGGCGTAAGCCGTAACGCACCATCTCAAGCTTTTGGTGCGTTACGCTTCGCTAACACACCCTTGTATATTTCAAAAATCAAATACTAGTCCTATATAGACTTAATTCTGAGTTCTGTTAGATGTTGCTATTAATTGCTGAAAACGCTGATCTTTGGCAATATCATCAAAATCTAGGTCGGTTGCTGCTTCTTCTTTGTATCTGAGATTAAGTTCAATTGCTTGTTGCAGAGTTAGTAAAGATAGTTCTATTTGTCTTTGGAGTGCGTAGCAAGCTGCTTTGTTGTAATATGCGCTGGCATAATCTGGGTTAATTTCTAATGCTTTATTAAAACTAGCGATCGCTTCGTCATCGCGTCCGAGTCTTACTAGAGTATAACCGTATTTATCCAATATTTTCGGAGAATTTGGTTGCAATTCTAGGGCTTTTTCTAAAGATGGTATTGCTTCTTCGTATTCTTCTAATGCTATTAGGGAAAGACTGCGATTCAACCAAGCAACTGAATCGTCAGGTTTGATTTGTGTAGCTTTATCAAATGAGTTAAAGGCTTGTTGATGCTGTTGTAAATTTCCCAAAGCAACACCGCGATCGCACCAAGCTTGATGATATTCTGGTTCTATCTTAATAGCTTGATCGTAAGAGACGATCGCATCTTTATAGCGTTTTAATCTTCCGAGAGTTAAGCCGCGTTTTAACCAAATAATAGGGTCATCAGGTTGTATTTTTACTGCTTGGTTGTAAGTGGCGATCGCATCTTCATAACGTTTTTCAGAAAACAGCGCATCTCCCTGTTTTACATACTCTTCGGCAGTGAATTCTGCTGGTTGTAACTGTTCTTCGTTTGTTTTTTCAACTGCAAAATTTGTATCATTTTGAACAGATGCAGATGTCATCTCAATCAATTCCTGAAGAATGATATCTTTTCTTTGTTGGGCATCCAATTGTAACTCGGATAGCTGAGATACAAACTCTGTTTCTAATTTTTCTAATTTCTCTAAAATGAGAATCTTTTGTTGTTGAGCATTCAATTGTAATTCTGAAAATTGCGAACTAAATTCATAACCAGATTTTTCCAAGTTTTCAATGATTAACTCTTTAGATTGTTGGGCATCTATTTCTAATTGAGATAATCTCTCGGCAAACTGCGATCGCAATGCTGTTAAATTCTCCAGAATTTTATTTTTTTGCTCTTGAGCATCCGTCTGTAATTCAGATAATTGAGATTGTAATTGATTATCTAATTTCTCAAACGTGACATTTCTTTGCTGTTGAACATCTAATTCTAACTTCGATAATTGAGAAACAAATTCCGACTGTAATTTGGTTAAACTCTCCAGAATTATATCCTTTTGCTGTTGAGCATCAGATTGCCATCCAGCAAGTTGAGATGTCAACTCAGATTTTGATAATTCTAAATCAGCAACGGCTAATTCTTGCTGTTGTTGTACGCTCAACTTTAAATTAGACAATTCCTCAGACAAACTAGATGCTAATTTTCCGAAATTTTCCAGAGCCAAATTTTTTTGTTGTTGAGCCTCAAACTCTAAGTGAGATAACCCAGAAGCAAATTGTGATTCTAAAGATGCTATATTTTCTTGAGATTTTTTAATTTCAGATTCTAATCTATTTAATATCTGTGCTTTAACTAAATCTATGTCGGATGTTACCAGAGATAAATTTTCTGATTGAGTTTTAATTTTTTCTTGGAGAGCAGCAGTTTGCTGTTCTAAATCATCATTTATTTTTTCAACTTCTTGAATAAGATGTTCCGCATCTTGCTTAACAGAAGTTAGTTGATTTTGTAATTTTTCTACCCCCTCCAATTGTTGCATAGCTCGCTCAACAATTTCACGGATGATGGCTCGTCGTAATAGCCAAAGTAGAGCAACAATAGCTAAAGGAAATAAACTTAATATAACTAACCAGATATTGATTAAAATAGTTGTGCGTCTAAAAGCACTCTTCAAATCAGATTGTACTTCCTTTTCAGCTCGTAGTCGCGTTAATTCTTCCCGTTCCTGATTTGATAACGCCGCAGCAGGAGTTGTTGGTGGTTTGGATAATGGTGTAGATTGTCCACTAGCAATACTAGGAGGTAGTACTAAAGGTAAAAGGATAATAGTGCTTTTTACAAATAAAGCGAAAATAGCTTGATTTTTACTCTTCATAACAACCATCTCAATCTTTTGGTCAATTCTTGAAGCGGCGTGCCTCTC
>VFQR01002285.1_pt1 | contig 12493 bp, 10 predicted proteins | sample 3512321 | NCBI WGS metagenome assembly VFQR01 (sample SAMN10412374, study PRJNA504923) | tailings metagenome | isolation source: Relicate 3 Philex TSF1 revegetated site | place: Philippines: Tuba, Benguet | collected 2017-08-29
GCGCCAACTGGCAATTTACAACCACCGACGCCCGAGTCAAACTCAAGGCCCTCTACCCGATACAGGACATTTAGCGATAGACGCACTACTACTCCACAACCAACTTCAAACTTCAAACTTCAAACTTCAAACTTCAAAGAACCCCCACCATGCCCGAATTCCGCGTTCGCGTCACCAAAGACCATCTCGTTTTCAGCGCCGCCCACTTCATCACCTTCAACGGCAACATCTGCGAGCGACTCCACGGCCACAACTGGCGAGTCGCTGTCGAGTTGACTGGCCCGCTCGATGAAAACAGCTACGTCTTCGATTTCATCGCCCTCCGGGATGCCACGCAGAAGCTCGTCCATGAGCTGGATCACAAAGTCCTCTTGCCGCTCCAGCATCCGACCATCAAAGTCGAAGTTGGTTCGAAAGAAGTCGAAGCGAAGTTCGAGGATCGCCGCTGGGTTTTTCCTCTGGAAGACTGCGCCCTGCTTCCCATTGCCAACACGACGGCTGAACTCCTGGCCGACTGGTTCGCAAAGCACTTGTGCGAAGTCGTCCGCGCATGGCCGGGCCAGCAGGTGAAGTACGTACAGGCAGAAGTCGAAGAAAACTTCGGCCAATGGGGCATCTGCAAACTGGAAGTCTAGTTTTGTAGGGCAGGCTCCCGCCTGCCGATTACATTCTCTCATGTGTCGGGTGCATGGAGTCCTCGGAATGCACCAACTTTGCGTTGATCAACCAAAGATGGTGCGATAACAGAGACCCACAAATCATGCCGTTATTGATCGGATGACGTCCATGCATCGAGCCGATGTCGCGGTGATCATGGCTTTTGTGCTGTACGTTGGATCGTTCCTGGTCCTCTCGCGCATTAGTATTCGCGAGGCACAAAGGTATCACTCGCATGGGTATTACTTTATCGAACCCATAAATACATCCCGCGATCACATCAACTTTTCTCTATATGCCTTCTACTGGCCGCTCGTGCAAATCGACTATTTTTTCAACGGAGGTATCGGACCAGCCACCCCACCACTCCGCGAGATAAATTAATCAGTTCCGTCGCTATCGACCGTCAAAACGTAGGATGCATGGAGTCCTCGAAATGCACCAGCCCTGCGTTGATTAACCAAAAATGGCGCATTGGCATGCACCCGACAAGAAATACTCTCCATTCGCGCGATCCCGATCGGCGTTTCATCAAACCGGCGCTTCATGACAATTCGCGAGCCTCTCTCATGCCCCATGCCGTGCTGCTTGGCGATTCGATTTTCGATAACGCGGCTTACGTGGCTGAAGGTTCGCCGGTGATTGAGCACTTGCGGAAAAGGTTGCCGACAGACTGGCAGGCCACACTTCTTGCCCGCGATGGAGCCGTGGTCGAGAATGTTCCTCGGCAATTGCAAGCCATTCCTGATGGGACAACCCATCTGGTACTCAGTGCCGGAGGCAACAACGCTCTCGAAAGTGCCCCACTCTTCCGTGCCAGCGGAGAGGATCTGCCAGCACTCCTTCATGATCTGGCGGACATGCAGCGACAGTTTCAATCGGAATACCGGCAACTACTTCGTCTGCTGGCACACCGCATTTCGAACATCGTCGTTTGCACGATCTATGACTCAATCCCGGGCATGACGATCACAGATCGAATGGGATTGTCTCTGTTCAACGATATCATCACTCGCGAGGCCATTTTGGCGGGATTTCCAGTACTCGACCTGCGGCTGATCTGCGACGAGGATCGTGACTATTCTTCGATTTCACCGATCGAACCGTCGGAGATCGGTGGATCAAAAATTGCCCGTGCGATCGCCTTGATTTTACGCAGCCATGATTTCTCACTGGGGAGAACCGTGATCTACTCCTGAATTCCCCTTGGGCAATTTCGCAGTTCCGTAGGGCAGACTCCCGCCTGCCACTATCGACCTTCCAAACGTTGGGTGCATGGAGTCCTCGGAATGCACCAGCCCTGCCGACGTTTCTCAATCGGCTGATTCCAACGGTCGGGCCGACTCTTCCATCTCCGTAGGGCAGGCTCCCGCCTGCCTATTGCCTTCTCTCGCATGCACGGTGCATGGAGTCTTCGGAATACACCATGCTTGCACACATCACGAAGTTCGTGCATGCGCGTGCACTGCGATGGTCGATGGACGTGATATGCCCATGCTGCGGCTTCGGCAGGCGGGAGCCTGTCCGACACGTTGACTGATCGCCGCCCCAGGAAATAGCGGGGTACCCACACCAATCCCCAGGCTGGAAGAGAACCAAGATGATTCAGACGCAATGCTGCGTAGTGGGTGGCGGGCCGGCCGGCCTCATGCTGGGCTGCCTGTTGGCACGCTCAGGAGTCAAAGTCATCGTGCTGGAAAAGCATGGCGATTTCTTCCGGGATTTCCGGGGAGATACCATCCATCCTTCCACTCTCGAACTCCTCTACGAACTGGGGCAACTGGAAGCGTTCCGGACCAAGGTTCCCCACCAGGAGTACCCGAGTCTCAAGGTGGTACTCGATGGCCACGTCTTTGATGGGCCTGATTTCACGACTTTGCCGACACATTGTAAGTTCATGGCCATTGCTCCCCAGTGGGATTTTCTCAATTTCCTGGCCGAATACGCCTCGAAATTTGAGACGTTCCAACTGATGATGAACACCGAAGCGAAAGACCTCGTGTTTGAGAACGGCGAGATCGTGGGAGTGAAAGCGATCCACGACGGCGAAGAGTATGAAATCCGTGCCGATCTTGTCGTCGCCGCCGATGGTCGCGGCTCGCGATTACGCACCCAGGCCGACTTGCTCGTGAAGGAAATCGGTGTCCCCATCGACGTCTTGTGGTACCACCTGCCCAAAACCATGGAAGATCCGCAAGGCCACGTCCTCGGTCGAGTGGGCAACGGCCAGATGATGGTCACGATTGATCGTGGAGATTACTTCCAGTGCGGCACAGTGATTGGTAAAGGCAAGCTGGACCAGATTCAGGCCGATGGCCTGGAGGCCTTCCGCGAAAAGGTCATACAACTCGCCCCATTCCTGGAAGAAGCCACAAAATCGATCAAAAGCTGGGATCAGGTCAAGCTCCTCTCCGTCCAGATCAATCGGCTCGATGAATGGGCCAGACCTGGCTTCCTTTGTATTGGAGACTCTGCCCACGCCATGTCGCCAGCCGGTGGCGTCGGTGTGAACATGGCCATTCAGGATGCCGTGGCGACATCAAATCTGCTGGGAGAAAAACTCCGCGAAGGGAAAGTAACGCTGGACGATCTGCATCTGGTGCAACTGCGGCGTGAGAAGCCCGTGAAGTTCATCCAGAAAATCCAGGCATTCGCTCATGCGAAAATCTTCAACCCCAATGAAGGCTTTCGCGCCAAAGGGGTGGGCATGTGGATCTTCCGCTGGATGATCTTCTTCATGGCAAATCCCGTACGCAGACGCATGGCCCGCATGATTGGCCTGGGCCCCTTGCCAGAACACATCGAAACAGCCGAATACCACTCATAAAGCCAAGCTTCACAATCAGCCCGGATGATCAACCAGCAGCAGATCCCGGGCCATCGCCTTCCACACGGAAAACTCTTTGAATAATCCGTCCATGAGCACAACCTCCCATCCCTCGGAAGTTCTCACAGCCAGTCCTGCAAGGCAGAACTCTGGCGCTTCATCCAAACCGAGAGCTTTGCCGATTCGTTATTCGACCTTTGAACTGCTGGGTTCACTCATTCTGCTCTTTCTGGCAGCTCCGTTTCTTGAGCGCATGCCACAGAAAGATCTGATTGAATCCGTACTCATCACACTGGTGATGACAATGGCCATCATTGCTGTCTCCGAAAAGAAATCGGCATTGATTGTGGCCTTATCGCTGGCCATCCCGACGCTGATTGCCAAATGGGTCAATCACTTTTCACCCAGACTCCTCGGCCCGGAAATCTATCTGGTCACGACCACGATTTTCTTTCTGTACGTGATCTCACAATTGCTGAAGTACATCGTGAGGGCACCTCAGGTCGACCAGCGCGTCGTCTGTGCAGCCATTTGCGGCTATCTCATGCTGGGCATGGCCTGGATCCCACTCTACATGCTCGCAGATGATCTCGCGATCAGTGGCGTCGCCTTCCAGTTCAGCACACCCCACGAACCCGACCAGCGGATGCATGCGTTCAACGCCCTCTACTTCAGCTTCATCACACTGACGACGGCCGGCTATGGAGATATCATTCCCATCTCACCACTGGCACGCATGCTGGCCATGATCGAAGCGATTACGGGAGTCTTCTACATGGCAATTCTCGTGTCCCGGCTGGTTTCCGTCTATTCGACCTTACCGCCGCATGAACCAAAGCCAGCCCCCGCACATCCAGACGCCGAGTAAACTCCACGACGTACAGTCAAACGCTTTCCCTGAGATAAAATCGCCCTGTGTGCCGTAAGTGCAGTGTGTTATGCTTGCAGCTCTGGGCAATCATGCCTTCGCGTCGGGTGGCAGGGGTCGAATGTCTTCATTCGCCCCCTGGTCATTCGGCTTCACCAGCGCAAATGCATCTGAACACATGCTTCATGGGCGTCGAGAAAGTTCGCCAGAGACGCACAAAGTTTAATGATCTGGGGGCAAACGAAGATGTTTAACCCCCAACCATCTCATCGATCTCCAACACAGCACCATTAGAGAATGGCAACACTCAACGTCCCCTGCTCCCATCAGAACGGGAGCAAGGGCCAACTGTTGATGTGGATTCAGCGCTTTGACCGCCAGAATCAGGTTGAACCGCGAAAGCAGCTCATGCACCCGGACGCATATGAAGATATGCCGACAGCACGTCGTACAGATCTGGAGAGATGGCCACTTCTTCGTCTTCGAAGTCGTTGAGCCACGCACGATTAAATCGTGATGCATCAGCGAGAGCACGACGAATCTCGCTCAGCCGGACAGGCACACGGTTGTCCTGAGCCAGGCACTCGCTGTCATCACCCGTATAAAGTCGAAGTCTGTGTCGCATGATTCCTCCTTGAAAGGCAGCGACCTGATTCCCAGTAACCACTCCCGGTTACAACTCGCATCGAAATCGAACCCGAAGTTCAATCTTCCATCTGAGCTGTTTCATGTGATCGACCGGCGAGAGCCGCCGAAATCAATCAATTTGTTCCGAAAAGTGGGATCAAGCCGCAAGCGTCAGTTAATCACGGCAAGCACGCTCTTCCAGCGATGCCTGACATGAGGCTTACGCTAATCCGTCCCATGGATTGAGCGTTAGGCCAGTTGTTCAGGCAGAATCGGCAATCACTCTCCATCGACTGCATCACGATCGGCAATTGCAGCCGAAGAAGACAATTCGCCGCCAGACCGATGAGAACAATTGAAAGAATCGCTATTGTCGATACTTTTTTGAGAGACCATCGCATGCACTGGCACTTAAGTTGTTCACACGCCACGATGTGTGGAAGTGAAACAATCCGAAAAGTTTGCCCTGGCGAATCATTGATTTGTTTCTTGAGAGACCGACTTTCCAGTTTTCTGATATCACTTTCCTGATCCATTGAGACATCACGGATGCCGTCTCCCGCACCATTAACGGATCGAATCGCTCAAACTCTGCAACTTCGGCCTGCTCAGGTCGAAGCAGCCGTCCGTCTGCTTGATGAAGGGAACACCATCCCGTTCATCACCAGGTATCGCAAAGAAGCCACTGGCAATCTCGACGAAGAGAAACTGCGGCTCATCAGCGAAGAGCTCACTTCCGGGCGTCAACTGGAAGAACGGGCATCGGCCATTACCCGCCTGCTTCAGCAGCAGCAGCAACTCACGCCGGAACTGGAAGCCTCCATTCGCAGTGCGACATCACTCAAACAACTCGAAGATCTTTATCTTCCATTTCGACCCAAGCGAAAAACCCGGGCCACCATTGCCAGGCAGCGTGGTCTCGAACCACTGGCCACACGCATTCTGCATGATGACCGGACATTAGGTGATTTGCAGCAGGCCGCGACGAGCTTCATCTCCACAGAACAGGGGTTGAATAATATCGAAGAGGTCTTGTGTGGTGCACAGGATATCATCGTCGAGTGGATCAGTGAGAACTCAGCCGTTCGCGAAGCCTGCCGACAGGTTCTCCGTCAGACAGGTCGCCTGCAATCGACAGGGATCGAAAAAGCCACACCTCAGATGCAGGCCGAGTACCGCGACTACCTCGACTTCTCCGACATGATCATGAAAATCCCGCCTCATCGGCTGCTCGCACTCAATCGAGGTGAGCGCGAAGAGGTTTTGCGCATCAAGGTTTCGTGGGATAAGCATCGCGCACAGTTTGTCACCGGAAAAATTCTCAACGTCGATGCCCGCTGCTACAACCAGTTCATGAACGAGGCCATCGCCGAAGCACTCGAAAGGCATTTGCTCCCTTCGCTCGACCGCGAACTACGCAAAGATGTGACACTCAAAGCCGAGAAGCACGCGATTGATGTCTTTGCCAGAAATCTTCGCAATCTGCTGCTCCAACCTCCGTTAGCACCCCAGCGGGTGCTGGCCATCGATCCGGGATTGCGAACGGGTTGCAAGCTGGCTGTGCTCAACGAAACTGGCGATGTCCTCGCACTCGATGTGGTCTACATCACCGGAAATGCCGACCGGCAACTCGAGGCCCGCAACAAGATTGTCCAACTGGTTCGCGAGCATGGCATCAAAACCATCGCGATTGGCAACGGCACGGCCTGCCGCGAAACCGAAGAACTTGTGGCACAGGCCATTCGCGATGAACTTCCCGATGTCCACTACATTATTGTCAATGAGGCCGGGGCGAGCATTTACTCCGCCAGTACGATCGCCCGCGAAGAATTTCCCGAGCTGGATGCCACCGCTCGAGGGACGATTTCCATTGCCCGCCGTTTGCTCGATCCCCTCAGCGAACTCGTCAAAATCGAGCCTCAACACTTGGGGGTCGGCATGTATCAGCACGACATCCCGCCCAAACAACTCAAGTCGGCTCTGGATGGTGTCGTCGAATCATGCGTGAACTACGTGGGGGTTGATCTCAATACCGCCAGTGCCTCGTTATTGCGGTATGTCTCAGGGCTGAATCAACTCCTGGCAAAACGCATTGTCGATCGACGCAAAGCTCGCGGCCCATTTCGAAATCGGGCCGAACTGCTCGAAGTCCAGGGGATCGGCCCCACGATCTTCACTCAGGCAGCGGGCTTTTTGAAAGTCGCCGGCAGCGAACCACTGGATGGCACGTGGATTCACCCGGAAAGCTACCCAGCCACCAAAACTCTGCTGGAAAAGCTGCAGGTTCCACTCGTCGAGTTAACCGGCGAGAACTCCACCAGTCAGTGGCGAAGCCAGTTGCTGCAGCAGGCCGAACAGATCAAGCAGCAACCTGCCGAACTCGAACGTCTGGCCAGCGATGTGCATGTCGGCATGGAAACTCTGCGCGATATCCTCGATTCGCTGCTAAGGCCCGGGCGCGATCCACGTCTCGACCTGCCCAAGCCGGTCTTCAGGCAGGACATTCTGCGATTTGAAGACCTTGCGGAAGGTGTCGAACTGGAAGGGACCATCCTCAATGTGGTCGACTTCGGTGCCTTCGTCGATATTGGCCTGAAAGACAGCGCCCTGATCCACGTTTCCAAAATGTCGAATCAGTTCATTCGCAACCCGCACGAAATTGTCTCTGTCGGCGACCGTGTCACCGTCTGGGTCGCAGACATCGACAAAGAACGTCGACGCGTGGGCCTCAGCCTCATACGACCTCAACCTTCTCTGTAACTTTCCGCCCACGCAAATTTTCATACACAGCCAATTAACACTCACAGCGAATGGCACCCCGAGCGAATTGAGGCGGGAAGCTGCCAGAGACAAAGGTCTCATCGTGCACACTCGCGTGTTGCCACGAGTCGATGTGATCGCTGAACGACCATCCTGTTGTCGATTTTCAATGATTTCTCAGCGAAACCAGCACGAAAGTACGTCGGCACACCACTTGCTTAAAGTCACATCCCCGATAGCAGGGGATGAACTGGTGATGAACTCGCTTTCCACGAAATCAGGGCGATCTGTGTGCCATGCTTGCAGCCTGCCAGTGTTAATACTGGGCAAGCATGTTTTCGCAACCAGCAACACGCTGTTATTTCCTGGGAAACGCATTAGATCTCAAGCTGACACACCATCTCCGAATTTCAGCAAGGCAGTTCTAGTTCGCCTTGCCGAGAGTTGTTCAACGACTGCCAAACTCGCATACCTTTTCAGGAGAGACATGATGAAGAACTTAATGAGCGGCGCCGCAGCCATCACGTTGATTGCCGGACTGGTCGGATGTAGCGAAAGCCCCATGCAGCCACAGGCCGACATGATCCGGCACGAAACAAAGCGTGTCGCCAACGATGTCCGGAACGAAGCCAATAGCGAAGCCGATGCAATTCGCAACCAGACAGGAAAAACTCTTACCGGTGAATCAAAGTCCGGTGTCGCAGAAGACAAAGCTGATGACATTGAGAAGATTGGGGAGCGAAAGGCTGATGCTATCGAGAAGGCTGGTGAGAAGAAGGCGGATCAACTCGAAGAAATGAAGCCATAAGCCAACCATTCTCGACAACTATAGCCGCCGGGCGGAAAGTGACCTTTTCAAGCTTTTCCGCCCGGCATGTTCTATTTTTGAATATTGAAAACGTGGTGTTCTCACCTCCTGATACAGTCATCAATGTATATAGATTCCAATTAACAACTGTACCATGATTGGCTCGGGTTGAGCGTCTTCGCGAACCCCCGGTTTTTGCCGATGACCGCTGCTTTTAGTTGGAATTCGAATCAATTTGTATTGACCGATGCCGCGACCGCATTACGGCAGGTATCAATCAATGCCGCACGATCCACTGGCTTGGAAATATAGTAGTCACAACCGGAATCGAGGCAGCGTTTCTTGTCCCATTCCATGGCATGTGCCGTCAAGGCAATAATCGGGTGAGTGAACCCTTTCGTCCTCAGTGATCGTGCGAAAGTATAGCCATCCATTTCAGGCATCTGCATGTCAGTCACAATGAGATCAAATAGACCAACATTCCCCAGAGAACCTTGAATCGTTCCGTCGGATGTCATCGCTTCGAGTGCCAGTTTCCCGTTGTCAAACACCGCGACATCTGCGCCCGCCTTACGAAGATGAAAAGCAATAAGTCGCTGATTATCCAATCCATCCTCAACGAGAGCGATGTTCAAACCATTCAGCGGGAGCTGTTTGACAATCTCCACCGCCGACTCTTCTTTCACCAGTCGTTTCGTAGCACTCTCTGGCTTGATGTCTGTGACGACTTCCTGTGGCGCTCTAGCCAGTCCCGTTGAAATGGTGAGTTGAAAGACACTCCCCTTCCCTGGCTCACTGCTGATCGTGATGTTTCCACCCAGGAGTTGAGCCAGGCTTTTGCTGATACGCAGGCCAAGGCCAGTGCCGCCGAACTTACGCGTGGTACTGGTATCGGCCTGCACAAAAGCGCCGAAGAGTTGACTCATCTGCTGGGAAGTCATCCCGATCCCGGTATCAACGACATCGATCACGATGAAACCTGGAACGGTATTCGCATCGGTATGCACCTTCATCGAGACTTCGCCATGCTCGGTAAACTTGATGGCATTCCCCAGCAGATTCACGAGAATCTGCTTCAGCCGCACCGGATCCGTATGGATGATCGTGGGCAGTGGTTCCGCAAGGTTCAAACGGAGATTGATCCCCTTGCGAGTCGCCTTGAACTGCATCAGGGATTCGACATCTTTAAGTAGATGCACGAGATCCGTGGGAATCTTCTCGACGGTCATCATGCCCGCTTCGATCTTCGAGAGATCGAGGATATCGTTAATGATCGCGAGGAGATGATCACCATTCCGGCGAATGGTTTCGATGCACTCGACACGCTCAGCCGAAGTCGTCCCGGCCGGATCACTATTCTCGGCCAGGAGTTCCGTAAAGCCCAGAATCGCTGTCATCGGCGTGCGGATTTCATGACTCATATTGGCGAGAAAATCGGTCTTGGCACGATTGGCCGATTCAGCAGCATTCCTGAGACGCACCATTTCTTCGGCGTGGCGTTTGAGTTCCTCCTGATGTTGATGCTGCTCAGTGATATCACTTTCAATCGCCATAAAACCCGAGATCTCGCCACGTTCATCGCGCAGTGGATCAATTTCGATGCGAATGTAGTATTCTCGCCCGCTCTTGGAGTAGTTCACCACTTCTTCCGTGACGGGAAGCCCCTGGCGGATCGCATCACCAATTCTTTGGATGACCTCCGGGTTGGTATGGGGACCTTGCAGAACGTCTCCCGGCTTCTTCCCGCGAAGATCTTCAATGGTATAACCGCAGATGCGGGTGAACCCTTCGTTAATCCATTCGACACGTCCCTTGCGATCGGTAATCACCACACCGTTCGCCGTCCGGCGCGCGATTTCCGCGAGACGGTTCACCTCCGATGTGCGATTCCTCACCTGCCGTTCCAGTTCGACGGCCCTTGACTCGACTGTCTCACGCAACTGACGCTCCAACCTCTTCGACGCAAAAATCTTCCCGAACGATGCGAGATTAGTACAGAATCGCCAGGAAAAGATATTGAGTGCCAGCAGGAAAAACGCCAGCAGCCGATAGGCGGGCCAGACAAACATCAGCATCGACATGGCATAGCCACAGATCGCGCAGAAAAGAAAAATCGCTGCCAGATCGAACAACTGCTGATTACGATCCTCAGCCCGCTCGTCGAAGTAAGATCTCATCCAGAAAATAAAAATTCGTAGATAGGCCACAATCACCGCGGCATTCAGCATCAGCAGCGCGATAATCCACGGCCAATCACTCGTCCCCTCCGATGTGAGCAGACAATGCGTGCGGGGCATGTAGTAGCCGCCACCAGTGAAGAAATCGACAATCGATGCACCAGTCCGCGACGGTGCATGATCAAGTCGATTCACCGGCGATAGCGCAGAAGCCGCCACACCACCAGCAGAGGCTGGAAGCGGGCACATCTCATGGGGGCTGGCCAGATGAGCCGTCTGGATAAATTCCGGACGAGATGCCAGAGTCTGCGAGCTGCCAGGGTTCACACTCGATGACGGTCGCAGGGAATCGCGTTGAGAATCGAGCGAGCAGGATCGATCCCAGAGAATCAGCCCGAGAAATAACAGAGCAACGGCTCCCGCAATCCAGAGCGGATCGCGAGCACGCCTCAAAACCTGAGGGTAGTCTGGCGAAATAGGCGACACCGCACGGCTCCGGCAAATGATCTGACTTAGAATTCGAGAGATTTCGGCATAGCCCACAGGGAAATCATCGCCACCGGCAGACGTCCCATATCAGTTCACCACTCTCATCACCAGTCTGAACAGTGTTTCGACTCACGCTACACTTGGAAAAGGTGGCATTGCCGAAAGAGTCAGATCACAATCATGAACTCAACCAGTGAAGGCGCCGGAGGTTGTCGTGGAAAATTCCACAACAGCTTAGTGACGCATGCCAACTCTGACTGAAAACAGACACTCATTGAATCAACCCTGAAGGATCATCCACCGATGCACGCACTCAGCTCGATACCGCACTTGTTGATCACGATGTCTGCAACAACATCATTCACAAAGATCACCTCCAGCCTCATTGCAGTAGGACTGTGGGTCGGTCTGGGAATGAATGCCGTTTTGATCGCCGGGGAGCTGCCACCCAGCCAGTCCCAGTGGCAGGGCTTTCCCGTACATCAGCTCGAGAGTGGTGGCAAACAGGCCATGATTGTCATGCCCAAAATGGCACACAACATTCCCGAAGGCCGCGGCAAGCCCTGGGTCTGGATTGGCGAATTTCCGCATGTGCTCAATGACTTCGAAACCCGCATGCTGCGGGAAGGGTTCGCAATTGTTTATTTTCCGACTCCCAATCAGTTCGGTTTAGCACCCGCCATGAAAGCATGGGAAGAGTTTTACAATCTTCTGACACGCAACTACGGCTTCGACCAGCAGCCCGCACTCGTCGGCATCAGCAGGGGTGGCTTATATGTTTACAACTGGGCCTCCCGGCATCCCGACAAAGTCTGCTGCATTTACGGCGACGCCCCGGTGTGTAATATCCTGAGCTGGCCCGCTGGCCAACCCGTTAACGCCCAATACAAAGGGCCAGGCAGCGCTCCCAATTGGAAAGCACTCAAGGAGATTGCCGGGATCGCCAGCGATATCGACATTGCCAAAGCCGGCTTAAGCCCGATCGATCAACTCGAACCCCTGGCCAAGGCAAACATCCCCCTGCTCCATGTCTATGGCGATGCCGACGAAGTCGTACCCTGGGAAGAAAACACCGGTGAACTCGCCACCAGATACAAAGCTCTGGGTGGCGAGATCACTCTTATTCCCAAGCCCGGCGTCAAACATCACCCCCACGGACTGACCGATTCCACACCCATCGTCGAATTCGTCAAGAAGAGTTGGCTGAAGCAATAGTCGCTCTTCGTAAAAATGTGCTGGCACGCTTCCCCGATATCGAGCATGATCAGGAGAGTGAATCC
>VFQR01002288.1_pt1 | contig 12481 bp, 11 predicted proteins | sample 3512321 | NCBI WGS metagenome assembly VFQR01 (sample SAMN10412374, study PRJNA504923) | tailings metagenome | isolation source: Relicate 3 Philex TSF1 revegetated site | place: Philippines: Tuba, Benguet | collected 2017-08-29
CGGGGATAGGGGGATATGGGGATGGGGTGAAAGAGGACGCGGGGATAGGGGGACGCGGGGACGCGGGGATAGGGGGATATGGGGATGGGGTGAAAGAGGACGCGGGGATAGGGGGACGTGGGGACGCGGGGATAGGGGGATATGGGGATGGGGTGAGAGAGGATAGGGAGAAATTTTTCGCTGCGTCGCGTCTTTCGGTGGGCGCGTCTTCTTCGGTATTTTCTGCTTTAGAGTCAATTCATCAGCCGATGATGGCTTTGGAAAAATTAATTGGTTCTACGGGAGTTGGTGTTGGTTCAAATAACTGGGTGATATCTGGTAAACGCACAACCACAGGTAAGCCAATTTTGGCGAACGATCCCCATTTGGGCGTGCAAATTCCCTCAATTTGGTATGAGGTGGCTCTACATTGCGCGCCTCGAAGTGCAGAATGTCCTTACAATGTTGCTGGCTTTTCTTTTGCAGGGATGATTGGGATAATTGTAGGTCATAGCGATCGCATTGCCTGGGGTGTGACTAATGTCGGGGCAGATGTGATGGATTTATACATCGAGAAAATTAACCCGAAAAACCCCAACCAATATGAGGTTAATGGTAAATGGGTTGATATGGAACTTGTAAAGGAGACGATTCAAGTTGCAGGAAGTCAGCCAATTGTGCAAACGGTTCGCTACACCAGACACGGGCCGATTCTTTCTGATGTTTCCCCTAATCTCCAGCAGTTACAACCGAGTCAGCCGCTAGATTTGCCGCAAAATTACGCTGTAGCTTTGCAATGGACAGCATTAGCACCTTCTAAGCTAGGCTATGCTATTCCCCAAATCAATCGCGCCCAAAATTGGCAGGAATTTCGCAATGCTGCGAAAAACTATGATGTGCCTGCTCAAAATTTAGTCTACGCTGATATAGATGGCAACATTGGCTACCAAATGCCTGGTAAATTCCCCATCCGAGCCAAGGGAGATGGGCGTTATCCGGTTCCTGGTTGGACAGATGAATATGAATGGCAAGGCTATATTGATTTTGAGGAATTACCCAAAAGTTTCAATCCCACCGAAGGTTTTATTGCTAGCGCTAATAATTTAGTTTCCCGTGAATATCCATATCTCATTACCGCAGACTGGGTTTATGGTTATCGCGCAAAGCAGATTGTTGAGATGATTTCCCAACAAACTCAGCCGATTTCTTTGAAGAATGTACAGCAGATACAAGGTGACAATCACAATCTCAATGCCGAAACACTAGTACCATTATTACAAGCGATCGCAGTTGATACACCCGGTTTGCAAGTAGCCCAAAAACTGTTAAAAGACTGGAATTTACAGTTAGAAATGACATCACCCACTGCGGCTTTGTTTGAAGTGTTCTGGAAAAACTTACTAGCAGATACATTTCACGACCAGTTACCTAAAAGATACTTTCCGGATGGAGGCGATCGCTGGTATAGTGTGGTGGCAAATCTGCTAAAACAGCCCAATAGTTCTTGGTGGGATAATCGCAACACCCCAAAAGTTGAAAATCGCGACCAAATCCTGCGGGAATCTTTGACAAAAGCTGTAGATGAATTAGAACGCATTCAAGGTAAAGACCCGAAAAACTGGAATTGGGGCAAACTACATACTGTCACTTTTCGTCATTCTACCTTGGGTAAATCCGGAGTTCCATTGATTGAAGCTTTGTTTAATCGCGGTGTTTTTGCCACAGCTGGGAACGGCGAAACAGTGAATGCTAACCGTTGGATGGCAAACAAATCCTTTGAAGTAAACGAAATTCCTTCATTGCGAATGATTGTAGATTTGGGAAATTTAGATAATTCATTGGCAATTCATACCCCCGGACAATCAGGTCATGCATTCCATAGACATTATCAAGATATGGTTAATTACTGGCGTCAAGTTGAATACCACCCAATGCTTTGGCAAACACCTAATGTAGCAGTAAATACTACTGAGACACTGAAGTTAATGCCAAAATTAGCCAAGAAGGCTTTTAATCCAAAATCCCAAATCTAAAATCCAAAATTGATATTAATCCTTTGAAGCCTTCTGCCCTGTGCCCTGTGCCTTTCTCCATCGATTTGTTGCTTTCAGTAAAATTACATACACATAAACGAAAAAATGCAGTATAAAGTAGCAGGGATACAAAAGTCATATCATCTCCGATTAAATACTTAATGGTTTAAACCGATGCTCTGAGGCATAAAGATTTAAATAATAAGTGATTAACTAGAGGTGATATCAGAGCAGAAATAGAGATTTTTGAAAAACAGAAAAGTATTTTTGCTGACTATCAATTTCCTTAGCCCAACGTTAGCAAAATATAGTCGGAGATGATGGAATCTATGGAACATGTAGTTAAGAAAACTTTTATTCTCTCAGCCACAACTGCCATCGCATTATTATTTGCAAGTTGTGGGGAAAGTAAAGTTGCTCAATGTAACAAAATTATCAAGGTTGCCAATCAAGCATCCGCTTTAGGTCAGGAATTCGGTAAAAATCCCAATCCGGCCAAAGGTTCTAAGTCTTTAACTGAACTGGCCGCTAAGATAGACCCACTGACCCAAGAAATGAAAGCATTAGAAATTAAAGACGAGAAACTCCAAGGTTTTCAAGGACGTTTTCTCACACTTTATCAGGATATCAGTAAAGAATTGAAGAATGCTGCAACAGCTATAGATAAAAAGAATCTTCCAGGGGCAAAGAATTCTTTGGCATCTCTACAAAAGAGTGGTCAGGAAGAAAGTTCAATAGTCAAAGAAATTAATGGCTATTGCTCTGGTACTTAAGGGAACTCCAAAAAATGGCGTTGCTGAATAATGGGATGATTTAGGCTGACGCGGGGACACACCAGACACGGGGATTATGTCTTGATGCAAATTCTCAAATCATCCCGCAATTATGCAAGGCCCAAAAAATAAATTATTGGCGTTAAAACGTTGACTTTTAAGGGCCACTTGCTCCATTGGGGGAACCCCTACGTACCCGTCAGTGGCTCTTATTAACTGTGAACCGTCAACAGGAGCCACTGACAGTTATGTATTCTTTACATGAAGTTAGTTTAAGACCTAAGCTGGATTTATCTAGAGGATTTACGCAGGCGATCGCCGATGTCTATTCCCCAAATTAGTGAGTTTACTATCCGCCGTCATGCCAACGCCAAATCTTTCCAGCGGGGCGAGGCATATTATCAAGCTGGTGCTGTCAATGGTATCACCCAACGTGGTGGTGTGCTGCAAGCAGATGTTCTGGGCACTGAAGCCAGACCTTATCATGTCAGCTTGAATTTTGATAGCAGTGGATTGACTTCTGTCAACTGCACCTGTGCATACAATTTTGATGGGTGGTGCAAACATATTGTGGCAACGATGCTTGTGTGTGCGCGTCACTCAGAACACATTGAACAGCGTCCCACCTTAGAAGAATTACTCGATCGCTTAGATCGCGACCAAACCCAAAGGCTGGTGCAAGATTTAGTAGCAGAATACCCAAGGCTGATTGAGGCAATTGACCGTCGTGTCAGCTGGATGATTGCTCCTGTTCGCCAAGAAAAAAGTAGCAAACGCGTGCCGCGCAGTACAATCAATTTGACTTTCTTTCGGCGAGAGGTGCGGCAAATTTTCCGGAACGCCATAGCGTATTTCGAGGAAGGTTACGAAGAAGACCAGATTGCTGAAGAATTGCTCAACCTGGTGCAAACTGCGGTGGATTTTAGCAAACAGGGAGAAGCTGAAAATGCGATCGCTATTTTAGAGGCCATTACCTGTACCTGTGTGGAAAATTGGGACGATGTCGCAGAATACGGCGTCCAAAATGATGAAATTGTCCAGGAATTAAATCAAGCTTGGTGTGAAGCAATTCTAGGCGCTGAACTCACCCCAGATGAAAAAGTTGATATTCAAATCAATTTAGAAGCATGGCAAGATGAATGGAATGCTGATTTTGGCTTGATTATGGAAGCTTTACGCCAAGGCTGGGATTATCCACCTTTGGTGGAAGTTCTTCAAGGTAATATTACCGAAAGAGGAGCTTGGGAAGAAGATGTACCAGACTATGCAGACGATTTGGCACTCATTCGCCTGAAAATCCTCGAACGTCAAGAACGTTACCAAGAATATCTCTATTTGGCTGAAGCAGAAGGGCAAACCCAGCAATATCTCACAATGCTGGGGCGTTTAGGCAGAGTAGCAGAAGCCGTTGATGCTGCTCAAACTCAGATGAATTCACAGGAAGAAGCTTTTGCCTTAGCGAAAATACTCACCGACAAGGGAGCATTACAGCAAGCACTAGATATCGCCCAAAGTGGATTAAATTTACCAGGTAATTGTCAGTATGAGTTAGGAATTTGGACAAGTGATTTGGCTATTGAATTAGCTAATCATGAAGCTGCTTTATTAGGAATTAAGGCGGCTTTCCAAGTCAAGCCCTCGTTTTCAGACTATCAAAAGATGCAAGAATTAGCTGGTAAAAACTGGGAAATCGTCAAAACAGATTTGCTGAAAATCATCCGTAATTACAATGGTTGGGGAACAGAATCGGCCAAAGTAGATATTTTATTGCATGAGGGGCTAATTAATGATGCAATTGCCATGGCCAGCGAACTTAGTTCCTATGATTCTGAGTTAATTCACCGAGTTATGGATGCTGCCATCCCTCATAATCCTGATTGGGTAATTGCTAATGCCTGTAATCGTGCGGAAAAAATTATCGATGCAGGTAAGGCAGAATACTACAACTATGCCGTGGAATGGCTAAAAAAAGCGCGTGCTGCTTACTTGCAATCTGGGAGAAAAGTTGACTGGTCAACTTATCGAGAAAACTTAATCCAAACCCACAGTCGTAAGCGTAAATTGATGGGCATGTTTCAGCAAAGGGATATGGAATAGGAGGATGGGGAGAAAAGTTGAGAAAAATTCAATAGACTTCTTACAAAAATCGATTTTTCATAGAGATATTCTCCCTTGTTTCCCCCGTTATCCCCCTTGTCTTGCCAAGTCTTCAGCTGAACCTGATATCAGCACTCTGCTGTGTCTTTTTTCTTTTTGAGGATGATACCAAAAGCAGCGGCCATCAGGGTTCCGAAAATGCTGGTGGGTTCTGGGATAGAAGTTTCTTCCACAGGTATGGGTACTTTAATGCTCAAATTCTTGAGGGGAGTGTTAGTTAAAGTTAGAGATGTGATGCTTGGCGAACCAGGGATATCGGACTGGAAATCAAAAACTGTAGGAGTTAAACTACCATTGCGATCGCTATATCGTTCTCCATAACCATAAACCTCAAAAGTACCCTGATAGCTTTTTCCAGTTTCTGGGTCAGTGACTTTACCAGTATAAAAAGCTTTGATGAAATTAAATTCGTCTTGAACTACTCCCTGAAATGTTGTTCCTGCCAATTGTCCTTGGTATTTGAAGGGAGTCAACTCACCATCAGCAAGAACCGGCGATGTCAAAACACCATTGAAAGATACAAAAGGAATACCTTTAAAGTCAACGAAGTAATGCAGACTTCCATCAGGACGTGTTTCTACCTGCAAATAATTTGATTGATACACGGGAACGTAATTAGGATTATTAGTAGTGCCTAAGTTGCGGTAATAAGTTCCAGTTTCATCAGTATCAATACGGGTAATACTGTTATTGAAATTGGGATTATTTGCAGGGAGTTCGATAGTTCCTGATAATGTACCAGTGGTTTTAATTGTAATGAATTGAGCGGCAAAAGCACCAGAACCACCCAAACCAATCATGACTGCGGTTAAACAAGTACTGCCAATAATTGCACTACCTAGCTTGGCTCCTGATGAACTTACTTTCATGAACAATTTGCTCCTGTAATCGCCGATAAAAAGACACACCTAGTGCGTTGAGATTCATTGAAAATGTTTCTCTAGCATGATTTATGATTCCCAAACTATTGATAAAAGTCTCATTCATTACAAAAAATTTTGTTGGAAAAAATAGGAACATTTTCTTTACTAAATTAGTCTGCATCGTTTATTATCAAAATAAATCTCTACTTCAGCCGATAGTAGAATTTAGAATTATCAGCGGCTCTCTGTCTAGTTTTCAGACCTAAATACAGTACTTTGCTTTCCTATAAATCTGCTGTAAATCCACAAAAAAATGGACTGGCAGATTGTTGGCAGTTCGTAGATAAGGGAACTCAAAAAATAAATTATTGCGGTTGAGGTCGTTGACTGTTGGCCGTTGACGGTTCACAGTCAACAGTTTTGATTGTTGGGCTTGAGACGAAACTGTGTTTTATATCTATCAGCGATCGCAATATTGGTCTGATATGATTCAGTTTGACAATATCTTTCTTTGCTATCAATAAGCAAGGGAAAATAGTAATCAAAATAAAGGAGTAAAACTGGAGATAAATGTATTGCCAGATACAGCCAATTTCAAATTCAGTGAAGTAAATGACTTAACTTGAAAACTCTAGTATCAAATTTGATGAATTTACTCATTTAGACTGAAATAATTCTGAATTTGGCTTTGAAATTCATCAAAAATCTGTCACATGACTGCGGAAGGGTTAGGGTTTTGGTGTCCAAATTGATAAATAAAAAGCGGCTACTTAAACTGAACAACCACTGGCGCAATAACTTATGCAACGATACACATACATGAAAGTAGGTCAGTCTGTAGTATTAACTGACCACATAACAGGTGATGAGTTAGTTTTGCAAGGTGATGACTATCTCAATTTCCTAAATAAGGTTATGCTCATGACTAAAAAGTTAGTATTTCCCCAAGAGAAATGGTCTACTTGCAGTGAATTCATCGACTACCATATTAGTCAATACTTCTAATAAAATTTTACAAAAATCTTCATCCACGTAGATTTTTCGTATGGGAGCAGGTAGCAATTTCACAGTTGATTGCTGACAGTTCACAGTCAACTGTCAACAGTCAACTTCCTTATACTAGTTAAGTAACTTTACCGAACTAATTGTTCTTTCTTTATGAAAGATTATGCTGGCAAGGTAAAATTATTAACATTGAGATCAGGTATATTGGTGAAACTTAAGACTTGCAAGCGATCGCTGGGTGTTTTATTCATATTTTTAACTACCCAGATTACATTTAATTCTAGACTTGCTAAAGCACAAACCCCAACAGCACCCACAACTACTACAAAAGCAATTTGCTCTAGCCAATTGCCAACAGCTATAGATTCTGTTATCAATCGTCCCTTATTTAGTCGGATGCGTTGGGGAATTCTAATACAACCTTTATCAACGGGATTAACTCTTTACAATCGAGATGCCGATAAATATTTTACTCCAGCGTCTAACACGAAGTTGCTGACAACAGCAGCTGCACTACAGCAGTTGGGTGCTAATTTTCGTATTCGTACTTCTATTTATCAAAATGGCAATGGTGTTTTACGTGTTGTTGGTAGGGGAGATCCTAGTTTAGATGATACTCAACTACAAGCGTTAGCACAACAATTGAAACAAAAAGGTATTACTCAAATTCCGGAATTAATTGCTGATGATAGTTATATTCAAGGAGATATTGTTAACCCCACTTGGCAATGGGAAGATGTCCAGTCAGACTACGGCGCACCAGTCAATAGCTTTATTACCCATCAAAATATTTTTAGCTTAAAATTAGTACCCCAGGCTGTCGGTAAACCTTTAAAGTTGGTGTGGGCTGATGCTAGTGAAGCAACACAGTGGCGAATAATTAATCAGTCAATAACCGTCGATGGCAATCAACCAACTTATATCAATGTTAACCGCGATTTATCAGGAACAGTATTGCGAATTGAAGGACAGTTAACAACAAATTCTGAACCTTATTTACTAGATTTACCTGTAGTCGATCCTAATTATTACTTTTTACGGCGCTTTCGTACTGCTTTAAGACAAGAAAAAATTCCTTTGGGAAAAGCCTTAGTAATATCTGGTGGTACTAATCAAGAGGAAATTGCCTTTGTAGAGTCACCATCTTTAGCTGAATTATTAGCAGAAACGAATGTTAATAGTAATAATCTGTATGCTGAGGCATTATTAAGAGCATTAGCTGTAGAAAAACCCAGACTGAAAAATCAAACTAGTGCTAATGTTGGTTTGGAAGTCGTCAAAGCAAGTTTGACTCAATTGGGAGTCGATCCAGCAAACTATATTTTAATAGATGGTTCTGGCTTATCACGTCGTAATTTAGTTACCCCAGAAGCTTTTGTACAAGTTTTGCGGGGAATCGCAAGAACGCCAGCAGCATCAATATATCGTGCATCTTTACCCGTAGCTGGTAAAAGTGGCACGTTAAAATTTCGTTTTCAAAATACACCAGCTGAGGGTATTGTTCAAGCTAAAACGGGTACGTTAACTGGTGTAGTTTCTCTATCTGGATATGTGAATGTGCCGAAGTATGAAACATTAGTTTTTAGTATTCTTGTCAATCAATCGGAACAGCCTACAACAGTTGTGCGCCAAGCAATTGATGAAATAGTCGTCTTATTAGCTCAATTGCAGCGTTGTTAATAAATGTTGAGGAATTGTAATTTTTGCATTTTTACATTTAATTTTTTAAAGCGATCGCAGTAAAAATTACTGCCTGTTTGTCATTGAATATCATAGCAAGACTGCCATCGAGAAACTATGTAACATCAATACCAAAATTTGATAGTTTAAGTATTTTTCCTGATTACACTCTTCCTTACACATGAATAGGATAGAGCGCATAATACTGCTATCCATTTAATCCTATGTTACTCACCAATTAATGCTGGCAAACAACTAAATTTACACAATAAAACTTAATAGCTTGATTGGCATGATTTAAAAGCTAACTTTTAAACAAGAAACACACTCAAGCTAAAAAATAGTTAAACCAAAAATTAAATATTTACTATTGAAGTTTTTTATAAGTAGTCAGCACTCTAGCTGATTCGTTTTGTTGTGATTTCTAAGCCTTTCATTTATTTACGGACAATAACTTAAAAAAGTTGCTTCGTCCATTTGCTATAAACAGGAAAAAATTATGGCAGTTTCACTAGCTAAAGGTCAACGAGTTTCACTAGAAAAAGTTGCTCCTGGCTTAACAGATGTTTTTATTGGACTGGGATGGGATGTAAAAGTTACAGACACAGGTCACGATTTCGATCTTGATTCATCAGTATTTATGTTGGGTAGTGACGAAAAACTTCTTTCTGACAACCACTTTATTTTTTATAATAATCTCACAAGTCCCGATCCTCATAAATCCCTTCAACACATGGGAGATAATCTCACAGGTGCAGGTGACGGAGATGATGAAGTTATCAAAGTTAATCTCACAAAAGTACCATCAGAAGTTGAAAAAATAGTTGTTACCGTAACTATCTATGAAGCACAGCAACGTAGTCAGAACTTTGGTCAAGTGAAAAATGCCTTTGTGCGTATTGTCAATGCTCAAACAAAACAAGAAGCTATCCGCTATGACCTGGTTGAAGACTACTCCATAGAGACAGCGCTAATCATGGCAGAACTTTATCGCAAAGACGGCGAGTGGCGTCTCAATGCTGTAGGTGCAGGCTATCAAGGTGGCTTGAAAGCGCTACTTGAACGCTACAGCTAAGAATTTATTAATCCATATAACTAACATTAAGTAACATGGGAATCAACTTACAAAAAGGACAACGTATTTCACTTTCTAAAGAAGCTCCCGGACTAACAAAACTGATGTGTGGACTAGGCTGGGATACAGCGAAACATTCAGGCGGTGGTTTTTTTGGTGCTTTCAATAACACTCAAGATTGTGACTTATATGCTGCCTTCTTGTGTTTAGATGAAAATGGCAAAATCAGAGATACAAGCAACCTTGTTTACTTTGGAAATTTATCTCACAAATCGGGAGCTATTACTCATTTAGGTGATAATCTCACAGGTGCAGGAGATGGTGATGATGAGCAGGTGCTTGTAGATTTATCTCGACTACCAAAAGAGATAGTCAAACTGGTTTTTACAGTGAATATTTACGATTGTATTGCTCGTAAACAAGAATTTACCCAGGTTAAAAATGCTTTTGTACGCCTAGTCAATACATCTAACAATCAAGAATTAGCTAAGTATAATTTGTCTGGTTCTGAATATAAAGGAATGACTGGGATGATTATGGCTGAAATTTACAATCACAATAATGAATGGAAGATGGCAGCTATTGGCAATGGCATTAATGTTCATGGTTTAGAAGGACTTGTGAGAGCTTACGCTTAAATTAAAAATAGCGCAGCATTAGCAATTCACGAAGCGTCTTAGAATTTTTTTATTTCATATATCTTCGACTAATTGTTGAGCTAATCAACTCAATAACAACTCAAATAAAATTCATTTCCAAATAATAGGTAGTAATCATGTCAATTAACCTCAGCAAAGGCGAAAGAATCAATCTTTCAAAAGAAGCACCAAGCTTAATCAAGGCTGGAATTGGTTTAGGATGGGATATTAACGTTACAGATACAGGTTCAGCTTTTGATTTAGACGCATCTATATTTATGTTAGGTACTAACGGAAAAATTCCTAACGAAAAATACTTTGTATTTTATAACAACCCACAATCACCCGATGATTCTGTGAAACATGAGGGAGATAGCAGAACTGGAGAGGGTCACGGAGACGACGAAACAATTCAAATTGATTTGAGTAAGGTTGATGCTTCCGTTCAAGAAATAATTTTTGTTGTCACTATTCACGAAGCAGAACAAAGAAAGCAAAACTTTGGGCAAGTCAGAAACTCATTCATTAGAATTTATGACAACACCACAGAAAAACAAATTGCGAAATATGAATTAGATGAAGATGCTTCCGCAGAGACAGCAATTGAATTTGGTAAACTTTACCGAAAAGATGGAGAATGGAGATTTCAAGCTGTCGGCGCTGGTTATAAAGCAGGGTTACAAAGTTTTGTAGACCGATATGCGGCTTAGTAGATATCTTATCAGCTAATAAAAAAGGGGTATTCATTATTGTTACCCCTTTTTTGTATAAGTTCATGTCAGGTTTAAAGTCATATTCGTTAAAATTGATAATTTTTTAAGTTAATAAAATAAAAAATTTAGAGGATATATCTGAAATGGAAATTGAATTAAGTAAAGGTGGTAGATTTAATCTTTCTCAAGAAGCTCCCAGTTTAAAAAAGGTAGCTATTGGCTTGGGTTGGCAAATCAATCAAGCTGGAGAAACCTATGATATTGATGCTTCGGTGTTTATGTTAAATGCAGATGGTAAAATACCTGATGATAAATATTTTGTATTTTACAATAATTTGCGATCGCTCGATGGTTCTTTAATACATTCAGGAGATAATAGAACTGGCGAAGGAAATGGAGATGATGAAACTATTTATGTTGATTTAGCAAAAGTAAATCCAGCTATTCAGGAGATAGTTTTTGTTGTCACTATTCATCAAGGACAAGAAAAAAATCAAAATTTTAGCCAAATAAAAAACGCTTTTATTAAGATTTACAATCAGGAAAATAAAAATTCTCTGGCTCGGTACAACTTAAGAGAGGCTTTTTCTCAAGAGACAGCTTTGGAATTTGGACGTTTATATAAAAAGGATAATCAATGGAGATTTCAAGCGGTAGGAGAAGGGTATAGTTCAGGGCTAAAAAGTTTTGTAGACAAGTATGTTGTTGAAACTAAACCAGAAGAAAAGAAACAAGATGAAAAAGAAAACTATAAAACTCAAGTAAATATAGCATTAGATAAGAAACTTCAGCAAAAAGCACCACATATTTTTAATCTTGCTAAAACAGCAGATATATCACTTCAAAAAGTAAATTTGACCAATCATCAAGCGAAGGTTGTCCTTTGCCTTGATATCTCTGGTTCAATGAGTTCGCTGTATAGTTCAGGTAAAATCCAGCGACTTGCTGAAAAAATTCTTGCCTTAGGATGTCGTTTTGACGATAACGCCTCTATTGATATATTTTTATTCGGAGCTAAAGCCCATCATGTGGGTGAAATGACTATTGAAAATTTTAAAAGCTTTATTCAAAATATCCTAAAACAGTATCCCCTTGAAGGTGGTACTTACTATGGTCAAGCTATCAATATGATTAGAAATTTCTATTTTCCCAATTTTAAGAAAACTAGCCAAAATAATTCTGGTTCGTTAAATAAACCAGTTTATGTCATGTTTGTTACAGATGGAGCAACCTCTGACGAGGCACAAACACAACAGTATCTTAAAGAGTCTTCCTATGAACCAATTTTTTGGCAATTTATGGCAATTGGAAAGTCACGTAAAGATATCAAAAGTAAAGGAATTTTAGGTTGGTTTTCTCAAGCAATTACAAGTGATTTTAGTTTTTTAGAACGACTTGATGAAATTAGCGATCGCTATCTTGATAACTCTGATTTTTTCAGTTTAGAAGACCCAGAAAATATAGCAGATAGAGAACTTTATGATTTACTGATGACTGAATATCCTAACTGGGTAAAATTAGCTAAAATCAAGAATATTTTATAATAAAAAAATAAATGTCTCTAT
>VFQR01002289.1_pt1 | contig 12475 bp, 11 predicted proteins | sample 3512321 | NCBI WGS metagenome assembly VFQR01 (sample SAMN10412374, study PRJNA504923) | tailings metagenome | isolation source: Relicate 3 Philex TSF1 revegetated site | place: Philippines: Tuba, Benguet | collected 2017-08-29
GCCAACATGAACTACTCGATCTCCAACAACGCGGAGTACGGCGAGTACCTGACGGGCCCGGAGGTGATCAACGAGCAGTCGCGCGTGGCGATGCGCAATGCCTTGAAGCGCATCCAGAACGGTGACTACGCCAAGCAGTTCATTCTGGAAGGCCGCACGGGCTACCCGAGCATGACGGCGCGCCGTCGCAACACGGCCGAGCACAGCATCGAGGTGGTGGGGGCGCAGCTGCGCGCCATGATGCCCTGGATCGCCAAGAACAAGCTGGTGGACCAGAGCCGCAACTGATCGACGCTACGTCGGTCCGGGCCGGGGGTGCGGTGTTGCCCCCGGCCTTTTTCGTTTCTGCGTTCGGCACGTACACTGCGCCCTTGGCGGACAACCGGGGCCGCAACGATGAACTCTCCCATGCACGACGGAACCGAGACCGAATTCGAACGCACCGCTGACGCCCCACGGCGTCCGAAGGGCATCTATTTCCTGCCCAACATGATCACGCTGGCCGCGCTGTTTGGCGGCTTCTACGCGGTGGTGATGGCCATGAACGGCCGCTACGACCTGGCCACCGTGGGCATCTTTGTGGCCATGGTGCTCGACAGCCTGGATGGCCGCGTGGCACGCCTCACCAACACGCAGAGCGCGTTCGGCGAACAGATGGACTCGCTGTCCGACATGGTGTCCTTTGGTGCCGCGCCGGCGCTGGTGGCTTACGAATGGGCGCTGCGCGACCTCGGGCGCTGGGGCTGGATCGCAGCCTTCGTCTACTGCGCCTGCGCCGCGCTGCGTCTCGCGCGCTTCAACGTGAACACGAGCGTGGTAGATAAGCGCTACTTCCAGGGGTTGCCGTCGCCCGCTGCAGCGGCGCTGGTGGCGGGCTTCATCTGGCTCATGCAGGAAACCGGCGTGGCCCCCACCGACGTGACCTGGGTGCTGTTCGCGCTCACGTTGTACGCCGGCCTCACCATGGTGACCAACGTGCCCTTCTACAGCTTCAAGGACCTGAGCCTGAAGAAAAGCGTGCCGTTCGCCGCGCTCGTGCTGGTGGCCCTGGGCATCGCGGTCATCAACATCCACCCGCCCACCGTGTTGTTCCTGTTGTTCGTGGTGTACGGTCTCTCGGGCTATGGTGTGTATCTCTGGCGCAAGTCCAAGGGACGCCCCACGAGTGTGATCAGCACGTCGACGGACGAGCCCGACGAGCGCGGCCTGCACGACTGATCCCCTGATCGCCAATCGCTATCTGGTTCTTCCGTCCTTTGTGATACATTGCGCCGCATGTTCCAAGCCGCTTCGCTGCTACTACTGGATGTCCTGAACGGGCAGATGCAGTAGCGCGCGAGCGATTCTCACCAACGGCCCGTTTGCACCCGCAGCGGGCCGTTCGTGTTTCTGGGGCTGCGGGTTTCGTCAACCCGAGAGCGTGCACACCATGTTGAAGCAACCCGCGAGCAAGTACACCGCCTTTGCACCCATTGGCCTGAAGGACCGCACCTGGCCCGATGCCGTCATCCAGCGGGCGCCGATCTGGCTGAGCACCGATCTGCGCGATGGCAACCAGGCACTGATCGAGCCCATGGACCTGGAGCGCAAGCTGCGCATGTTCCATCAATTGGTGAAGATCGGCTTCAAGGAGATCGAGGTCGGCTTTCCCTCGGCGTCGCAAGTCGAGTTCGACTTCGTGCGTCGTTTGATCGATGAAGACCTGATCCCGGAGGACGTGACGATCCAGGTGCTCACGCAGGCGCGCGAACCACTGATTCACCGCACTTTCGAGGCCCTGCGGGGCGCGCGCAGCGCCATCGTTCACCTCTATAACGCCACCGCACCCGTCATGCGGCGCGTGGTGCTGGGCATGGATGAAGACGCCATCGTGGCGCTGGCCACCGACAACGCACACCTGTTCCAGCAACTGGCGTCAGAGCAACCCGCTACCCACTGGACATTTCAGTATTCGCCCGAGATGTTCTCGGGCACCGAGCTAGCGTTCGCCAAGCGCGTGGTCGACGCGGTGACGGCCGTCTGGGCGCCCACGCCAGCACACAAGTGCATCGTCAATCTGCCCTCGACGGTCGAGCACAGCACGCCCAACATCTTCGCCGACATGATCGAGTGGATGCACCGGCATCTGGCGCGACGCGATGCGATCGTGTTGTCGGTACATCCCCATAACGACCGCGGCACCGGCACCGCTGCGGGAGAGTTCGCGCTCATGGCGGGGGCCGATCGACTCGAGGGTTGCCTGTTCGGCAACGGCGAGCGCACCGGCAACCTCGATCTGGTCAATGTCGCGCTCAACCTCTATACCCAGGGCGTCTCGCCCGGGCTGGACTTCTCCGACATCGACGACATCCGCCGCACCGTGGAGCACTGCAACCAGTTGCCCGTGCACCCGCGCCACCCTTACGTGGGCGACTTGGTCTACACCTCGTTCTCCGGCTCTCACCAGGACGCGATCAAGAAGGCCTTTGCCGCGCGCCGCGAGGGCGACGTCTGGGACATGCCCTACCTGCCCATCGATCCGAAGGACCTGGGTCGCAGCTACGAAGCCGTGATTCGTGTCAACAGCCAGTCGGGCAAGGGCGGCATTGCCTACCTGCTGGAGGCCGAGTACGGGCTCGAGCTGCCGCGGCGCCTGCAGATCGAGTTCAGCCAGGTGGTGCAGGCGGTGATGGACCACGAGGGCAAGGAGCTTGTGGCGCGCGATCTCTGGCAGTTGTTCGAGCGCGAGTACGGCCTGGCCGTGGCGGCGCCTGCACACGTGAGTACCACCGAGCAGGCGGATGGGCGCGTTCGCGTGTCGGCCGACCTCGACTGGAACGGCCGGGTGTTGCCTGTGCAAGGGTCAGGCAACGGCCCCATCGATGCCTTCGTGAACGCCTTGAACACCGCCACTGGCCGCACCGTGCGCGTGCTCGACTACCATGAGCATGCGATTGGTGCCGGCGCTCAGGCGCAGGCCATGGCCTACATGGAACTGCGCGTGGACGAGTGCCATACGGTCTTTGGCGTGGGCTGCGACACCAACATCGTCTCTGCCTCGTTCAAAGCCATCGTCTCGGGTCTGCGGCGCGTGGTGACCGAGCGCGCCCAGGACAACATCGAACGCGTAGCGCCCTGAGGCGCGCGTCACAACAAGGAGCCCCACCATGAGCGACCAACTGATCATCTTCGACACCACCCTGCGCGATGGCGAGCAATCGCCCGGCGCGTCCATGACGCGCGACGAGAAGCTGCGCATTGCGCGGCAGCTTGAACGCCTGAAGGTGGATGTGATCGAGGCGGGCTTTGCGGCCAGCTCCAACGGCGATTTCGAGTCGGTGAAGGCAATCGCCGATCACATCAAGGACTCGACCGTGTGCTCGCTGGCGCGCGCCAACGACCGCGACATCTCGCGCGCGGCCGAGGCGCTCAAGGGTGCCAACCGAGCGCGCATTCACACGTTCATCGCCACCAGTGCGCTGCACATGGAGAAGAAGCTGCGCATGACGCCCGAGCAGGTGCTGGAGCAGGCCAAGCAGTCGGTGCGGTTCGCGCGCAACCTGGTGGCCGACATCGAGTTCAGCCCCGAGGACGGCTACCGCAGCGATGTGGACTTTCTCTGCCGCGTGCTCGAAGCCGTCATCAAGGAAGGCGCAACCACGCTCAACATCCCCGACACCGTGGGCTACGCAGTGCCCGAGTTGTACGGCGAATTCATCCGCACGCTGCGCGAGCGGATTCCCAACTCCGACAAGGCAATCTGGAGCGTGCACTGCCACAACGATCTGGGCATGGCCGTGGCGAATTCGCTCGCGGGCGTGAAGATCGGTGGCGCGCGCCAGGTGGAATGCACCATCAACGGCCTGGGCGAGCGTGCAGGCAACTGCTCGCTTGAAGAAATCGTGATGGCCGTGCGCACGCGGCGCGACTACTTCGATCTCAACGTCGCCATCGACACCACGCAGATCGTGCCCGCCAGCCGCATGGTCAGCCAGACCACGGGCTTCGTGGTGCAGCCCAACAAGGCGGTGGTGGGCGCCAATGCGTTCGCGCACGCCAGCGGCATTCATCAGGACGGTGTGCTCAAGGCGCGCGACACCTACGAGATCATGCGCGCCGAGGACGTGGGCTGGGCCGCCAACAAGATCGTGCTGGGCAAGCTCTCGGGCCGCAACGCGTTCAAGCAGCGTTTGCAGGAGCTCGGTATCGAGATGGAGTCCGAATCGGAGATCAACACGGCTTTTGCCAGGTTCAAGGAGCTGGCCGATCGCAAGGCGGAGATCTTCGACGAGGACATCCTGGCCCTGGTAAGCGACGAAAGCGTGACCGCCGAAAAGGAGCAGTACGGCTTTGTCTCGCTGTCCCAGCGCAGCGAAACCGGTGAGCGTCCGCATGCAGCGGTGGTGTTCACGGTAGATGGCAAAGAGCTGCACGGTGAGAGCGACGGCAACGGGCCTGTCGATGCCTCGCTCAAGGCGATCGAGCAGCACGTGAAAAGCGGGGCCGAGTTGTTGCTGTACTCCGTCAACGCGATCACCACCGGCTCGACCGAGAGCCAGGGCGAGGTGACGGTGCGCCTGCAACACGGCGGGCGCGTGGTCAACGGCGTGGGGGCCGACCCGGACATCGTGGTGGCATCGGCCAAGGCATACCTCAGCGCACTCAACAAGCTGCACAGCAAGGCCGATCGCGTGGCTGCGCAGGGTTAAGTCTTTGTAAATCAAGCACTTGAGCGAATTTTCGGGTTAAACGGCGAATTGAAGCGGAATACGTGTCCTTTTTCCACTGATCGCTCAAGACTGCCGCCCAAGTTCTTGATATTGCTGAATTTCTTTCAGCTCCCTATACTCCGCCCCAGCGTAAGCCTTGCCGCTGGAGTGGACCCATGTTTTTTCGCCCGTTTGCCTTGAAATCGTTGTGTGCCGTGGTTGCGGCACTGGTTTTCATGGGCGGTCTCGGGCAGTCCACGGCGGCCCAGGCGGCCTCGGGTTCGTCGGCCAAGGTGAAAAAGGCCGTGGTCAAGAAACCCACGGTGAAGAAGTCAGTGGCCAGCACCAGGAAAGCGACCACCCGCAAGGTGGCCCGCACCACACCACCGCGTCGCGTGAAGGTAACGATCGCGAGCGACAAAGTGCATTCGACGAAAGCGCGCCCTTCGGTGGTGCGGGTGGCCGTGCCGCCTCAGTCTTCGGTCGGTCAGCGTCTGGGCCTTCATGACGGCAACGACCCGCTCGATCTCAGCTCCAGCGTGGCACTGGTGGTCGACCAGGAAACCAACCAGGTGCTGTTTGCCAAGAACGACTCCGCCGTTCTGCCCATCGCGTCCCTCACCAAGCTCATGACTGGTCTGGTCATCGTCGATGCCGGCCTGGACATGAACGAGCTCATCACCATCACGGCCGATGACATCGACACGATGAAAGGGAGCCGCTCGCGTCTGGCCGTGGGGACCACGCTCACGCGTGGTGAGCTCATGCACCTGTCTCTGATGTCGAGCGAGAACCGCGCGGCGCATGCCCTGGGCCGCACCTTTCCCGGTGGCTTGCGTGAGTTCGTACGCCGCATGAATGGCAAGGCCGACGAACTTGGCATGCACGACACGCGCTACGTCGAACCGACGGGCCTCTCAAGCGACAACCGCTCCAGCGCCCGCGATCTCGCCACCCTGGTGTCTGCATCTGCGGGGCGCCCGATGCTCCGCGACCTGTCCACCTCGCCCGGCTACGAGGTCGATGTGGGCCGCCGCACACTGCAATTCAACAACTCCAACCGCCTGGTGAAGAACCCCGACTGGGACATTGGTCTGCAGAAAACCGGCTATATCTCCGAGGCCGGCCGTTGCCTGGTGATGCAGGCGCGCGTGGCCGGACGCGACCTGATCATGGTGTTCCTGGACGCCACCGGAAAGATCGGTCGTCTGCAAGACGCAGAGCGTGTGCGGCGCTGGGTCGAGAAGCAGGCGGACCTGCTGCCGGACGAGCCGCGTCGCCCGCAGGGCTGATCAACGCAGCCCGGGCCGCGGCTGGCGCTCCATGGGGCAGCCCAGCGCGGAGGAAATTTCTGCTGCGGTGGCTTGAAGGCGCGGTAACCAGCCTTCGTCAATGCGATCGGCCGGTGCCGAAATGGACAAACCCGCCACCAGCTTGCGCTGGTCGTCGTAGATGCCGGCGGCCATGCAGCGCACGCCCAGTTCGAGTTCTTCGTTGTCGCGGGCCACGCCGGCCTGACGGCATTGCGTCAGTTCGCGCTCCAGAGCCGGTAGTTGTGTGAGGCTGTTGCGCGTGTTGCCCGCCAGGCCCGTGCGCGTGGCGTAGGCGCGTACGCGGGTGGTGTCATCGTCAGCCAGGAAGAGCTTTCCGGTGGATGTAAGGTGCAATGGCGCGCGGCCACCAATGGCGCGCACCACCTGCATGCCGGAGCGCTCGCTGTATGCGCGCTCCACATAGATGATTTCGTCACCCTGGCGAACACTCAGGTTGACGGGCTGCTGGATCTGTTTGTGCAACTCGCGCATCGGGCCCAGAGCGGCGTCGCGCACATTCAGACGCGCCTTGACGAGGTTGCCCAGCTCCAGCAGGCGCATGCCCAGACGGTAGCTGCCGGCTTCGGGGCGGTCCACGAAGCGGCCGATGGTGAGGTCGTTGAGGATGCGGTGTGCCGTGGACGGGTGCAGGCCGGTCTTCTCGCTGATCTCTTTGAGGGAGACAGGCTCTTCACGCGAAGCCAGAACCTCGAGCAGGTTGAACATGCGCTCGAGCACCTGAACGGTGGGCGCTGCCGGGGGGGAGTCGGTTCGTTTGATCATGATCGGCTGGTGCGACCATCATCTTACGAGATGAAATCCCCCCGCGCTGTCACGGGACACGAGCGGTTTCAAGCCTCGACGCGCCGCCAGCGGCCATCCACAAGCCGCTCGTGGGGCCGAAAGCCCGCTTTGTAGTTCATCTTGGGGCTCTGCTCGATCCAGTAGCCCAGATACACATGCGGAAGCTCCAGCGTGCGTGCCTGCTCGATCTGCCAGAGCACGCTGTACGTGCCGTAGCTGGTGCCAGGCTCTGGCTCGTAGAAGGTGTAGACGGCGGACAAACCGTCATTGAGCACGTCGATGATCGACACCATCTTGAGTCGGGCGGGTTGTCCGTTCGCTCCGGGTTCGTGGAACTCCACCAGACGCGAGTTGACCCTGCTCTGCAACAGGAACTGGGTGTATTGGTCCACGCTGTCGTGGTCCATCCCACCGCCGGCATGGCGGCTATTCTGGTAACGCAGGTAGAGCTGGTAGTGCTCGGGGACGAAACACAACTTGAGCACGCGCGTGATCAAGTGCCTGTGCTGCCGCAGGCTGCGGCGTTGGCTGCGGTTGGGCTCGAACCCGGCGACTGGCACCCGCAGCGGCACGCAAGCGTTGCAGCCATCGCAGTAGGGCCGATAGGTGAACATGCCGCTGCGCCGGAACCCGTGTGTAACGAGATCCGAGTACGCGTCGTTGTGGATGAGGTGGCTGGGGGTGGCCACCTGAGAGCGTGCCTGCCTTCCCGCCAGGTAGCTGCACGGGTAGGGCGCGGTGGCGTAAAACTGCAGCGCCTGTAGCGGGAGTTCCTTGGGGTGCGTCACACGCTGTCGTCGCCGGGGGGAAGGAGTTCGCGCCAGTATACGGGGCTGAAATCCCAGCGCGGCGTGGTTTGCAACACGGCAAGCCGCAGGTGCTGCACGAAGCTTTCCCGCGGCATGAGGCGGGCCCCGAGAGAAGCCAGGTGGGCGGTGTCTTGCTGGCAGTCGATCAGGGAAATGCCTTGTGCGCGGCAGTAGGCCACCAGTGCCGCAAGGGCGATCTTCGAGGCATCGCTGCGACGGCTGAACATCGATTCGCCGAACACCATTGCACCCAGATTCACCAGGTACAGGCCACCACAGAGCTCGCCGTCGATCCAGGCTTCCACTGAGTGCGCGATGCCGGCCCGGTGCAATCGCACATAGGCCTGCACCATCGCTGGCAGGATCCAGGTGCCGCTCTGACCGTCGCGCGGAATCTGCGCGCAGGCATGGATCACGCGCTCGAAATCCTGGTCGAAGCGCACCTCCAGCCGCTCTTCGCGCAGCAGTTTCTGCAGCGTCTTGCGCAGCGATCGGTGCAGTCGGAATCGAGCAGGCTCCAGGGTCATGCGCGGGTCGGTGCTCCACCAGAGGATCGGTTGCCCGGAGCTGTACCAGGGGAAGATGCCTCGCGAATAGGCCGCCGCCAGGGTGGGTACATCCAGCACGCCACCGGCCGCGAGCAGGCCCGGTGCCGGATCCTGTGCTCCCCAGGCCTGCTCCACCGGCGGAAACGGCTCCCCGGGTTCGAGCCAGGGTAGCGGTCGGGTGGGCGGCGTCTGGGTCATGGGCGCTATTGTGCGCAGCGCCCTGGACGCATCAAGGGCGTCTCGTCCGGCGGGCGAGGGCGTACCAGATCAACCACGCCGATACGACGCCAATGGCATCGGCCAGCCAGTCGATCCAGTCGCCGTAGCGCCAGCCGGAGCCCCATTGCATGAGTTCGATGGCGCCCCCCCAGGCCAGCAGGCCAAGGCACACACGCATGTCATGGCGGTTGTAGGCCAGCAGCCCGAGGACCGTGATGCCTGCAAAACCGAACGCGTGTTGAGCCTTGTCCCAGATGTTCATGGCTTGCGGCGGCAGCAGGGTCACCGGTGCCAGCGATGCGATGGTCAACGCGATCAAGCCAAACCAGAAACCGAAGCGCAGCAACAAAGCCATTTGTGCAAGCCAGAAACGACAAAGGCCTTCGATGAAGGCCTTTGCTGCGGTGTTGGGTGGCTCCCCGACCTGGACTCGAACCAGGGACCTGCGGATTAACAGTCCGTCGCTCTACCGACTGAGCTATCAGGGAACAGCCTCAAATTATAGCGTCGTTTCGAGCCGTTTCCTGCCGAGCCGTTTCTGATCGCAAAAAACGTCCTTGATCAATTGGACGCGACACCGAGAAGGTGGTGCAGTCTGGGGCTGGTGGTGGTGTATTGCAGCGGGATGCGTTCGTTCGGGCGCAGCCGTGCGACCGCCGCGAATGCCGCCAGGGTGGCTTCATGGAAGCCGCACAGGATGAGCTTCTTCTTGCCGGGGTACGTGTTGATGTCGCCCACCGCAAACAAGTTTTGTTCGCTGGTCTCGCAGCTCTCGGGGCTCACCACGAGTTGCTTGCGTTCCATGGCCAGCCCCCACTCGGCGATGGGGCCGAGCCGAGGCGACAGGCCGAGAGCCACCAGCAAATGGTCCAGTGCAAGGGCGTTGGTTTGCCCTTGCGGGTCGACGATGTCGAGGGCCTGCAGGCGGCTCGATTGAACACGAAGGCCGGTGGGCTGGCCGACCACGAGCGATACACGCCCCTGGTCGATGGCGGCGTGCACGCGCAGCAGTGCGGCGGCATCGTCGGATTGCAGCAGCTCGCGGCGGTGCAGCAAGCTCAGTCGGCTGGGCGGAGCGCCGCTGTCCAGCAGGCGCAGCGTCCAGTCGATCGCGAGGTCGTCGCCGCCATGCACCACGACGTGCTGGCCAGCAAAGGCGGTGGGGTCGTCGAGCCGGTGCTGCACTTGATCGGGTTCAAGAGCCTCGATGCCATCCAGCTTCAGCCGCTTGGGCTGAAAAGCGCCAACGCCGGCGGCGATGAACACGGCCCTGGCCAGGAAGCCCTGGCCGCTGCTGGTTTGCACGTTCCACCGGCCATCGTCAGCCCGCCGGAGGGTGCTGACCGATTGCCCCAGGTGCATCGATGGTTCGAATGGCTGCACCTGCTGCTGCAGGCGCTGCACGAGTTCGCGCCCGCTGCAGACGGGGATGCCGGGGATGTCGTAGATGGGCTTGTCGGGGTAGAGCTCGGCGGGCTGGCCGCCCGCGTGTGGCAGGGCGTCGACCACGTGGCAGCGGATGTCCTGCAGGCCGAGTTGGAACACCTGCCACAGCCCGACAGGGCCGGCGCCGATGACGAGCGCGTCGGTCTCGATCGGCGCAGGGATGGTCATCGGGTCAGCGGATCAACTCGCCGAGCTTGCCGGTCTTGTCTTTCCAGTCGTCGGCGTCGGGCAGCGGGGCCTTGCGCTTGGTGATGCTTTTCCAGCCGGGCAGCCTGGCGAGCTCGGCGTTGAGATCGGTCATGTGCAGTTGGTCCTTGGGCAGGTCTTCCTCTGCGTAGATCGCGCTCACCGGGCATTCGGGTATGCACACCGCGCAGTCGATGCACTCGTCGGGGTCGATCGTGAGGAAGTTCGGACCTTCGCGAAAGCAGTCCACGGGGCAGACATCGACGCAGTCGGTGTATTTGCAGCGGATGCAGGCTTCGGTGACGACGTGGGTCATGGTGGCGGGGCGGGGAGACGAAAACGGCGATTTTAAGGCGGCGAGGCCGGGTGACCCAGGGCAAACCCTTGCGGGCAACCCGGTCTGTGCGAAGGTTGGGACTCAGCGAACGAGCACTGCCGCGGCCGTGCGGTGGCTGGCGGTGTCCACCAGCACCAGCGAGCCGAGCGCGCGCGAACGCGTGAACGGCTGCACCGCCAGCGACTCTTGCAACGCGAGTTCGATATGACCGATGGCGTTGGGCGCGAGCTCGCTGGCCTCGTGCTCGGCCAGGGTGTGGATGTCGATCTGGTGCGCGATGCGCTTGACCTTGGCCTTGACCCAGCGGTGGCCGTGCAGCGCCCAGTAGGTGCGGCCGGGGACCAGAGGTTCATCGTCGAGCCAGGCCACGGTGGCGGCGATTTCGCGCTGTGGTGCGAGCGATTCGCCCGCGTCGTCCACGGCGAGCAGCCAGTCGCCGCGGGAGACGTCGAGTTCGCGGTCGAGCACGATGCCGGCGCTGTGGCCTGCGCCCACCGCGCCAGGCTGGCGCACGTGGTCCAGCACCTGGGCCACCACGGCCGACTGGCCATGGGGTGCCACGCGCACGGTTTGCCCGGCAGCCAAGGTGCCGGTGGCCACACGGCCCCAGAACACGCGGCGGCCCTGCGAGGTGTCGGACGAGGAAGAAAACTTCTCGACCCATTGCACCGGGAAGGCCAGGGCCAGATCGGTGTCGGGCTCGGTGACAGGAAGGTGCTCCAGCAGTTCGAGCAGCGTGGGGCCTTCGTAGCCGCACCAACCGACGACTTCGGGGCCATCCACCACATTCCACCCTTTGAGTGCCGACACGGGTACCACCGCGCGCACGGCAATACCGGCCTGTTGCGCGAAAGCGCGCAACGCGGTGCCGATGTGCTGGTGGGCCAGGGTGCCGTCTTCCACCGCATCAAGCTTGTTGACGGCGAACACCACCGAGGGCACGCGCAGCAGTTTGAGCAGCAGGCTGTGACGGCGGGTCTGCGGCAGCAGGGCGAGTGCGGGATTGCGCCAGTCGAGCTTGGTGGCGTCCACCAGCACCACGGCGGCATCGGCGCTGCTGGCGGCCGTGACCATGTTGCGGGTGTACTGCTCGTGGCCCGGGGCGTCGCCAATGATGAACTTGCGCGTCTCGGTGCTGAAGTAGCGGTAAGCCACGTCGATGGTGATGCCTTGCTCGCGCTCGGCGGACAAGCCGTCCGTCAGCAAGGCGAGATCGGTCTGGCCCTGGCGTTGCACGCCGGCCAAGTGGTCCTGCAGCACGGCTTTGCTGTCGACCAGCAGGCGGCCGATGAGCGTGCTTTTGCCGTCGTCGACACTGCCGCAGGTGATCAAGCGCAGCGCGGTGCGGGTGTCTTGGGCGTGGCCGGTCGCGGCTTCGTGGGTGGCAGCGGTGCTCATCAGAAGTAGCCCTCTTTCTTGCGCCGCTCCATCGAGGCGTCGCTGGTCTTGTCGTCCATCCGCGTCGCACCGCGCTCGCTGACCTCGGCGGCCAGGGTCTCGATCACGATCTGCTGCGGCGTGGCTGCGGTGCTTTCCACCGGGCAGGTGCAGGTGATGTCGCCCACGGTGCGAAAGCGCACGTCGCGCACCTGGATTTGTTCGCCATCGCGTGGCGGGGTGAGTTCGGTCACCGGCACCAGCAGGCCGCGGCGGTCGACCACCTCGCGTTGGTGCGTGTAGTAAATCGAGGGCAGGGCGATGTTCTCGCGGGCGATGTACTGCCAGACGTCGAGTTCCGTCCAGTTGCTGATGGGGAAAACGCGAAAGTGCTCGCCCTGGTGCAGCCGGGTGTTGAACAGCGTCCACAGCTCGGGGCGCTGGGCCTTCGGCTGCCATTGGCCGAAGCTGTCGCGGTGGGAAAAGATGCGCTCCTTGGCGCGGGCTTTTTCTTCGTCGCGACGTGCGCCACCGATGAGTGCGTCGAAGCGGAATTCCTCGATGGCTTCAAGCAGCGTGACCGATTGGTGCACGTTGCGGCTTTCGCCCGGGTGGGCCAGGCGCACCGTGCCGCGCTTCATTGAGTCCTCGACGCTGCGCACGATGAGCTCGGCGCCCAGTTCCTTGGCGCGATGGTCGCGGAAGTCGGTCACCTCGGGGAAGTTGTGGCCGGTGTCGATCATCAGCA
>VFQR01002290.1_pt1 | contig 12470 bp, 6 predicted proteins | sample 3512321 | NCBI WGS metagenome assembly VFQR01 (sample SAMN10412374, study PRJNA504923) | tailings metagenome | isolation source: Relicate 3 Philex TSF1 revegetated site | place: Philippines: Tuba, Benguet | collected 2017-08-29
CGGGGATGCCCCGTGGCCAACGCCAGAACCATGGCGTCGCCTGCGAATCGCATGCCAAGACCAGCAACGTGTCGTCGGCGCACCCGAGCCGGTCAAGGCCGTCGACCAGCTCGCCCAAGGCATGGTCCATCTGGCTGATCAGACCCGACGGGGCGCACCCGGGCGAGGGACGGCTCCGGCCAACGAACGAAGCAAAGGGCTCGCTGATCAACGGCGGACTTCGCTTGGAAACCAGGGACACGACGGCGAGAAATCGTCCTCCCCGCGCGAGAATCTCGCCGCAGAATTCCAAGGTCGCACGCACGGTCCGCGCCTCGAGCGTTCCGGCATAAGCGGGAGGATCCGAAGTCGCCGCCTCGTTGATCGAAGCGACTCGCCCGTATCCCCTCAGCGTGCCGGCGAGCCCGGCGGTCACACCGAAGGCCCCCGTCCTGAAACCCCGACGCCGCAGGGATGCAAGCAGGCCAAGTCCAAACAGGTGTTCGGACCGGTCGCGTGTTCGCCGTCCCGACCTGAGCCGGCAACCTTCCGCCAGCAACCGTGCCAGATGCGGCGCGCGCACGGACCCGCCCAAAGCCAATCCCTTCACTGCCTCGGGAGCCAACTGACTGAATATGACCAAGCCATGGACCGGTCCCCGTCGCGACGACATGGCCGCAAGCATGACCGTCCGGCGCGCCGGCGACAGCACCGGGAAGAGTTACAGTCACTTCATGGCGTGACTCGCTTGATGGTGGCGCCTTCGCACCATTCCGCCTCGATCATCACCGTCGTCACGTAGTCCGGCGGCCCCAATTCGTGATAGATGAGTTGTCGTGCAACGAGGTCCAGGGCGGCTGCGCCGATGAGCTCCAACCGTTGATCCATCCCGGCGCAAGGCCCGCTGGAGGGGCTCAAATCGATGTCAACGAAACCGACGTCCTCCGGCACGCGTTTCCCGGTCGAGCGCAACCAGACCAGCGCTGGGCGGTGATTGGTCACGACGACCTCAGGGTTTGCGTCCCGAATCCAACGGAAGAAGTCCACTTCGTCCCACGACGCCACGTTTCGCATCAAGACATCCGCGTCCGTTCTCATCTCGCGATGATGCCACGCCAAGGCCGCCGACCATGCGTGGTTGATGTTTCGGTCCGTGACGTTCAGTCCATAATATCCGACGCGTCTGTATCCGCGATCGCGCAACACCTCGAGGGCGCGTGCCATGGTCAGGTAGTGATTGCTGACCGCACGATTCAAGGGGATCGCCGGCGGTGCCCGGCCCACCACGGCACAGGCCAGGCTGCCGTAGAGGTCGGCCAGGTCGGCTGGCAGGTGCCGGCTGACTTCAAGGATCGCGCCGCGGATGCCACGGGCGCCCAGAATCTCCCGCAGTCGGGCCGCCGACATCTCTCCCTCGATCAGGGCAAAGTCCTCGACCTGACATCCGATCTGTCCTCCCCTTCGCCGCATGCCCTGCATGACCCGTGCGTCGCTCGCAAGCGGCGGCTCCTTGTGCGAACGGTGCCTGCACCTCACAAAAGCCACGACTTCCGTATCCATCCGCCGGCGTCCTCGGCTAAGCTGGGCCATGAGTTCGCTCACCCGCGGATTCGGGCGGTAGCCCAATTGCTCCGCGATCCGCCGGATCTTCGTCTTCGTGGCGATCGAGATCCGCGGATCGTTGCGCAAGGCCCGCGACACGGTGTTGCGCGAAACCCCGGCCTTGTCGGCCACGCGTTGCATCGAAGGATGGCTGGACTGCGACATCGCCCGCATCACGGCTTCGCCCCGTTGCGGGGTCAAGGTAACGAAACGACCGCGCATGGCCCGGGCCATCCTGCCCGTATCGGGAGGACGATCCCGGACCGTCGTCAAACCGGACGGCGGCGCACGGCCAACGCCTGAGCCGGGTTGCTCACTACGAGCTGCTCGATCTCCGACACCGTGAAGCCGTTCGCCCGCAACGCCGGCAGAAAAGCGACGAAGAGCAGGTCGTAGGGACGGAACGTTCCCCCGTTGGGCTTGTCGGGATCGTACCAGCCGGCGTCGTGCGAGAGCAGGACGCGGTGCAACAGGCCCTCCCGGCGGAAAAGCTGGCAGAGATGCAAGTGCCGGGGAATCGAGGGACGATTGAGTCCGTCGAGCGAAATCCAGGCGCCGCGGCGCGCAGCGGTGAGCAGCGCGCCATCGTCCGCGCCCTGTGCATGCACCCAGATCCACGCCTCTGGGGCCACCCCGTGGGCCGCTAGGAGATCGAGTTGTTCAAGCCCGGGACCGCGGCCCGTGTGCACGGCGATCGTCAGTCCCGTCTCCGCGTGGGTGAGCGCCGCTGCCTCGACCAGCTTGCGATGCACCGGACTCAACTCGGGGTCGAGGTCCACGCCTGACTTGATGAATCCCGGCCGCACCCCCGTGCTGTCGATGCCCTCGCGCGCCTCGCGGATCCAGCGCGCGGCCAGGTCGCGCGCCGACTCGGTCAACGCATACGGGGGCAGGAACCGGTTCTGCCTCACGCCGTAGAGACCTGTGTTGGTCACTAGGTTCAGCCCGGTTTCGTTCGCGAGGCGAACCAGCACCCGCGGATCCCGCGCCAGGTACGCCGGGGTGCACTCGACGATCGTCCTGACCCCGAGCCCACGCGCCTGCTCGAGATGCGGGCGCGCCGAGGCGACGACCGCATCCACGGTGTAGCGATCCGGCGAAACGCGGTCTGCGCCGACGAAGTCCACCAGCACGTGCTCATGCGGAAGGGTGATCCCCAGGGCCTCCGCCGGAATGCGTCCCGTCACCGTCTCAATCTCGCCTCGGCCCGCTTGGGCGCGTCCCGTCAGCAGGCTTCCCGCACCGAGGGCCAGCAGCTTCGTGAAGGTTCGTCGCTTCATGGTCCTCACCGTGGAGAGGCCACGGAGAATGGCAATGTACGACGCCAAAACCCGGCGTCATCCACGCCGGATCGAACGCGCACATGGGTCGGATCGCAGGACAGCGGAAACCCGAACGCCCTGCGATCCCGCTCAACGCCCGCCGGCAAACGTTAGAACGTCACGCCCGCGCTGAAAACAAACGAACGTTCCGTGTCGAAACGGTAAACGCGGGGATTGCTGCCGAGACGAACTTCAACGGGTGTCTCGGTCAGATTCCGTCCATTGACCGAGAAACGCCACATCCGGTCGAAGATCCGGCCAGACCAGGTGAGGGAGGCCTGGGCCGTGTAGGTGGCCTCCCCCTGGACGGCTTCATCACCCACGTAGCCCCGGTGCGCCGGTGCCGACCACGTGACGCCTGCTCCCACCGACAGGCCACGCAGCAGACCCTGATCCGAGAACGAGTACTTGTTCTAGGCCGAGAATCGATGTTTGGCGACGCCGTTGTTCGTGCGACCCACCTGGGTCGGATCGAGATCCTCGCTGATGAAGAAATCGAGATAGCTATAGCCAATCTTGCTCTGCCAACGCGCGGTGGGGCGGAACAGGAGGTCAATGTCGACCCCTTGGGAGGTCGTTTCCCCGACCTGACGCCTCGCCCCAATGGGGAAAGCAGGATCGAGGTTGGTCGGATCGAAGCCCGGATCGAATGGTGTAAGTCCGTTGCGGTCGACGGAGTCTTTGTTTGGCGCGTCGGGATCGTTCACCACCCGTCCGTTCTCAATGATCTCGTAGCCACTCACCGCCCCGACGAGCTTGTCGCCCCACAGGTCGAACTTGAGGCCGATCTCCCGGCTTTCGCCTTCGACCGGAGCAAAGGGATTGTCGAAGCCATCACGTGCGTCCGCTCCGGCCTGGGGATAAATCGACGTCGCGTAGAGCGCAAAGAAGCTGAGCGGCTCGATCGGACGCACGATGAAACCGGCCTGGGGCTTCACCTCGTCGGCGTCGTACCGCGACGAAACCACCGTCGGTGCGGCGAGCGATCCGGAGAGGGAGGTTTCATAGTTGTCGATCTGCGTGAGGTAGACGCCCGCCAGGGTGATGAAACGATTTTCGAAGAGTCGCAGCTGATGCGTAACATAGTACTGCACCGTCGTGTTCTCTTCTCGCGGGGTGCCCTGGTTCGGAACCGGCGACAGCTCGAGATCGGCCGGCCGCTGCGCCACGACCGAAAGATCGTTCAGCGGCAGGTAGTAGAAGCGGTTTTGCAGGTTGGGCAGCAGGTCCCGATAGCGCCGGCCGATGAACACGTCATTCTGTACCGTCGCGCCGGCAAGAATCTGGTTGGTCACCCCGAAGAGGGTCGGACGCCACACGATATCCGCGCTGTAACTCTGCAGGAAGTTGTCGAATTCGTTCCGCTGCCAGTTGTAGCGCTGCGAGAGCGTGCCCGCCGGCACACCGGAGGGGTTGTTGGCCGGAGCGTTGACCAGTGAGAATGCCTCGGGTCGGAAGGGATAGGTTACGCGGTCGTGGATGTTGAAGCCCAGACGCAGCGACAACTCATCGGAGAACGTGTGCTCGACCACGCCAAAGTAGTTGTTGACGTTGTCTTCGAGCTCCCCGTCCGGACCGCGCCAGTTGACCGTAGTTGGAATGCCGAGTCCGCCTTCCTCGACGCTCGCGTAGATCGGCACGTTGTTGCGCGCCTGGTTCAACATCGACGGCGCCTGCTGGGTGACCCGTGCGATCTCGAAATCGAGCAGCACGGTCGTCCGCGATGTCGGCTTCCACGAGATGACTGGCGCGAGCAGCTTGAAGGTGCTGTCGGTGAAATCCCGATACGTGGGATTGACGCTGTACGCCGCGTTGAGGCGCGCGCTGACCTTCGACGAGACCTTCCGATTCACGTCAAGGGTCACGCGTTCTCCGCCAAACGACGTAGCGCTGGCATTGACGCGGAGCGTATTCCGGTTGGTCGGACGCTTGGTCAAGACGTTGACCACGCCGCCCGGCTGCACGTTGCCGTAGAGGAGCGCAGCCGGCCCCTTGACGACCTCGACGCGCTGGATGTTAGCGGAATCGCGGCGCGCGTAGTAGCGGAAGCCGTTGCGGAAATTGAAGGTGGACGAGAACCCGCGCACCGTCGCGCTGACGCCGCTCGTCTCGTCGATCGAGGCCGCCGTGGAGTACTGCAGCGTTTCGACAAAATCGAACGCGGCAATGTCCTCGATGAAATCCTCCGTCACGATTTCCATGCTTAACGGAAGATCGCGCAAGGGTGTCGCAATCTTGGTGCCCGAGAGGGAGTTCGTGGCGGCGTAGCCGTCGTCCTTCTCGGCGGAAATCTCGAACGGCGACAGCTCGACGGTCTCCAGCACCGGCGGATTGTCGCGGGTCTGGGCTCCGCCGATCAGCGGCAGCAACGCGGCAACGCCGCTCAGCAAGAAGATCCGACGGGCCCGCAGCGGCGGGACATGGATAGGGATGCACATGGTTGGTCAGTGTGGGGTTGAGGTCAGCGAACGCCCGCGGGGATTCAGGCGATGCTCCGCGTATGTGGGCCGCAGCAGCGGTCGTTTCCACGTCCCCTCTGCGCTACAAGTTGCGCAACAACGGGCCAAGAGTCCCGGAGATACCCCTCCAACTAAACATTAACGCGACCGCCCCAACGGGGTCGGCCACTATCGTATCGATTACGACGCGGGCCCGAGCCCGAGCACGAGGAGCGTGACGGAACAAGGCGGCAGTTCCGCCCGGATGCCCCCGTCTGACAGGGCTGGCGGAGCAATCTGACGGGTCATGGGAACCTCGTCCTGAGGTCCCTTGCCTCCATAGACCCACGCGTCACGGACGGCGGCGACTGATGCCGCTCGCACGGTGACGGCTGCCGTCGTTTCGTGGAGTTCGCGGTTCACCAGCCAGACCATCAGACGTCCGCCCTCGCGGTCCACGCTCGCCAGGCTGCGCACCGCGCCGACCTGAAACGTCGAATCGACCACCTCCGTACCGAGATGGCGCGCGAGCAACGCCAAGGCCTGGCCTTGCGGCAAGAGGCCCTCGCGCCGGGTGCTCGCGAGCCCGACCAAACTGGTATCGTCCCGTCCGAAAAAGGGATCGTGCAGACTCCAGAACGTCGCGTAGCGGACGGCACGGATCCGCAGCAGCTCGGCCGCAAGATCGAACGTCACAAGGCTCTTCCAGAGATCCTGCTGCCGATCGTTAGCCGCATAGATTCCCGCAGGACTGTAGGAACTGAACTCGGTGACGAGAATCGGCAGCGTGTCCTTGCGCGGATGGGTTGACGCGAGGATCGCCTCCTCCGCCTGCTCGATGCCGGACGCGATCCGTTTGGTCGACGTGCGATACGCCTCGTAGGAATCGATCAAGGGGCGCGCGACCGAGTTGTACTGGTGGGCCACCACAAAATCCGCATCGCCACCCACGCTGTCGAGCAGGCTGCGCATCCATTCAACATTGTTGTTCAATCCCAGGCCAACTTGGATCGTCGGGTCCACGGCTTTCATGGCCTGCGCAAAATCGCGGAAGAGCGGACCATACTCTTCCAGGGTCATCGGCGATTTCTTCAGGTCCACCTCGTTGCCGATTTCCCAGTATTTGAAACCGTAACTACAGGTGACGTTGCAGTAGCGCACCCATTCCACCGCGCTCTCGCGCAGTTGCTCGTACGAAGGCCCGCCTTGGTATTTGTACGAGAGGACATTGACCATCATGATCGGCGTCGCTCCCGTGCGCCTGACGAGGCGCGCGAACTCGTCCGTATCCATCTGCCGCGCAAAGGTGCCATCGTCGTTGATCACGCCCGGCTCGAGTGCCGGTTTCTCATGGCGGGAAGCGATGCGTGGCACCACCGAGTCGCCCGGAGATGCTGGCCAGGGCGGCGTGTCCCAGAGGTAATTGTCACCGCGATGGCCGAACGGAAAGCGCACCACGCGTAATCCCGCAAGCCCCAGCGCCTTTGCCGCGGGCTCCTCCTGGTCAAAATACCAGCAGAGGTTGGCCCCGAGCGGATGTCCCCCGGATAAGACATTCAGCGTTCGCCCGAGATTGACTTCGATCTCGACCGAAGCGGCTTGGAGCGATGTGGCGGCAAGGGTCAGGAGGAGAAAGCGCGAGAACATAGGAGGGAGGGGCAACTGCGAACGAGACCGAAACGGCAAGGTTCGGTGAGCCGCCTTGTTCCGACAATGCCCCCACCTGCGCTACAAGTTGCACCTCAGGGAGGAACTCACCGCCTCAAAGCGGTCCCCGGAGCGGAGGTCCGTCCTGCCACCGCCCGGGGACGAGGACGGTCATGCGCTCCGGCGGCAGGCCGAACTGGTGTTGGCTGATCAGACTGGTGACCCACGAGACCATCTGTTCTGCTAGGGCGCCACGGCGATGATCAACGCCCGCCGGGCCTCCCTCGATCGTGTCGTAAAGGTACTGACGCACCGCGATCCCCTCCATGTATCCGCCGATCAACACCGCATCCGGCCGGAAGCGGCGAAGAAAGCCTGGCAGCCGAGCGTGTTCGCGCGGTGGGGCGACTTCGATGCGCAGGCCTTCCGCCGAATCCGCGGTGGCGAGCAGCGCCGCCGCCCGGCATTGTTCGATGATGGAAGCGGGCATGAGCGACCAAGGCACGAATGCGAGCCGCCGGTGCCCCTCTGCGGAGATCTTCGCTGCAGCCAGGAGAATATTGCGAAAATGGTCGGTGCGAAGGACCGGAACGGTTTGCCATTCGTAGGTGGAGACCACGGCCATGCCCGTATAGTCGCCCGCTCCGATCTGCTCCGGGGTGAGGCCGTTCAAGAGTACCCCAAGGACGCCCCGGTTGCGCAACGCCCGACAAAGCGCAGCCATCTTCCCGTCGTAGTCGGCGAGCAGGAAGCGCTCAAGTTTGAAGCCCAATTCGTCGGCCCGGCGGCTGGCGGCCGTCCAGCTCGGCAATTGTTTGACCCGGGCCTTGTTCGACACGTCGTCACCACGGGTCACGAAAGCGAGCGTTCCCAAATAGACCGAGCGACCGCGGCGACGGCGCGACATCATCGCCGAAGCCATGGGATTGAGTTTGTAACCCAGGTCCTCCGCCAACTTTTTCAACCGATCGCGGGTCGCGGCGGGCAGGCGCGGATCGTCGCGCAGCGCCCGAGAAACCGTCGTGAAGTGCACGCCCGCGCGGGAGGCCACATCGCGCAGGGAGACGTTGAGCGGTGCTTCGCTCGCGAGCGGGGTTTGGGGAAGGTTCTTCATCTCGGTGACCCGCACCTGCGAATCCGAACCTTCCCAGTACCCACCGCCGGCCGAGATGCAAGCGCGTCCCCCATTCAGGGGCTGCACGCGCTGTGCGGCGGACAAGCCGTTCCCCTTTCCCTTCCGCCCCTTTTCGCAGCGGGGCATGCCGGGCCCTACTGAGCGACGTTACGAGCCCACGCCTCGAAGCGGTCCGCCTCCTCAAGCCATTCCGGCGGAATACGGTACGCTGGCATGTTGTCACGCCGGGACTGTGGCAGGCCTGTGCCGCCAAAACGGAAGTCGCCGGCGCTCGGATCGACAAAGCCAGGGCTCTGTTCGAGGGCGTTGGTCTCGCTGATCAGGGCGGTGTTGTTCCAGCCAGCCAGAGTCTTCAGCGTTCCGTAACCATCGCCGAAATAGGTGCTGCCCGCCGCCAACGTGTGGTGATGAAAGGTGTTGCCGCTTCCCGTGTAGGTGGCGTCGTCACGCCGGGTACCTTCGGGTAGCGTGTTTGCATAGAGGACGAAGGAACGCACCCCGGGGCCGCCCAGAAAGATGGTGTTCCGGATTCCGTTTCCAAACAGCGGCCACGCATCCGAATAATCATCCCGCTCCTTGATGGCGACCCATGTCATGTTTGTATCCGGATTCCCATTCGCGTCGAAATAGCCTGCGCTGTAGCCGATGGAACGATCGAGCAGCGAGTCCGCGACCAGCGAGATCTTGAATGCGGGCCAGCTCTTCCCGCGGTTGAGCGCGCTGAGGACGCGTCGTCCGTAGAACGGCCCTTTCGAGTATTCCCAGAAAAGCCCCAGGGAGTTCTTCGTGAGGATCAGGTCCTCGTTGAATACGTGCTCGCACGAGATGTCGTACCAGACGCCCGGAAGGAGATTGCCGACGGCGATCCCGCGCCAGAGACGGTGCTGGACCGTCTTGTGCGCCTTGAGCCCACCCACGAACGCACTGCCCACGGGATTGGCCCCCGGCGTGCGCCAGTTGTTGAAGTTGAAGGCAACATTCTCGAAGGAGCTGTTGACGAGGTCAGCCACACTCAGGCCGACGAAGCCGTTGTAGGCGAAGTGGCTGTCCTTGATCGTCCACTGCACGCCCCACGGCTTCAGGCCATGACCGCTGTTCCAGCGGAAGGTGCACCGCTCGAGGAGCACATTCGTGTTGGTCGTCTTGGCGAACTGGAGCGGCGTGGCATTGCCGGAGTCGTCGATCCGGTTGCCATAACGCTCTACAACGAGGTCTTTGACGGTAAGGTTGTCCTTGGGCGGAAGCACCAGCCATTGCGCATGGTCGGTGACCTCCAGCGTCACCTTCGAGGGCGTGAGGCCATGGGGTAGCCTGATGTAAACATATTGGGTGACGCCGGGTCGCGTGGTGACGCCGAACGTGCCGGGGGTGAGATCCGACGGCTGGTGCTCGCTCGTCCCGGGATACGCGTACGTGGCGTCCTGCCCAGCGGACAGGCTCATCGCAATGTCGACGTCCTCAATCTGTTCCTGCCGCAGCGGCATCCCGTTCATGAACACCATATCGCGGTAATGCGCACGCATGCCGGCGTAGCCGAAGCTGTCCTGCTGCGGTCGGAGGTCCGATGGACGCAGGGCGCGAAAGAGTCCTCCGCCCAGATCAGTCCAGGCGGAGGCGGGGATGACGACAGACCCCCGGAACGTGGCCACGCCGTCGTTGGCGGGTGTGTCGCCGGCGTTGCCGTCGATCCATAGGGGTGTCGTGCGGAAATTCGTGCTCGTCTGACCGCTGGCAGTGATCGACTCGCGATAGATGCCCGGACGAATCAAGACGCGCGTGGGCGTTCCACTGTTGAGCCGATTGACAATGCTGTTCCAGGCAGCGGTCAACGAAGGATAGGGAGCCGTGCTAGAGCCGGTGGGATTGGTGGCGGTCGACGCCGCATCGACGTATAGGTTGCTCCATCCCAAGGCCGGCGGACCGGCGGCACCGAGGGAACTCGGAAGGGAGACGCCATGATCGGGAGTACCGGGCGCAGCCTGCAGCCAGTCGGAGAACTCAGGCAGGGTCTCGGTCCAGGCGAACTCGGCCGCCGAGGGTGCATAAACGACCACATCGTCGACCGCCCAATCGAGCGTGTCGGAGCTGTTGAAGGTGAAGAACCCATAGGTCCCCAGCGTATCCCCGCTGGCCGTGACCGAATGGAAGGCACGCGGGCTGGGCGTGATCAGCACGTTCTCGACGTAAACGTCGACCGACTTCGCGCCCAGCGTCCGCTCCCCGGAACCGTCGAGTGCCGCGTAGGTGGTCGTCACGGACGATCCGTTGGCGACGATCTGGAGACGGTTGCTCGCGGTGGCCGAAAGCACCCCGGTAACGAAGCCGGAACTATTGACGCCCACCGATCCGTTGTTGCGCAGATTGACATCGAAGGCTCGATCGGGGACTCCGTTGACGTTCGTGAGGTCACTCTCGACCGGCCCCATCGCGACCTGAAGCGCAGCACTGTCGGTGGCGGCATTCAGTCTCCGCACGCTGAAATCGATCCGCATCACTCCCAGAGTGGCGCCGTGGTCGCGCGAGAGCCGCACCGCCGAGCTTCCGGTATCCAACAAACGGACACCCTTGCCGGAACCGGCCGTGTTCGCCGGGCTGGTGCTGGCGGTGATGATCGTCGCGGATGCACTGGCGCCCGCGACCAGGTCCCAGCCAACCGGAGCGCCGCCGGGGACGTTTCCGGAAGCGCCGAAGTTCTCACTTTGAAGCGGCGTCCACCGGGTGATCACGGCGGAGGCGGGCAAGGCGGCGACGAGGAGGCCGGCCGCGGCGGCGAATGTGCGCAGGTACATGGAAGTAACGGGATGAGAGGACGCGAAGGGACCGACCCGGATCGGGTCGGTGCGGGCTCAACCTCAGGGTGTGGCCGAGACCGACGAGAAGATCACCGTGTTGGCCTTGTTCTCGCGATGGGTTGAGAGCGCGAGACCGATCTGGTGGGCCGACGGCATGTTGGGAGCATTGACGGTGGACGGCAGGGCGGTCCAGGTGCTCACCGCTCCCCCGTCGGTGGAGTAATAGCCCGTGAAGGTCGACCCGGTGCGCACGAGCCTGAGCCAGACCGGCTGCGTAACGCCCGCGACGGAAGCGACCGTGGTCGTGGACGCGGTGAAGTCAGATCGGACCTGCAGCCGCACTCCGTTTTCCGGCGTGACGTTGAGGAACACGGTGACGGCGCCCGCGCCGGTACCGGAGCGCATCATCACGCCCGTTTTGGCAAACGGATCCAGCCACTTATCGTCGGGAGCATCTCCATTGGTGGATTTGGCAAACTTGGTGATGCGCGTCTCGATCGCGGAGTCGCCCGTCGCAGCCTGATGGATGAAACTCACCGAATCAGCCGTGCCCCAGGTATCGTTGGCCTCCGACTTGAGTTCGAACACCTCCTGGTCGGTGTCCTTGCTGGCGACGGCTGCGGCCGTGACCGTGCCGATGTCGGTGAGGGTCCACGGGGCGGAGATCGGATCGCCGTTCACGCGGATACCCTGATTGAGCAGGCGCGTCGTACCGTAGGCATCCGCGAGGCTCCACGTGACCGAGTAATTGCCGAGCGTCGCGTAGGTTTTGGGTGGCTGAAACGTGGTTTGCGCGGTCGCAGTCAGCGATCCCGTGCCGGCGGGATCGAAGATGGATCCGGTGGGTTTGGTCGTAACCGTGACCGAGCCGAGACCCGACAGGCCGCCGGTGCCGGACGTGTACGTGGGCTGCGGCGAGGGTCGCTGATTCGTACCGAGGTTGCGCCAGGCATTGAAGTGTTCGGCTTCAAGCAGGACGCTGGCCGGGATCACGTAGGTGGGAAGCGCCGCGCCGCGGGACGTGCCACTTAGGGGGCTCGTGCTGGCGAGACGGAAGTCGCCGCTCTCCAGCCCGAGGAACTGCGGGTCGGCCTCGGAGAGGTTTGTCTCCGAGACCCCCGGGTAGGCCTGCCATTCTGCGGTTGTCTTTGCTGCAAGGTATCCGCCCGATCCGATCATGCGATCGCTGGTCACAAAACGTGCGGCCATCGGGCTCGCGGATGGCGCCTGGTGATACACGGTGTTGTCGACGCCAGTGAAGGTGAAGGTGCCGGAGTTCGGATGATCGAGGGGCAACTCGCTCACGAAGTGCTGGATGGCCTTTACGTTCGGGCCACCGACAAGGACAACGTTGCGGAAGGTGTACCCCAGCGGAGCGAACACCTCCTCGGCGCCGTGCTCGGTGGCCCGCACATTCCACTGCAGCCAGTTCATGGTGCCATCAGGGCTCCCTTCGGAAGTCGCGACCCCGGCGGTATAGCCGATGGAGTTCTCCAGGGTGAGCTTGCCGACGATTGCCAGTTTGAAGGTGCTGTTGGCCTGACCGCGGTTGTAA
>VFQR01002292.1_pt1 | contig 12463 bp, 10 predicted proteins | sample 3512321 | NCBI WGS metagenome assembly VFQR01 (sample SAMN10412374, study PRJNA504923) | tailings metagenome | isolation source: Relicate 3 Philex TSF1 revegetated site | place: Philippines: Tuba, Benguet | collected 2017-08-29
ATTTTGCTCGTCCTAATTCTGATGGTTTCACTGATTTTAATGCCTACTTACCCTTTGCGGTTTATGGTTACTTCATGAATGGTGGCGGTCGCTGCTGGGTAACTAGTATCGGAACTCAATTACCAGGCGCACCCAAACCTACAGCTCCCGAACCTGCGACTCTGCGAATTAATTCTCGTGGAAATCGTCCAGCTTTGCGCTTTACTTTGCGCCCCGAACAAGCAGCAGGGGGATTAGTAAACATCATTATTACCGATGGTTCTCCCCGTGCTTTACCTGAAGGTACTGAAGGAGAAGCTCCTCCAAATACTGGGGAATACTTCACTATTCAAATTCGTCGGGGAGATGAAGTTTTAGAGCAATACGAAAACTTGACCATGAACCGCGAACCCGGTCAGGTTGCGACTTATGCGCTAGCCGCTTTGAGAAATTCTATGTATGTCACCGTAGAAGATTTGACTCAAAGCGGACAGCCTTTAACTCGCCGTCCGGTTAATGGTCAGTACGAATTAGCACCACCCATTGTTGCTACACCGCCGGACAGATTTTCACGAGATTTAGAAGGGGTACGAGACGATCGCACCGGGGTACGCGGTATTTTTGAAATTGATGAAATCACAATGCTGGCTTGTCCTGACTTGATGCGGGCTTATCAAGAGCAAGTGCTGAATTTGGATCAAGTCCACGGCATCATGGAACTAATGATTAGCATGTGCGAAGGTTCCGCCAGTGGTGATATTCCCAATCCACCAAACCGCATGGTTTTACTTGATACACCACCTGATGCTGTCAAACCGCAACAAGCAGTGGATTGGTTGAATAGATTTAACCGTCGTTCGATGTTTGCAGCGTTGTATTATCCTTGGATCAAAGTTCCCAATCCACGCGATCGCGGCAATCCTATTTTAGTACCTCCTTGCGGTCACGTGATGGGTGTTTGGGCACGCACCGACGAAACTAGAGGAGTTTACAAAGCACCTGCAAACGAAGTACCCAGAGGCGTAATTGGTCTGGGTTACGACACCAACTTCCGCGAACAGGAACTATTGAACCCCCTTGGTATCAACTGCATTCGTAACTTCCCAAATCGGGGTATCCGCATCTGGGGTGCCCGGACTTTAGTTGAGCCAGATAAAACAGAGTGGCGTTATATCAGCGTCCGGCGGTTGATTAGTTACCTAGAAAAATCAATTGAACTAGGCACTCAATGGGTAGTTTTTGAACCCAACGACCAAGATTTATGGGCACGTGTCCGACGTACCGTCAGTAACTTTTTAGAGCGAATTTGGCGAGAAGGTGCCTTATTTGGAGATTCACCAGAACAAGCATTTTATGTGAAATGCGATGCCGAATTGAATCCACCAGAAACCATAATTTTAGGTCGTTTGTATGTCGAAATTGGAGTTTGTCCCGTTAGACCAGCGGAGTTTGTCATCTTCCGCATCAGTCAATGGAATGCACTTGATGAGCAGCAATAGGGTATGGGGAGATGGGGAGATGGGGGAGATGAGGAGATCAGGGAGATGAGAGAGATGAGGAAGAATAACTCTTAACTCCTAACTCCTAACTCCTAACTCTTAATAACTAATGACAATTTTGTAACTTATTTAGGAGATGAAAAATGGCTGGGGAATATGTAGTCGCCTCTGTGTTCTATTTTGAAGCAGATGGCATCACCGAAAAATTTGTGCAATCAGTTACCGGATTGGGAGCAAAGAATAATGCCACTAAAGGCGTTAGAGGCTCAAGCAAAAATGGTAAGACATTACGGCAAAATCTTCCTGGGCAGGCAGAGTTTAATAATGTCACAATTACCATGAATTATAATGGTGACGAGAGCTTGCACAAATGGTTTTTAGCCTGTAGCGAAGATGGAAAACCTCGTCAATGGGATGAAAATCGCAAAGCAATTTCAGTTGTTGGTTATACCCAAGATAAGAAAACTGAAGTTATTCGTTATAACCTGAAAGCTTGCTTCCCAGAATCATATACAGGGCCAGAGTTTGATGTGACAAAAAATGACCCGGCAACAGAAAAAATTGAAGTATCTATTGAGGGTTATGAAATAATCGCACAACAAAAAGAAGTAAAAGCAGGCTAGAATTTAATTTTTTATAAAAGGGATTGGGGATTGGGGATTGGGTATTAAGGATTGGGGATTGGGGATTGGAAAATAGTATTTTTAATCCTATTCCCCATTCCCTACTCCCCAGTCCCCAGTTCCCAATCCCCAATCCCTTCTAAATAAAAAACAATGGCTACTATCCCAGAAATTCTGTCAAACTATCGTTTCTTTTTAAGATTAGACATAGGTCAAAATGATAGCGACGGCTATTTTTTAGAATGCCAAGGCTTCAAAAGAACCCAGGAAGTAATTGAAATTTGTGAAGTCACTTCTCAAAAATGGGGGACTGCTTCAAAAGGTAAAGCAGTGAGAACAAAACTTCCTGGGAATGCTAAAAGTGGCAATATTACTTTGCGTAAAGGTTTGAGTGCCTCTAAAGATTTATGGAAGTGGTTTGAAGACGTTGAAACCGGTAAGTGGGCCGAAAAACGTGAATTTATTTCTTTATCTATTTACGATCAAGCATCTAAAAAAGAAGCTAGATTTGAATTAGCTGGCGCTTGGCCTACCAGTTACAAAATTGCTGATGTCAACGCTAATAGTCATGAAATAGAAATTGAAGAATTAGAGATTGCTTTTGAGGAATTTCAACGCACACAATAATTAGGAGAAATATGTTTCCCACAGAGTTTGAATTTACATTGCCTAAAGGGTATCTAGACTCTGAAGGCAACCTCCACCGCAAGGGTGTAATGCGATTATCAACGGCGATAGATGAGATTGCACCTTTGCGTGACCCAAGGGTGAAAGCTAATCCAGTTTATGCCACGATTATTATCTTGTCCCGCGTGATTACCCATTTGGGTGCTTTATCTGATATTAGTCCTGCAATAGTAGAAAACTTTTTTGCCCAAGATTTAAATTATCTCCAAGATTTTTATCGTCGAATAAATGGCTTGGAAAGCGAAACATCTTCTGATGAAGATGTAGTCAATTGTCCTGAACCAGTGTTTCAGAATTGAGGGACTGGGGAGGTGGGGAGATGAGGGAGATGAACAGGCAGGGGGCAGGGGGCAGGGGACAGAGGTGAGAATTCCTAACTCCAAACTCATTACTCATTACTCATTACTCATTACTCCTAACTCTTAACTCAGCACTTCCAATGCCCAATGCCCAATGCCCAATACCCAAATAACCTATGCCCCGTAAAAAGGATAATCTCTGCACTGAATTTACTTTCACTCTTCCTAGAGGGTTGAGTGATGCTGAAAACCGAGTACATCGTCAAGGAGTGATGCGTTTAGCTACTGCTAAAGATGAAATTTTGGTGCAAAAAGAGCGCCAAGTTCAAGAAAATCCAGCCTACGGCGTTTTGGTAATGCTTGCACGTGTTATCACTCGCTTAGGTAGTTTCAATTCTGTGAGCACGGAATTACTTGAAGGGCTGCTCTTACATGATATTGCTTATCTGCGAGAATTTTACAATCGAATTAACCAGCAAGGTAATGCACATATTCCGGCACAATGTCCTCACTGCAATACTCAATTTTCAGTGGAACTAGAACTAGCGGGGGAGTCATAAGCTACCCCTCTGATAGTTTATATGAGGAGGTAGCTTTTATTGCTTATCATTTTCATTGGCCACAAGATGATATTTTAAATTTAGAACATACTGCCCGTCAGCGTTGGGTAGCCCAAATCAATAAAATTAACCAAAAATTAATATGAAAGTAAAAGTTAGCTATTCACCAACTCTAAGTGAACTCAATGAAGTTGACCTTACCATAGACACTACAACAAGGGGAGAATGGATGGTAGGTCGCTCTCCTACTTCTGATTTAGTCTTGGAAAGTCCTGATGTTAGTCGGCAACATGCTAAGTTTTTTGTCAAAGGTGGTACTTACTACTTTAGCGATCTTGGCAGTAGAAATGGGTCAATAGTCAATGGCAAACAAGCTGAAAAGGATCGACCATATATTTTGAATGATGGAGATGTAATCAGAATTGCAGATTACGTTCTGATTATGGAAGCGGTCGCTCCTTTGGCTGAGCAATTACCAGAAACTGTCTTCAGAATTATAGATCCTTCTCTGTTTTCTCGACCGCGATCGCCTGAAAATGTCAGCACTCCCAATGTTGCTAGTCCAGTCCCAGAGGTAGTCAACGAAGTTTCAACGCCAATTAATAACGAAGTAGAAACACCAGAAATTAATGAAATTTTACAAGTTGCTTCTACTGAAACTGATGATGAAATCCCGGTTGTTGAAGTCACCAGTCCTGAAAACATAGTTCAGCCGCCAGAAGCTGTCAGCGAAGTTCCACACGATGTCCGTAATGATATCGTAGATTTGCGTACATTAGTTGTAGAAGAAGAACATACCCTAAACCTTGAAGACGTAGAATTTGCAGAAGTCAGCGAAGCCCGGCTTGATGAGGCAATAGCCACACCTGAAAATATCATCGAAACTCCTGAGGAGGAAATTACACCTCCGGAAACTACCCACGATGAACTTACAGATTTTGAGGCAGCACTGGCAGCAGAAGCTACTTTTGTACAACGGCGTGAGATAGAAAGTGCCATTCCCCAAGCTACTGATGAGCGCGATGCAGAATTGGAAGCAGCACTAGAGGCAGAAGTGACTTTTGTCCAACCGCGTGATATTACTGAGAGTAATGTTTTTCAGGCTACTGAAGATCGTGATGCAGAATTGGAAGCAGCACTAGAAGCAGAAGTCACCTTCGTGCAGCCGCGTGACATACTCAGCCAAGTATCCCAAGAAAATGGTGTTCCTGAAGCTACTCAAGAAGAAGCAGTAAATTTGGAGACGTTAATTGTCGCAGAAGAAACCACAACTGTTGACGAACTTGTGACTGATGTTAACCCAGAAACTACTGAATTTGATGAAGACTTAGACATTCAACATCAGGACACATTGAATCAAGTTCCAGAGGAAACTAGCGAGGAATTAGTAAATTTAGATACGCCAGTTTCAGCAACAGACACCCCAGACGTTGATGGAGTAGAACCTGATGAAACTGTCAGCGAAATCCCTGAAGGCTTGACTGCAATTGATGATAATGTTCCAGAAGTTTTCAGTAATCAATATGTTGATTTGAGTAATCAGAGTACAGAAGAAGACAACGTAAGTGAAGTTTCTGATTCAGATGATATTCAATCTTTGGAGGCAGTAGAAAACGAAGCTCCTGAAATCATCAGTCAAACTGTTGAAGAAGTTTCTGAAGTAGAAACAACTGCATCTGAAGAAATTTCATCTGAAGTAGAAGTAACTGAATCTGAAGAAATTTCATCTGAAGTAGAAGTAACTGAATCTGAGGAAATTTCACCTGAAGTAGAAGTAACTGAATCTGAGGAAATTTCAGAAGAAACAAATGTAAGTGAGCCAGCACAAATGATCGTTGAAAAAAACATAGTAATTATTGCTCACGAAAGCAAGAAATCAGAACTTGCAGAATTTGTTGCTCAGCATCAGGAATTTTTCTCACAGAGCTTTACAATTACCTGGCCATCTGTTAGCGAAGTCTTACATCAACAAGCGGGTATAACTATTAGTCAACAAACCTCTGCACCAACTTCTGGAGGATATCAAACAATTGCTTCATTGGTTGGATCGGGAGAAATTTTAGCAGTTATTTTCTTGAGAGATTTGCTCCAACCCCAGCCTGGTCAAGCAAATGAAGAAGCACTGCTGAGATTATGCACTATCAATCAAGTTCTACTGGCAACAAATGCACCAACCGCAGAGGCGATCGTGCATTATCTCAAACACGTAGTCGATTAGGACTGAGTGGGGAGATGGGGAGATGGGGAGATGGGGCAGAGGTGAGAATTCCTAACTGCAAACTCCTAACTGCAAACTCCTAACTGCAAACTCCTAACTCCTAACTCCTAACTCAGCACTCCCAATGCCCAATGCCCAATTTAAAAAAACTTATGTAGAAAAATGTTTGCCAACTTTAAAAGTTTATTGAGACAGCCAGTTATTTTTTCAAGTGCGATCGCTACAGTTTTACTAGTAGGCATTCAAAAACTTGGCGTTTTTGAACCTCTGGAATTGAGAGTCTACGACCAGATGATGCAACTACGTGCTGACCCAGGGACAGACTCTCGTCTGTTGATTGTTGCTTTAACTGAGAACGATATCCAAAAATGGAATTGGCCGCTATCTGGTGAACTTCTAGACCGACTGTTGGGCAAACTTGAGGAATACGAACCGCGAGGTATTGGTCTAGATATTTTTCGTGATTTACCAGTGCAGCCTGGTCACGATAAACTACTACAACGCCTACAACAGAGTGATATTATCATTCCCATTTGCAAACATTCTGGTGCTAAAAATCCGGGAACTGCTCCCCCTCAAGGAGTGGAACCAGAGCGAGTGGGATTTAGTGATGTTGTAGAAGATACTGATTCTACGATTCGTCGCAATTTATTATTAGCAAGTTCAGATGAATCTGACCCTTGTCAAACTACATATTCCTTTAGTTTACAGTTAGCACTCAAATATTTAGAAGTTGGTGGCATCCAACCAGAATTTACTCCAAATAAAGAATTAAAATTACGAAATATTGTATTTAAACCCCTGCAAAGTAATGCTGGCGGGTACGAAAAAGCTGATACCAGTGGTTACCAAATCCTGCTTAACTATCGTTCTGGTCATCAAATTGCCGAGCAGGTAACAATTACAGAAGTGCTTGCAGGTCAAGTTAAATCAGATTTGGTTAAAGACCGGATCGTTTTAATTGGTTCCACAGCAAATACTTTAAATGACATTTTTAATACGCCATTTACTAGTGGTAAGTCAGATAATTCTGGCAAGATGGCAGGAATTGAAATTCATGCCCATAGTGTTAGTCAAATTCTCAGTGTTGTTCTTAACCAACAGCCTTTGTTTTGGTTTATTCCTGAGTGGGGTAAAGTTCTGTGGATATGGGTATGGACTGTAGTTGGTGGCTTATTGGTGTGGCGAATTCAGCATCCTTTAGCTTTAGGATTGGCAGGAGCAACAGCCCTGGCGGTGTTATTTGCAGGTAATTTTATCATCTTTACTCAAGCTGGATGGTTACCAGTAATACCTCCGATGTTGGGGTTAGTATTTACTGGCGGGAGTGTCCTTGCCTATACAGCTTATCAAACCAAGCAAGAGCAAAAAGAAGTTACCCAACGAGTTCACGAACATCAACAATTAATTATCGAATTACAAGCCCTTTTACGGCAACGCGGTGATGCTTCTAATGAAGCGCCAACAGTAATTGCTGATTCTATCGGTCAAGAAATTGCACTAGGCACGCTACTAAATAGCCGCTACAGAATTACTGAACGCTTGGGTTCTGGAGGATTTAGTAATACTTATTTAGCTGAAGATATCAAGCGTCCTGGTAATCCCCAGTGTGTAGTTAAACAATTACGACCTCCCCGCCAAGACACAGAATATTTAAATGTGGTCAGACGCTTATTTGACGCTGAAGCAGAAATATTAGAAACTTTGGGTAAGCATCCACAGATTCCGCAGTTGTTAGCTTTTTTTGAAGAAAATCGCCAATTTTCTTTAGTGCAAGAATTTGTCCGGGGGCAGGCTATGGATAAAGAGCTAACCTCTGGTGTACGACTCCAACAAACTGAAGTTGTAGAGATACTCAAAGAAGTTTTGCACGTGCTTGTTTTTGTTCACAGCTATGGCGTAATTCATCGAGATATCAAACCTAGTAATTTGATTAGACGAGAATCAGACCGACATATTGTTTTAATTGACTTTGGCGCTGTTAAACAAATTCACCCCCAACAACAAGAAAATCAAACTATTTCAATTGGTACTCCTAGTTATGCTCCTTCTGAGCAAATGAGTGGGTTACCAAAACTCAATAGTGATATTTATGCATTGGGAATTATGGGTATACAAGCTTTAACTGGAGTAGACCCAAGAGTATTTCGCAGAGATACAAATACTGGTGAAGTAATTATCCAAACTGAACCTGATGGTAATACAGAGGTTTGGCACAGTTGGCGCGACTTAGCTGAAGTTACAAACGAGTTAGTTATTATCTTAAATAAAATGGTACATTTCGACTTTACTCAACGATATCAGTCAGCAGCAGAAGTGCTAAAAATTCTGGAAAGTCTCTAAATAGACGTGAATGATACAGCAGATTGCAAGTTGGTGAGGTACAGATAATCGTAGGGGCGCACAGCTGTGCGCCCCTACTACCCTACGAGGATCTATTTTTTTGTGAGAAATTTTTTCTTAAATCAACTCAATTATCACTATTGACATAATTAACACCGCGATATTTAAGTTGAGCATAAATAGGTGCAGTGCCGGCTGGTTTGGCGACGGGTACAGCCTTATTTTTGAATGAAAGTAGTCTCGAACTAGTTGCTATTATTCAAGGCTCCAGTAACCTTAGCCTGAGTGCCAGCTATTTTGTAACCGTTTAGTTTGGGAAATTATATAGAGGCGATCGCTCGAACTTGAGATTGGGCGATCGTTCGTACCGTTCGAGTAAACCTATACAAAATAAGTATTTGCATAATTTTTTAACTTTCGCCTGAAAAGTACTTTTAGCAACTTAATGCATCGATCGCTACTCATTTTCATGGTTAGCGCTAGGATAGCTATGTATTTTTTGGAAGTATAAATATGGCTCAAACTTTTTATGTAAATCCAGTAACAGGCAGCGATACCAGTGCTGGTAGGCAACAAGCGCCGTTCAAAACTATTACTCAAGCTCTGAAGGTAGCCACAATTAATACTAAAATTCAACTGGCAGATGGTAATTACAATGCTGCTAGTGGTGAAGTGTTTCCCCTAGCGATTCCATCTGGGGTGACAGTGGTGGGTAATGAAACCAACAAAGGTAATGGCATTTTGATTGAAGGGAGTGGTAGCTACCTCAGCCGTACTTTTGCTGGTCAAAATGTCACTTTTGTGCTGGCTGATAAAGCAGAACTTCGAGGAGTGACTGTAACAAATTTGGCTACCCGTGGCAGTGGTGTCTGGATTGAATCAACTGAGCCTACTGTTGCTAATAGCACCTTCACCCAATGTAAGCGTGAAGGAGTATTTGCTACAGGCGATGCTAACCCAGTTATTCTAGGTAATGTGTTCACTGAGAATGCAGCCAATGGAGTTGCGATCGCTAAAAATTCCCAAGGACAAATTCAAGGTAATACTTTCTCCAAAACAGGTTTTGGTATTGCCATTAGTGATACCGCATCACCCATACTTCGAGATAACAAAATTTCTGAAAACCGTTCTGGAATCGTCGTCTCTGGTAGTGCCCGTCCTGTATTGCGGAATAACCTGAGCGAAAGTAACACTGATGATGGTCTAACTATAATTGCCAGTGCTTTACCGGATATAGGTAGTACCAATAATCCCGGAGGCAATACTCTACGCAATAATGGTAAATTTGATTTGCAAAATGCCAGTTCCAACAAGTTGGTTTCTGTGGGAAATACAATAGATCCGACTAAAGTTACAGGAAAGATAGAGTTTGCAGATAATTCAGTTCCTACACCGACACCCACGCCGACTCCAACACCAACACCGACTCCAACGCCAACTCCAACTCCAACTCCAACACCGACTCCAACACCGACTCCAACACCGACTCCAACGCCAACTCCAACTCCAACTCCAACACCGACTATTGAATTAACTGATATTACAAATCATTGGGCGAGTGCATTTATTCGGGAATTAGTCAAATTGGGGATAATTAACGGTTTCCCCGATCGCACATTTAAACCTGATGCTACAATGACACGGGCACAATACGCAGCATTAATAGTAAAAGCTTTCAACCCATCACCAAACCGCGGAGTTACTAAATTCAAAGATGTACCAGCAGACTTTTGGGCATCTAAGGTAATTCAGCAAGCATATCAAGGTTCATTTCTCTCTGGTTTTCCCGATAATACCTTTGCCCCTAACAAAAATATTCAGCGCGTGCAAGTGATTGTCTCTTTGGTGAATGGATTAGGGTTATCTGGTAATGCTACAGCAACCAGCAAAACTTTTGATGACCAAGCAAAGATTCCTGATTATGCTAAAGATGAAGTCATCAAGGCTGCTCAAAAAGAGATTATCGTTAATCATCCTAATCTCAAACAACTTAATCCTACCCGCGATGCCACACGTGCAGAGGTAGCTGTGATGGTATATCAAGCTTTAGTAGATGCTGGTCGTGTAGCAGCGATCGATTCACCTTATATTTTGAGTGCGTAAACTGGTTTATTTTGTAAAATCGCATAATTTTCTTAGGGGCAATTGATGAATTGCCCCTACTCGAACTGCGGCAAATTATTTGGATCAATACCCTGAGATTGCAAATAAGCAATCAGTCGTTCTTTTTGCTGGCGTTCTTGTTCGGCGCGTTGGCGTTCTTGTTCAATCTGTTCTACAGCCCAAGGTAACAAATTACCATCTCGATCCCACCACCGCAACCAATAACCGCTTCGCCCTTCTTTTGTCCCTTGCCATGTTCCTAAAAATAAGCCCATGACATCAATCCAATGACGACCATTTTCATCGGGTTGCTTTAACTGGTAGCGTTGATTTTCCAGTTGATAATATTCTAATAAACCCCCATCTGGGTCAAAAATTACGTAGATGGGAATCTCTAAAATTTGCTCGTAAAAAAACCATTTTCCTGGTGGATAACTTCGCTTTACCGAATATTCTCCACCTTCAGTATCCGAGAGAAATTCAATGGCTAGGGCTGGAATTTGTCCTTCTAAATTCGGTGTATAACTTTTACGATTGCCTACAACTTCATTCACCGACGGTACATAAACCCAGTCTGGTGCTTTGGCAATAAATTGTTCGTTGATAGTGGCACAAATACCAAAGTTGGAAGCTATCAACATCTGGGGTTGGATGAATCCACTGATTTCTAGGCTTTCACGCAAAGCACCAGCCAAAAGCGGCTGACCTGTATTTTCCACTGGTTCATCCTTTAGTTGAAAATCTTTGGGCAAGGCTTCCCAAGAGATGACCAGTTCACTTGCAGATTTGGTTTGGCTGAGTTGGGTTGCCATAAACACTGGATGAATTTATTTTTGATTTTATCGCTTCCAGAACAGCGGGGACGCGGGGACGCGGGGACGCGGAGAAATTTTAATAATAAGTGATTATCCGAACTTGATATTAATTGAGTCTTAAGGAGGTAGCGATCGCACCTTTCGCAAATATATTTTACTACTTAAGATGAATTCCAGTAAAACAAATTTGTATTTAAGATTACAAGTACTGAAATACTAGATTTGCAGGTGATTAATTTTCCCTGCTACTAAGGAGTAATAATGATTTTAAGTCAAAATCAACGCATTGTAGGGGTATTTACTCATCGTCGAGATGTAGAACAGGCACTACAGGAATTGAAAGATTCTGGTTTGGCGATGGAGAAAGTCTCTGTAGTTGTACAGAACCCAGACCGCAATTATGACATTGCTAATAGTGAAACTGGTGATAAAGCTGACGAAGGTGCAACAGTAGGAGGACTTTCAGGCGGTGCTGTTGGTGGTTTGACTGGTTTATTGGTAGGCCTTGGGACTTTAGCGATTCCTGGAGTCGGGCCAATAATGCTGGCTGGCGCAGCTGCAACTGCTTTGGTTACAACTCTTGTAGGAGCAAGTATTGGTGCTGCTACTGGGACTTTTGCTGGTGCATTAGTTGGTTGGGGAATATCGGAGGATCGAGCTAGGGCATATAACGAGCGAGTAGAGGATGGACACTATTTAATAATTGTCGATTGTACATCTTTAGAAATTGCTCAAGTAGAAGCAATTTTACAGCGTTGGGGTATTGAAGAGTTTGGCATTTACGAGCATTTCAACAGTGAGTATGAAACTACAAATTATTTGAATACAACGACTTCTGTTAGCGCCATTCCCAATAAAAGTGGAATTCTGACCAAGTATGCGATTAATTACTTCGATCGCATAGACAATGTGGAAGCGGCAATTGACGATATGCTTGTTGCAGGTTTTCCGGTAAGTCAGATTTCCTTAATTTCCAAAGACTTTCCTCAATTGATTGGATCGACAGGTGTTATTTTAAGCGATCGCTTTGACGCTTTGAGGCTAGGAATACCAGATGAGTGGGCACGTTTTTACAACGAGCAAATTGAGCAAGGCAATTACATACTCATCGTTAGTGGCACAGACAACGATCTAGATGGCGCTAGCTTAATTTTGAGCAAGTATGGCGTTCAAGAGTGCCAAATTTATGACCCGATGTTAATTCGTTCTTAAAAGTACGTGCTGCTATTAACATCGCAAACTTATTTGAGTTTCGGAATATAGTTTACAAAGACAAGTTGAGAGACAAACAAAACAAAGCTGGTTTTTTGCCATTAGTGAATTCAGTCTTCTAGATA
>VFQR01002293.1_pt1 | contig 12463 bp, 8 predicted proteins | sample 3512321 | NCBI WGS metagenome assembly VFQR01 (sample SAMN10412374, study PRJNA504923) | tailings metagenome | isolation source: Relicate 3 Philex TSF1 revegetated site | place: Philippines: Tuba, Benguet | collected 2017-08-29
GCTATCAGAGTGCATTAGGACTGAAATATGATTTAGAAGTTTGTCGGCGTCAACTCCAAGAAAGTGGGGAAATTGAAACATTTGAATTAGGTAAGCGGGATATTTGCGATCGCTTTATCATCCCTGAAAAACTCTACGGTCGCCAAGCTGAAGTTGAAATTTTACTGGATGCGTTCGAGAGAATTGCTAACCCCCCTGAATCGGGACTGAGGGGGGTTGAAATTATGTTGGTAGCAGGCTTCTCTGGAATTGGTAAAACTGCTGTGGTTAATGAAGTCCACAAACCAATTGTCCGACAACGGGGTTATTTTATTCAAGGAAAATTTGACCAGTTCCAGCGCAATATACCTTTTTCTGCGTTTGTACAAGCTTTTCGAGACTTGATGACACAGCTTTTGAGTGAAAGTGACACTCAACTCGAACAGTGGAAGTCCAAAGTTCTCAAAGCCTTGGGTGACAACGGACAAGTGATGATTGAGGTGATTCCAGAACTGGAAAGTCTAATTGGTAAACAGCCTCCTGCGCCAGAACTTTCACCCAGTGCAGCCCAAAATCGCTTTAATTTGCTGTTTTTGAAGTTCACTCAAGTGTTCACTGCACCAGAACATCCCTTGGTAATCTTCATTGATGATTTGCAATGGGCGGATTCTGCTTCATTAAAGTTAATGCACTTGTTGATGAGTGAAGCTGACATCGGTTATCTACTATTAATTGGTGCCTACCGCGATAACGAAGTTAGTCCAGTACATCCTCTGCTACTAACTTTGGATGAGATCCAAAAGTTAGGCGCTACAGTCAATACGATTACTTTAGATCCCCTTGATAAAATGTCCGTCAATCATTTGGTTGCAGACACATTGAGTTGTTCTCTGGAGTTAGCAGCACCGTTGACAGAATTGGTATTGAGGAAAACCAAGGGCAATCCTTTCTTCTGCACTCAGTTTCTCAAAGCACTACATCAAGATCGGCTAATTACATTTAATTTTGAGGGTGGCTATTGGGAATGCAATCTTGCTCAGGTGCGATCGCTCTCTCTCACTGATGATGTAGTAGAATTCATGGCCATTCAACTCCAAAAGTTGCCAAGGCAGACTCAAGAAGTTTTGAAGTTAGCGGCTTGTGTAGGCAACCAATTTGATTTGGCGACTCTGGCAATTGTCCATGAAAAACCCCAAATAGAAACAGCTACGGACTTTTGGAAAGCTGTGCAAGATGGGTTAATTATTCCAATCAATGAGGTCTACAAATTTTATCAAGAGGAGTCAGAATTCAGAATTCAGAATTCAGAATTTCAGCGTCATGATTCTCCTAACTCTTGTTCCTATAAATTTCTTCACGATCGCGTCCAGCAAGCTGCTTATTCACTGATTCCCGAATCTCAAAAACAAGCTACTCATTTAAAAATTGGACAATTACTCTTAAAAAGTACACCACCGGAGGCTATTGAAGCCAGTATTTTTGATATTGTGAATCAGTTTAATGAGGGAATTGAGATAATTAATGACCAATCCCAAAGATATGAACTGGCTCAACTCAATTTAATTGCTGGTAAAAAGGCAAAAGCTTCTACTGCTTATAAGGCAGCGGTCAAATATTTCACTTTAGGCAGAGAATTGCTCACAGCGGATAGTTGGCAAACTCACCATCAATTGACATTTCAATTATATAGAGAATCTGGAGAATGTGAATATTTAATTGGGAATTTTGACCAAACAGAGAAACTGTTTGATATTGCTTTAAATAACAGTCAAGATAAATTTGGTCAGGCAGAGATTTATGGCATTCAGATGTACTTGAAAATGACTCAGGGTGAAAATATAGAAGCTGGTTTTAGCTGTGGACTCAAAGGTTTGAGTATCATGGGGATGAATCTCCCCGTCACTTCACAAGAACAACAAGCTGTCATTGACGCTGAAGTTAAAGAATTAAAAGCTAAATTAGTAGCAATTCGTCCGGCAGATTTATTTGATTTGCCGGAGATGACAGATCCAGTGAAAAAAGTTTGCATGAGTCTTTTAGCTGACCTTTGGGCAGCTGCTTATATGGGAGGACATCAAAACCTCAGTTGCTTGATTCCTCTATTAATGATTAGTCTATCTTTGAGTTATGGCAACGCCGAAAGTTCTGGTTTTGCTTATTGTTTGTATGGCATGAGTCTGGCAAACCAAGGAAATTATCAAACTGCCTATGAATTCGGTAAGCTAGCACTCAAACTCGATCGCCATTTCAATAGTAGCCAATTTATTCCAAAGACAAATAATATTTTTGCCCATACAATTAACCCGTATTCTCAACATTTAAAAACGAATTTGCCCATATCTGGAAAATCCTTTCAAGTGTCTCAAGAAACTGGAAATTTGGTGTTTGGTGTTTGGGCAGTTTCGTTTTATATTTGGGCGATGTTAATTAAAGGCGATCGCCTATCAGATATCTATGCCGAAACTGAGAAATATCTGGGCTATTTACAAGAAGTGAATGATGCGAATATGCTGTATGCATTTACTTTACAACGCCAGTTTCTCTTGAACTTACAAGGCATCTTGAAAAACACTGATTTATTGGATAATCACAATCACCAAGATATTCCCTACATAGAAGTTTGGAGACAAAAGCATAACTTTGAGCATGGAATTAACTGGTATTGTTTTCTGAAAATCCAATTATCCTACCTTTATGGTCACTATCATGATGCAATGCAAGCAGCAGCAGAAGCTAAAAAAACTTTGGCTTCTAACTCTGGTTTCTTCCCAATTATTCAATATCATTTTTATTATCCACTGACTTTGGCAGCACTTTATCCCAATGCGACATCAGATGAGAAAAAGCAGTATTGGGAAATAATGGAAGAACATCAACAAATCCAGAAAAACTGGGCGAATAATTGCCCAAAAAACTTTCTGCATAGATATTTATTGCTATCTGCGGAAATGGCAAAAATTTCTGGCAAATATATGAATGCCATCGAATTATATGATCGCGCCATTGCCAAAGCAAAGAAAAACGAATATCTCAACGAAGAAGCACTCGCCAATGAACTCACGGCCAAGTTTTATCTAGAATGGGGCAAAGAACGCATTGCCCAAGAGTATTTGATTAATGCATACTATTGCTACGCTCGTTGGGATGCCAAAGCTAAAATTGATGACTTAGAACAGCGTTATCCCCAACTGCTAGCCCCAATTTTACAACCAACGCGCTGGCCCCTCACGCCCAATGATATCATCGCAACCAATGATAGCTTTGCTACTTTGCATCCCAGCCTCAGCAAATCAGTAACTTCTAGCATAAATGTATCATTTATGCTAGACATGGCAACAGTTCTCAAAGCTTCTCAGACTCTCTCCAGTGAAATTGAAATAGAAAAATTACTTAGCAAACTGCTTTCTGTAGTCGTAGAAAATGCTGGTGCAGATAAGTGTGTGTTGCTAATGCTCAAAGAAGATAAATTAGTCGTTGAGGCTACTGCTGAAGTTGGACAGCCATCAAACATCTTGCAATCCATCGCTGTTGAGGATAGCACAGATCTACCCCGTAGTCTAATTTATGCCGTCAAACGCAATCTGCAACCTAGCGTCATTATTGATACAGCAATGTATTCCACCCTAATGGCCGACCCGTATATCATCCGTCGGCAACCCAAAAGCTTGCTGTGTATGCCGATTCTATACCAAGGCAAACTTTTGGGGATTTTGTACTTAGAGAACAATCTGACTACCGGGGCGTTTACAAGCGATCGCGTGGAAATCTTGAATCTATTATGTACTCAGGTTGCAATTTCTCTGGAAAATGCTCGTTTGTATAAACAAGCACAGATTACATTAAAAAATCTTGGGCAAACCGAACAATTTTTGCGGTTAATTATTGATAATATTCCCCAGTCTGTTTTTTGGAAAGACCGCAATAGCGTTTATTTAGGCTGCAACCGTAACTTTGCTGAGGTTTCAGGTGTAAAATTACCAAAAAATGTAGTCGGTTTTACCGACTACGATCTTTCTTGGACTCGTGAAGAATCGGATTGGTATGTAAAATGCGATCGCCGCGTTATGGAGTCTGGACAAGCTGAACTCAACATTATTGAAACATTGCAACAAGCAGACGGAAAACAAATCTGGTCGAATACAAATAAAATTCCCCTACGAGATAAACAAGGAAACGTTTTTGGCATCCTTGGCACAAGTGAAGATATCACCGAACGCCAGGAAGCACAACAATTACTACAACAGCAAAAACAACAATTAGAACAAGCATTTCAAGAACTCCAAACAGTACAATTGCAATTAGTTCAAAGTGAAAAAATGTCTGCCCTGGGAAATTTAGTAGCGGGTGTTGCCCACGAAATTAACAATCCTATTGGCTTTATTGCCGGTAACATTGAACCAGCGAAAGATTATGTTAAAGACCTGTTTGGGCTAATTAACCTTTACCAAGAAAAATTTCCCCGTCCCGGTTCAGAAATTGAAGATGAAATTGATGCGATGGATTTAAATTATTTACGCGAAGATTTACCGAAATTACTGGACTCGATGAAATTGGGTGTTAGCCGTATCCGCAGTATTAGCAATAGTCTGCGAACCTTCTCCAGAGCCGATCACGATTATAAAGTTCCCTTTGATGTTCACGAAGGTATTGATAGTACTATTTTGATTCTCAGACATCGTTTAAAAGCGAACGAAAACCGCCCTGGAATTGAAATAGTCAAAGATTATGGTCAATTACCTTTAGTCGAATGTTTTGCCGGACAACTCAATCAAGTGTTTATGAACTTATTAGCCAATGCCATTGACGCACTTGAAGAATATAATACACAACGGAGCCTAGAAGCAATTTTAGCTAACCCCAATTGCATTACTATTCAAACCCGTGTAGTAGATTCAGGCAATTATGTTTTGATTAAGATTGCAGACAATGGTATAGGCATGTCACCGGAAGTTAAACAAAAAGTATTTGACCATCTTTTTACTACTAAACCTGTAGGCCAAGGTACAGGATTGGGATTAGCGATCGCGCGTCAAATTATAGTAGAAGGACATGGCGGTTCAATTAATTGTACTTCTGAACTGGGACGGGGTACAGAGTTTGTCATTAAAATTTCTACTCAACAAAATTAAAAATTCAAAAATCATCTTTGTTTGGCATTTATCGCTTTCGTTAGGTACTTGGTAGGGGCGCATAGCTATGCGCCCCTACTAATTTCTGTGCCTCATATAATTGTAAAGTGCTATATACTTGAAGAAACTTGATTTATAATTTAAATCTGCTCTACACAACAGCTAAGACATCAACTCTTTGAGGTGATATGCTTTTAAAACTGCAACAAATTGTTGTTCAACCCGGTCAACAAATGTTACTCCAAGATATTAGTTGGCAGCAGTTAGAAAATATTTTATCAGAAATGGAAGAAAGGCGTGCCGCACGCATTTCTTATAGTAATGGTTGGTTAGAAATTATGGTTCCTCTGCCAGAACACGAAAAAGATAAAGAGCTGATTGGGGATTTAGTAAAAATTTTATTAGACAAATTAGAAGTTGATTTTGAACCTTTTGGTTCTACAACACTTAAAAATGAACGAATGCGCCAAGCAGTAGAACCAGACACTAGTTTTTATATTCAAAATCAAGCTGCTGTAATTGGCAAAAATCGCATAGATTTAACTATAGATCCACCACCAGATTTAGCAATGGAAATTGATATTACTTCTCGCAGTCGATTTGATAATTATGCAATTTTGGGAGTTCCTGAACTTTGGCGACATACACGAGAAGGTTTGGAAATTTCTTTGTTAAAAGAAGGAAAATATATCAAATCTGAATCTAGTCCTAATTTTCCTAATATACCAATTATTGAATTAGTTAACGAATATGTTCAGCAGTGTTTAACAATTGGCAGAAGTCAAGCTATGCGTAATTTTAAAAATTGGGTTAAAGATAATTTATAGCCCATTCTGAATTCTGTATTCTTCTTGAGAAAGGCGATCGCTCATGACTACCGAAAACAACCCAACAGCTATTGTAGACTGGGAACATCCCACACCACCCACAGATTTAATTTTTGATGACGGAGAACCCTTGGAATCAAATCGCCACCGTATTGCAATGAATGTCCTGATTCGGTCATTGCAACAAGCTTGGGCTGACCGTAATGATTTCTTCGCTGGTGGTAATATGTTTATTTATTACAGTAGCGCCCAAGTACGTGACCAAGATTTCCGTGGCCCCGATTTCTTTGCTGTCCTGAATGTGGACGGCACTAATTCTCGTCAAGGTTGGGTAGTGTGGGAAGAAAACGGTCGTTATCCTGATGTAATTGTCGAATTAATGTCACCATCCACAGCCAAAATAGATCAGACTGTTAAAAAAGACCTTTACGAACAAACTTTTCATACCTCAGATTATTTTGTTTATGACCCCTTTGATCCGACTTCTTTGCAAGGGTGGCATTTAGATCATAATCAGCAATATCAATCTTTGACACCGAATGAGCGTGGTTGGCTATGGTGTCAAAAATTAGGTTTATGGTTGGGAGCCTATGAAGGAACAATAGACAGAGAAACGGCGATATGGTTGCGATTTTATGATGTGGCTCTTAATTTGGTTTTATTACCAGACGAAGCTGCTGCTGCAAGAGAGGAAGCCGCAGTTGCAAAAGCAGCTCGTTTAGCGGCTAGATTAAAAGAATTGGGTGAAAATCCAGATATTTTGTGATGGACTTTAGCTTTTTTAATTTGAACTAATACCACAAGTGCCGTTAAAAAACAGGTATCGGACAATTAGAGAAATTAGTAAACCCTCAATAAGCCATGCAATTAAAACACACATATTTTGCTCACTTCATGCATTTGTTCGTTTAGAGCTAATGCGTTCTGAAAACATAATTTCTAATTGGTATGAATTGCAAAGAAACTTGTTCACTTTAGTTGTGCGTGATTAGATTGTGGACAATATCATCAATACTTGTGCTACCTAGTACAAGTATTGATGAGATTTTTTGTCAATGCGTAAGTCCTAAGTTCTTGATTTTTTTGATTAATTTATTCTTTGGAAGTCCCTTATTTTATCGATCCTATCCGCTTGCAGCAAGATTTAGAGTCGGAGGTAGAATTGGGTTCTCCTTTTTTGGCTCCACCAGGGTTGATTGTCATACCAGAGTTAACGAGAAGTGCAATGGAAAATGCGATCGCACAATTGTGGAAGCAGGGATATTTTGATGCGTTGCAGCCGTTAGCCGAAGTGAAAGAGTCACATCAGGTAGCATAATAGACAAGGGTTAATCGGGTCTCTAGCCAAATCAGCCTCTTATGCTTATTTACTTTGCTGCACCTTTATTTTCACTAGCGGAACTACACTTTAACCAGTACCTCACAGCAAAACTGGAATTGCTAAATTATCAAGTCTTTTTACCACAGCGTGACGGTGCAGAACGGGATAAGCCACCTTACGACAAAATGACGAAAGAGGAACGCAGATTGGCAATGTTCCAACTTGATACAGCAAAGATTATGGAGGCTGACGTATTTTTATTTGTATTGGATGGACGTGTACCTGACGAAGGAGCCTGTGTAGAACTGGGAGTTGCATATACCCACAAAAAACTCCAGCATCCCAACAAGTTGATAATTGGCTTGCATACCGATATTCGCGCCGCTTTCATCGGGTCAAAACTCAATCCAATGATACGCGTACCTTTGGAGTACATCGCAACAACAGAGAAAGAATTACTGCAAGTGTTAGGACATTATCACAATTTTCAAGTTCTGCCTGATTTTACGAAGGAGATTTAACTTTAATTTGCTGTGATTTTTGAAGCCTATTCTAATTCTGAATTCTGAATTGCTTCTTACTTCAAGCGCCCAGACCCAAAGAGTCTGAGCGCTTGAATATTAGGTTGCAGAGAAACTTCTGCGGAGTAGGAGAATTATGCAGGCGTCATGTGCATAGATCTGCAAGATTCCGCACATTTGCGGCAAGCAGCAGCACATTCCATCATTTTGGCATCATCGCTCATCATTTCACAGGACATCGCACAGCGATCGCACATTTCTGCACACAGCATACAAGTGCGTCCCATGAACTCAGAACCGCCCATCATCATGTTCATACACATCATGCACATTTCAGCGCAATCACGCATCATGGTCATCATGCTCATCATGCTTTTATCCATGTGCATACCACTTTTGCTCATACAGTGAGTCATGGTTTCCATGCACATTTTGTGACAGTTCATACAAGCTTCCATACAAGCTTGCATTTCTGAAGTCATGGTTTCAGTCATCATCATCATCATAGAAAATACCTCTTGATTTGTTGATGCATTAATACTGTCCTTGTCAGGACTACCTACAACATTAGTCCTAAGTTTTTAAGGAGTCAATGGGGTTTTTCCCCATAATTTATAAGCCTACTATCCCGATATAATTACCGGGAATTTAGATGAATTCTCCAGATATTTAGTGTTGTTTTTCCGATGATTCCCACATGTTAAGGCTTTGATACTCCCATTCATCAGTGGTGTTTTATCGAGCAAATCAACTTGACCTTGGGGATCAAAACTTAGAGTTAAATTTCCAGAGAAAATAATGTCATTTTTTTTAACAAATGCCTAAAAAAAGTATTGATTAACGTTAGCTTAACCCAGAATTTATTAACTTCTATTAACTTGAAGCTAGACACGCTTTCAATTCACACAACAAGAGGATACAAATTTCTTGACCCCTACACACTGTAGAGTTTTAGCAATGCTAAAACTCTAACCTTGCTGGCTACTCCCTAATTTCAAGAAAGAGCATTTTCTAAATCAGCTTGTAAATCTTGTTGATGCTCAATTCCTACTGAAAGACGGACTAAATTATCCTTTATTCCCCGCTTCAGGCGTTCCGCTTCTGGTAGAGAACCGTGGGTCATTTTAGTGGGATAACAAAGTAGTGACTCAACTCCTCCCAAACTTTCAGCTAGCAAAAACAACTTAAGTCGGGAAGCAAATCTTTCAACTTCAGCAAAACCACCTTTTAATTCCAAACTAATCATCCCCCCAAAGCCAGACATTTGCTCTTTTGCTAGTTGATGTTGTTCGTGGGTAGGTAAGCCTGGATAATAAATTCGCTCAACTTTAGGATGCTTTTCTAAAAATTTAGCCAAAAATAAAGCATTTTTTTCATGTTCTCGCATTCTCACAGCTAGAGTTTTAATTCCTCGCAGCACTAACCAACTATCAAAAGGACTGGGAATAGCCCCGATCGCATTTTGATAAAACTTCAGTTCGGTGTATAGTTGCTCATTAGAGGTAATAACTGCGCCACCAATAATATCGCTGTGTCCCCCTAAATATTTGGTAGTGCTATGAACCACAATATCTGCACCTAAATCTAGCGGTCTTTGAAAATAAGGACTCGCAAAGGTATTATCAACTACTAAAATCAGATTGTGTTTGCGGGCAATATTTGACAGTGCTGCAATATCAATAATTTTTAACAATGGGTTGGTGGGAGTTTCAATCCAAATCAACTTGGTATTTGGTTGAATTGCTGATTCAAAATCAGCAATATTATCAATATCTACATAGGTAGTTGTCACGCCCCAATTCTTGACAACCTTTTCTAGTAAACGATAAGTACCACCATATAAATCATCACCAGCAACAATATGGTCGCCACTTTTGAGCAGACTTAATACTGTAGTAGTTGCAGCCAAGCCAGAGGCAAATGCTAAACCAAATTTACCATTTTCAATAGAAGCTAAAGCTTCTTCTAAAGCAGTGCGCGTGGGGTTTCCTGTGCGTGAATATTCATATCCCTTGTGCTGACCTATGGCTTCTTGTTGATAGGTGGAAGTCAAATAAATAGGGACAATTACTGCACCTGTTTGAGGGTCTGATTGCTGACCTTCATGAATTGCTTTAGTTTCAAATTCCATTATTTTTCCTTGATTATTCTTGGGTTTGGCTAATCCAATATCTGATTAAATCTGCTCTGGTAATTAATCCAATAGGAACATCACCGCGCTTAATAATAATACCTGTGGTTCCTGACAAAAGCAGCCGATAAGCTTCTGAAACATCAACTTCTTCATCAAGAATTGGTAGTGGTTTACCCATCACTGCCGAAACTTCTTGATTAGAGAAGTTAATACCATCATGAAGGAATTTCATTAAAGAGGCTTCATTAACACTTCCTACCACATGATTATTATCAATCACTGGTAGCTGTGAGATATTTAACTTTTGCAGATAGTTTGTCGCTTTGCTCAAGGTATCACGGGGACTAACAGCAACTAAAGAAGGAAAATCTATTTTTTGAGCAAGAATTTCTCCAACTTTGGTACTTCTGATTGTTGTGCCTTCCCAAAATCCATTTTCCTGCATCCAGGCATCCGAGTAAATTTTATTAATGTAATTTCTTCCCGTGTCTGGTAATAGTACTACAATATACTTTGGCTGTGTTAATCTCGCTGCATACTTCAAGGCTGCGGCTAGTGCTGTACCACATGAACCTCCTACTAATAAACCTTCTTCTCGTGCTAAACGACGAGCCATATTAAATGACTCTTTATCACTCACTCGAACCATTTCATCTACTAATTGATGATTAAAAGTTTTGGGAATAAAATCTTCGCCAATTCCTTCAACTTTGTAAGATTTAGGCGTGTCACCTGAAAGAATTGAACCTTCCGGATCTGCGCCAACAATGACAATATTTGGATTTTGTTCTTTGAGATATTTGGCAACTCCGGAAATTGTACCACCTGTGCCCATACCTGCAACAAACACATCAACTTTACCATTACTATCTGACCAAATTTCTGGGCCTGTGGTTAAGTAATGTGCTAAAGGATTATTTGGGTTTTCAAATTGATTTGGTCTGTAAGCTTTGGGTATTTCTTTGGCGAGTCTTTCTGCTACACCGTTATAACTTTCTGGAGAATCAGGCGGTACAGATGTAGGAGTAACAACTACTTCTGCTCCATAAGCTTTGAGCAAATTTATTTTATCTTGACTCATTTTATCAGGCATGACGAATATGCAGCGATATTTTTTCACTGCTGCAATTAAGGCTAATCCTACGCCAGTATTGCCTGCTGTGGCTTCAATAATAGTGCCGCCTGGTTGGAGTTGTCCTGTTTTTTCTGCGGCTTCAATCATGGTTAAGGCAATTCTATCTTTGGTACTGCCGCCAGGATTAAGATATTCTACTTTGGTATAAATAGTTGATTGAATGTCTTCAGTAATTTTGTTAAGTCTGACTAATGGAGTTCTACCAATTGCTTGCAAAATATTGTCGTAAGTAGTCATATAGTAGTTCTAACTCTGTAAACTGGTTTGCCTTGGCTGATATTTTTTGGCGCTGTATTTCACACCCCTTTGCCTCCATTGATTTCCATTGCGGTTATGAAGGAGTTTCTGTAAACCTGCATAAATCATAATATCGATAGACTTATCGTAGTATAGTCAAATTCCAAATTAAGAGGAAGGAGTGAGAAATGACGAGATCGGGGAGATGAGGCCAAAGGGGGCACAGAGAGGAATAATATAACCTATTTCAGGTAAATGAAGTACACTCTTTGGGGCAGCCCCTACGATTATCTTGTAACTCACGCCTGTTGCAATCTGCTGTAAACTCCTCAGGTCTTGGGGGTTCCCTCATGAGCAGCTGTCGTCAAGGGGCGTTCAACAGTCATCAGCCAACAGTCCCCTCATTATCTATATACTGAATTATTGAGATTAATAGTCAATTATTGAAGGTACTGATCCAGAATCATCATGAAATCTTTGCACCGTCCCGATCTTTATAGCTGGTCTTCTTTCAATCCGGCAAGAAATATTGATTTCAATGGGATTGCCTGGATTCGCCCAGATGGCAACATCTTGATTGACCCAGTAGCCCTATCGAACCATGATTGGAATCATTTGCAATCCCTCGGTGGTGTGGTTTGGATTGTGTTAACGAATTCTGAACATGTGAGGGCAAGTAAAGAAATTGCCGATCAAACTTATGCTAAGGTAGCCGGCCCTGTGGCGGAAAAGGACACTTTTCCCATACATTGCGATCGCTGGCTTTGTGATGGTGAAGAATTTGTACCAGGGCTAAAGGTGATTGAACTCCAAGGTTCTAAAACGCCTGGTGAACTGGCTTTATTGCTAGAGGAAACAACGTTGATTACAGGAGATTTAGTAAGGGCACGCAAAGCTGGTAGTTTGACAATATTACCCGACGACAAGCTCCTGAATCGAGAGCAGGCTGTTGCTTCGGTGCGGAGGTTGGCAGAACTCAGTCGGGTGGAAGCGGTGTTGGTGGGGGATGGTTGGCCCGTCTTCCGGGATGGACGCGATCGCTTAAAGGAACTCCTGGCTACATTGTAAATGGCTGGTAAGCTGTCGCGTATTTAATTTGCACAATCAGGGCGGGCAAGATGCCCACCCCACAAGAGATTCATTTTTTTGAGGATGCAAATTAAAATACTTTTAGCTTAAT
>VFQR01002294.1_pt1 | contig 12462 bp, 11 predicted proteins | sample 3512321 | NCBI WGS metagenome assembly VFQR01 (sample SAMN10412374, study PRJNA504923) | tailings metagenome | isolation source: Relicate 3 Philex TSF1 revegetated site | place: Philippines: Tuba, Benguet | collected 2017-08-29
AAAGTAAGGATCTACACTTTAACGTAGTTAAAGGTTAGAAAAAACTTTGTTTTTTCCAAGCATACAACTTTGTTGTATGCCAGGTTTTTGTATACAAAAACTTACTAGTTGATAAAATGTTTTTAGAAACCATTTTATTTACAAGGCTTTGCTAGTGAAAAATATAACAAAGGCACAGAAAAATATAACAAAGGCCTAACAAAGTAAGCTTAAAAAAAACTATGTTTTTTCTTACCAATCTTTATATTTATCGTCTTAATTTTTTATCTTTTTTAATATGACCACGAAAAGTTCGAGTAGGTGAAAATTCCCCTAATTTATGACCAACCATTTGATCTGTAACGAAGATTGGAATATGTTCTCGACCATTATATACTGCAATTGTATGACTAATCATAATCGGAACAATAGTTGAAGCGCGGGACCATGTTAATATAACTTTTTTTTCCCCTAACTTATTTAATTTTTCAATTTTTTTTAAAAGATGGTCTGCAACAAAAGGACCTTTTTTTAGCGAACGTGACATGAAGAATTTTCCTTTTTAGAATAACAAAAATAATAAATAATATATAAATTTATTTATACTAAGTAAACTTTTTTTTCGTATCTTTTAGTAGTAATTAATAAGCTTTTCAAACATACAACAACGTTGTATGCCAGGTTTTTGTATACAAAAACATCGATAGAAATTTATCTACTGATTAGCAAAACTAACTTTTATGGTCTTTTGGTAGTAAGCTATCAAAGGTTGCTGAGTTACTACTAGAAGATGTGGTTGATAAATTTTCCAAGCATACAACAACGTTGTATGCTTGGAAAATTTATTTATTTGTAGTTGATAAAATGTTTTCTAAGAAAATTTAGCATACAATTTGTACAAACTTGTTGCAAAGTTGTATGCCTAACATTTTTGTATACAAAAACGTTAGAAAGTTTTTCTTATTAGCTTAATTAAGCAATCAAAAACTAGAAAATTCAAATTATTATTCTTTAATATTTATTTACGTTTTCGCAAAATTAATAAATTGCTATATTTTTTAGATTTTCGAGTTCGCTGACCTAAAGCTGGTTTACCCCAAGGTGTTACAGGATGTGACCGTCCAATTGGAGCACGGCCTTCTCCACCCCCGTGTGGGTGATCTACAGGATTCATAACAACTCCGCGTACAGTTGGTCGTTTACCTAACCAGCGTGTTCGTCCTGCTTTTCCTAATGTCAAATTGTTGAAATCTATATTGCCAACTTGTCCAATACTTGCCCAACAATTTTTTGATACAAGGCGTATTTCTCCAGATGGTAAACGAAGAGTAACAAAACTCCCTTGTTTTGCGACTAATTGTGCAACAGTCCCAGCAGCTCGTGCTAATTGACCACCTGATCCAGGATAAAGCTCAATATTATGAACTTGAATTCCTAATGGCATATTTGAAAGTGGTAACGAATTTCCCACTATTATTGGAGCATTTATATCAGCAATAAGTGTTTCGCCTAATTTTAATCCATGTGGGTAAAGAATATATTTTTTTTCACCATCTTGATAGTGAAGTAAAGCAATTCTAGAATTTCTATTTGGATCATATTCAATTGTAACTACTTTTGCAGCTATTCCAATTTTATTTCTTTTAAAATCAATTTTTCGATATAATTTTTTATGACCTCCACCACGATGTCGGCTTGTAATAATACCTCTATTATTTCGTCCTTTTGATTGATGAATCCAAGACGTTAAAGATTTTTCAGGTTTTATTTTTGAAAGATCATTAAAATCAGATACCGAACGATTTCTCGTACCTGGGGTATAAGCTTGATAATTACGAATACTCATAATAATTTACTAAAATTAAAAAATATGTACAGTGTTCTTATTTAAAAACAATTTATAAACCTAGCTTTCCAAGCATACAACGAAGTTGTATGCCAGGTTTTTGTATACAAAAACAATAAAGTTTTTTATATAAATTTTTTTAATTAGAAAGCTAATTTGATGCAGCTATAACTTGATTGGTACTGAAATTTATTTGCACAACAAAAACCTTAACTTAGCACTAAAACAGTATTAGAGATAGCGCTTTAGGGTTGTAAATAAATTTCACGTAGTAAAATTTATCAACTGCCTTTTGATAATTGATTTAATTATACAAAGTATGATTAAATCTATAACTAACAAGTAAGTTGTTTGCGCCTTACAAAGTTAGTAGTAACGAAGCAACCTTTTGGTAGCTGGCTACCAAAAGGTAAAAAACAAAGTTTTTTACCTACTAGTTGATAAAATGGTTTTTTTAAGTTTTAGAAATAAAACCCTGCTTCTAGAAAGTTTTATCGGAAAACTTTCTAGAAGTTGGAAACCATTTTATTTACAAGCCTGCAGGTAGCTGACTAGCAAAGACCAGTAAATAAATTAAACGTAGTTAAATTTATCAACCACGCTGCTATTACATTTTATTTTGAAAAAAAAAAATAAAATAAAATGTTTTGTCAACATTGTCAGTGAAGTTGTTAAAACTTAAATATAAAAAGGAAAGTAAAAAAATGTAATTGAAAAATATAAATCAATGCTAAGTTATTTTTTATTAAATTAAGTTATGGAAACTCAAATTAAAATACTAGTATTTTATTTATATTACTCTACTTAAAATATTTTATATATTATAAATATTAAGCTTTAGGGAATAAAGGAATTGAGTCACCTGATTTTAATGTAATAATAACTCTTTTGTAACGAGACCGATACCCTTTTGACGCTCCCAAAACTTTTTTTTTTCTTGGTGGTCGGTGAGTGTTAACAGCAAGAACATTCACTTGAAATAAATCTTGAATTAATTTTCTAATCTGTAACTTATTTAATTTTAAATCTACATCAAAAGTATATTGCGTATTTTGAATTAATCGAACAGATTTTTCCGTTAAAATGGGATATTTAACTAAGTCAATTATCATAAACTATATTTAAAAAAAAAAATTAAATTTTATTTTTGGTTATAAAGCAACTAACATTTTTATATACAAAAAAGTGCCATAAAATTTTGTTGTATATTTAAAACAAGTCAAAAAAATTTATTTGTTAGTTGCAAATTTAATTATAAAAAGTCTAATTAAATCAATGATCAAAAGGCAACCTTACTTTCAACAATCTACCTTTTGGTAGCCAGCTACCTGTAAGGTTGTAAATAAATTTCACCTAGTGAAATTTATCAACTACCAAAGGTAGATAGCAGGTTTTTGTATACAAAAACGTTAGGCATACAGTAAAATTTATTAACTGTAGGCTTTGAAATATGAAAAATAGTACAAAAATTTATAAACAAATTGTTTTCTAAAAAAACCTGACATACAATTTGTACAAATTGTACAAACTTGTTTCAAAGTTGCATGCTTGGAAATTTTGTTTTATTTTATCAACTATTTTTTGGTAGCCAGCTCTACCTGTAAGGTTGTAAATAAATTTCACCTAGTAAAATTTATTAACTACTGGGCTACTACTTTAGTAGAAAATAAAAGTAACAATTGTAAACATTTATACAATTTTTTGTTAAAAAATATAAATTTTTCAACTAAATTTTAGTTAACCAGACTAAAAAAAATTTTTATAGTTCTATTTTTATTTTTAAAAGTTTAATAACTGTTTTTACAGGTATTTAAATAAAGAAAAATTATTTATTTTTCATGTTTTTTATATACTATTTATTTCGATAAATAAATAATATATACTATATAAGAAATTAGACTAAAGTTTTTAGGAAAGACCTAGTAAGGAAAAAAATTATTTTTGTACTTTTTGTTTTTTGCTAGTAGTACAACCAATTACACGAAATATAATTAAATCAACGTTTTTGTATACAAAAACCTGGCATACAACTTCGTTGTATGCTTGGATCTCTTGATCGCAAAGCAACTAACGTTTTTGTATACAAAAACCTGCCATCTACCTTTAATAGATGATTAAAGTAAGTTGCTTTTGTAAATAAATTAAAATTTTGTTTTATTTTATCAAGTCCAGATAAATAAATTTCCATTAATGGAAATTTATCAACTACTCATAAATTTCATTATACTTCGTATAATAAAATCAACGTTTTTGTATACAAAAACCTGGCATACAACTTCGTTGTATGCTTGGACTGACGAGGTTATTAGTCAGCTACCTGTTATAAGAATCAAAGATTTTTATTATCGCCACCAAAAAACATAATTTAATTTAACAAACGTAAATTCAATAATAACTAATAAAAAACAAAATTTTTTAAAAAAGTAAGTTTTTCTATCGTCAGTCTTTTAATCGAACTTTTAATCGAAAAATAACTAACATCGGAAATTATAAATTTATTTATAATTTGTCTAGTTAATTAAACCTATAACAAAAAAATTTCAATTATAATCCAATTTTGTTGAGTAATTAGTTGTTTCACGATTCATGACTTAGACAACCCAAGTCATGGATCGTGAAAATTTTTATAACTATAAAGAAAATTTGATTTTATCGACTACTAACGTTTTTGGATACAAAAATTTTAGTTACATTCTCATTCGTTTTAAATACTAGCCAAACTACTCTAGCAAATTTTCTATTAACATTCAAAATATTATATGGCAAAAAAAGCAGTTGAACAAACCGGATTAATTCCAAGATCAATTATTCGAACTTTTGATCGTTTTAGAAAACAATTATTTCCAGAAACTGAAAAATTAATTATTCAAGAATTTCGTATTTCAAGATATCAATTTTTAGTATCAATAAAATGTTTAGCAAATTTAATCTTTGTACCACTGATAGTAAATTATTTATTAAAAAATTTTTTATTAATACCAGTGACAGAAAATTTATGGAATACCCAACACCCTGAGATTTTTTTAAATTCATATCAACAAGATCGTGCTTTTCATGAATTAAAAAAATTTCAAGAAAAACTTTATTTTGACTATTTATCAAATAATGTAGAAATTTTTACTGAAAGTAAGCTGGAAAATTCTGTATCTAATAAATATAGTGACATTTCTCAGAAATTTAATGAAACAAGTTACCAAAAAAAAATTTTGTCTACTGATTATTTAAGTCAATTTAATATCGATAGTAAATTAATTAAAAATAAAACAAATTTAAAAGAATTTATCCAACAAGAACTTCAAAATAAAACATTAGAATTAGCTATTTATTATAACCACCAAAGTATTTTGGCATTAACTAATTTAGTTGGAGATTTTATTACATTTATTGTAATTAGTTTATTGCTAGTTTATATGAAACCACAAATTATAATTTTAAAATCATTTCTTACTGAATCAATTTATAGTCTTAATGATACTAAAAAATCATTTCTTTTAATATTAGGAACAGATTTACTTGTAGGTTTTCATTCACCTCGAGGTTGGGAAATTTGTTTGGAATTAGTATTGCGACATTTTGGGTTTCCTGAAAATAAAGATTTTGTATTTTTATTTGTGGCCAGTTTTCCAGTTTTATTAGATACTGTATTTAAATATTGGATTTTTCGCTATCTTAATAAAATATCTCCTTCTACAGTTGCAACTTATCATAGTATGATTGAATAAAAATTTTTACTTTTGTTATGAAGTATATCCTATATAACTATTTTTATAGAAAATTATTTGTATTTAAATATTAAAATTAATTTAAAACTATACTTTCATATACTAAAAATTTCATCTATACTACAAATATGATGAATAAGTAACTTGATACTTATGTTAGTAATGTAATATAGTAACACAACTACTTACTTACTAGTTGCTTTTACCAACCTTATCGCGTTAAGCCTTTTCTAGCCTAACGCAGTAAGGTTGGTAAGAAAAAACTACATTTTTTCTAACCTTATTTCCAATTATCTACCTTTTGTAGATGGCAGGTTTTTGTATACAAAAACGTTAGGCCTTTGTAATATTTTTCACACAAAGGTGTGAAAAGTATTACAAAGGCTTGCTTTGCTAGTGAAATTTATCAACCCCAGATAAATAAATTTTCATTAATGGAAATTTCTCAACTGTGCTAGTAAAGAAAATAAAACAAAATTTTATTTTATCAACTACTATTAGCAAAAACAATTAAAAAAATTTTTTTCTTACTCGCTAAATTAAAATATCTCACACAATAAGTATCAAGCAATGTACTTATTAGCCACTTCATTACCCTTATTTTTGAAATTTTGCTTGAACTTTAAAGTTATACATAAGCTTTTTTTAGTACCAAATATATTAATTTCCTAAAAAAAAATTTTGTACTTTTTTAAAGACACTTTTATAAGGTGTTTTTAAATCAATAAAATAATCTTGCTTTCCAATTAGCCGTCGGGCTGCGTTTTCGAAAGCAATACCAGATAAAGTAAGTTTTTTTTTTAATACTAATGGTTCACCTCGATTGGTTGAAATAATAACGTTATTATCTTCAGGGATTGCACCAAGTAAAGGAATTCCTAACATTTCTTGAACATCACGAACTGACATCATATCGTTTTTTTGAATCATATCTGGTCTCACACGATTTACTAATAATTTTACATTATATATGCCATTTGCTTCTAAAAGACCTGCTACTCGATCTGCATCTCTAATTGCAGTAATTTCAGGGGTAGTAATAATTAAAGATTCATCGGCTGGAGAAATTGCATTAATAAAACCTATATCAATTCCAGCAGGACAGTCAATAAGAATAAAATGATATCCTAACGAACTAATAGATTTTATGAAATTTTCCATATTTTTACGAGTAATGTTGTATTTCTGTCGATTTTTTGAAATACTCAGTAAAGCTAAGTTTTTTTGCCGTTTATCCTTAATTAAAGCTTGATCTAATCGGCATTCTCCTTGTAAAACATCCATAGCTGTATATAAAATTCGGTTTTCGAGGCCCAAAAGAAGGTCAAGATTTCTTAAACCAATATCTGCATCAATTAAAGTTACTTTATAACCCAAACGAGCAATTGACATACCTAAATTTGCTGTAGCCGTAGTTTTTCCAACTCCCCCTTTTCCTGATGTAATTACGATAACTCGAGATGTCATTGAATTTGCGGAAGTTTCTAAATCTAAATTTTCAATTGAAGGTGAAAAATTCATAAAAGTATAATTAAGTTTTTTAAAATTTTTAAACAAAAATTTTTTTTTAAATGAATTTTGTTTATTTACTAAATAATAATATTTTTTTTACCAATGAATTTACATATAATGTAAATTTATTGGTAAAAAAATAGCTACTAACTAATTTAATAGCGCAGTTGATAAATTTCACTACGTTAAATTTATTTAACGATACGTAAAAAATTTCGTTTTTTACCTTTTGGTAGACGGCTAGCAAAGGCCTAACGTTTTTGTATACAAAAACCTGCCATCTCTCTTTTGGTAGTTGAGAAATTTCACGTAGTGAAATTTCTCAACTACCAAAAGAGAGATGGTTGAAATAAGGTTAGCCTTTGCTAGCCAGTAAATAAATTTCACTACGTGAAATTTATCAACTGCAGGCTTGCTGCGCTAGAAAAAACTATGTTTTTTGTTACCAACCTTACTTTGTTAAGGTTAGTAAAAAGTTTTTGCCATGTTCGATACTTTATTTTATAAACTAAGTTATAGTTAAATTAAAAATTAATTTTATAAAATAGTTTTATTTTATAAATAAAGCATAAAAAAATATAGTATATTTTATATACTATATTTTATATACTATATTTCATATAATATATAAAATAAAAGTTTATTTGATCAATTAGTTTTTGATTATCTATCGTTAATATAAGTTTATCTTAGGAATAATATAAAACAAAAATATATTTATTTGTATAAATATATAAATTAAATCATTTTAATCTAGTAATAAAGTTATTTTAATAATGATAACTATTTAAAAACAAATTTTTTTTTATTGCGCTACTACTAACATAGTAAATTGCAAACACTTTACTTGTTAGTTGCTTGCGACTTACTATGTTAGTAGCCTAACGAAGTAAGGTTGGTAAAAAACTTCGTTTTTTACCTACTAGTTGATAAAATGGTTTTTTTAAAAACCATTTTATTTACAAGCCTGCAGTTGATAAATTTCACGTAATGAAATTTATCAACTATTATAAAAATATAAAAATCAAAAACTTTTGTTATATTTTTCACACAAACGTGTGAAAAATATAACAAAATCTTGGGAATAAAATGTTCTCCAACTTCTAGAAAGTTTTCCGAGAAAACTTTCTAGAAGCAGGGTTTTATTTATAAAACCTTAGAAAACATTTTATCAACTAGTAAATAAAATAAAACACAGCTTTATTTTATTTACTATTAGTAATTTAATTATACGAGATATAATTGAATTTACAACTAAACTTTTATAATTTATTAAATACGGTAATTATAATTGAGCGAGGAGGGATTCGAACCCCCGACACCGTGGTTCGTAGCCACGTGCTCTAGTCCACTGAGCTACACACCCTTTATATTTTTCTACGATATTATATATTTTTTTCTTTTTAGTATAAAATAAAATTATACTACTCTTTTTAGTATTTTGCAACCGATTTTATTGATTAATTATTTTTAGATTTTTTAAGTTTCGTACTTATCCTTAAAAGTAGTTTTTTCTTTTTTTCTCGTTAAAAATATAAAAAAAAATTTAATTTATATTAATAATAAACTAAAAATTATTATTTATTTTAAATAATAGTTTAATTAAAAATTATTAGTATTTTAAATAATAGTTTAATTAAAAATTAACAGTAAGAAAAACTTATTTTCTTAAAAATTTATTTTTATTGTTTAATAATTGTAAATTAATGTGATTAAAGTAAGTTTATTAAATTTTTTTACACTTAAAATAAGTTTTATCCAGATTAAAAGTGTTATATTAACACTAAGTCTAAAATTTTTATATATTTTTATTAAAAAATGAAAAATTTTTTTGGAAAAATTAAATTTTTTATTATACAATATAATATACATTGCCTGCTTAACTCAATTGGTAGAGTATCGTTTTTGTAAATCGAAAGTTATCGGTTCGATTCCGATAGTAGGCTTATCGATAATGATCATTATTAAATAATTAAATATTATTTATTTTTAAAGTTTTTTTTTAACTTCTATTATACGATTTTTTTAATAGAAATTTACTTTCTATTAAAAAAAATTAATAATTTACTATTATTATCATGTAAACACGCTAACTTTCTTGTAATGGAATTTGTAAATATTTTGCTAATTCAGCAGCTTGTTTTTCTATTTCTTGTAAAGTAAGAGGTTGTCCAATACGAGTTAATGGTATATCACGTTTATTTTTTATACATAACGAAATAGTTCGTCGCGGATTGAAGCCTTGTTTAAATTCTACTTTAATAGCCTCCACATCTTTAATAAAATAAAATAGATCAATACGTCTATTTTTTCCTGGAAAACCCCACCTAAAAATACGTATAATTCCATTTTTTTTATTAAATTCGTTGAATCCTCCTCCGACACTCCAAAATAAAGTAAATCCTAAAAAAAGACTGAAAATAAGACCAAAAATGCCATAAAAACACATTACTAAGCCTTGTGGAAAAAATTGAATATTTTTAGATGTAATGAACGAAAAAATATCAAATTGTAAGTAACTAGAAATTCCAGTTAATAAAAAACCTAATGCCCCTAAAAAAATACTAATTGTCCACCAATAATTACTAAGTCTTCGAGATCCTATTATGGGATATCGACGAATTAAATCAGATTGTTGGGTTTGATAAGAATTTATCATATATAATATATACATTAAAAATTTGAATTCAAGTTTTTTTTGAACTCTTGTTGATTATTTTATGTAAAAAAAATTACTAATTAATTTTATTAGTTATAACTTATTAAAAAAAATAAATTATTAATAAAAAAAAACGTGATCAACTAATTAGTTTACTAGTTGATAAAATGGTTTTTAAAAAAACCATTTTATCAACTAGTAGGTAAAAAACGTAGTTTTTTATAACCTTATTTCCACTCATATACAAAAGGTAGATGGCAGGTTTTTGTATACAAAAACGTTAGACTATCAAAACGTAGTTGGTGAATTTTACCTAGTGAAATTTATCAACCACGCTACTGCTAAGAAAGGAAAATTTTCTTGTTAATCAATTTATGACTAACTAAATTTATTAATCAAATTTAATTTTTTAATTATAAATAACAAAACTTACTTATTAAATTTTATTAATATTTTTATTTATAATTTTACTAGCGCAGCAAGCCTGCAGTTGATAAATTTCACGTAGTGAAATTTATTTACTGGCTAGCAAAGGCTAATTAAACCGTTCTTTAAGCCGTGTACTTTTGCCTATACGAGATCGTAAATAATATAATTTTGCTTTTCGAACTTTTGCACGTCGTATAATTTCAATATTTTCGATTAAAGGAGAATGTATGGCAAAGACTCTTTCAACGCCAATATTTTGAAAAATACGTCTTACTGTAATAGTAGTACTAATGCCAGCTCGATGTTGGGCAATTATTGTTCCTTCATAAGGTTGAATTCGTTGTTTATTACCTTCTTGAATTATTAAACCTATTTTAACAGTATCACCAATACAAATTGTAGGAAGCTCAGTTTTAAACTGAGCTTTTTCGATGTTGTATATAAGTTCTTGTAGTTTCATAAATTTTTTCCTTATAGTGGTTATATACATTTAAGCTTTTTTTTGTGAAATAATGCAGCTTTGTAATAATGAAATAATAAAAAGCTGCATTATTTCACAAAAAAAAATTATTTAAGAATAGTAGAGACTACACCAGCTCCAACTGTTCTTCCTCCTTCACGAATAGCAAATCTCATTCCTTTTTCGATTGCAATTGGTTGAATAAGTTCTACCACCATTTTAATTCTGTCTCCAGGCATTACCATTTTTACTGTTTGAGTATCAGTGCTGTCATCTGCTTGAAATGAGTCAATTTTCCCTGTTACATCAGTTGTACGAACATAAAATTGAGGACGGTATCCTGAAAAAAATGGTGTATGTCTACCACCTTCTTCTTTTGTAAGCACATAAACCTGCGACTCAAATTTAGTGTGTGGGGTAATAGTACCTGGTTTTGCTAATACCATTCCTCGTTCAATATCTATTTTCTGAATACCACGAAGTAAAACTCCTACATTATCTCCAGCAACACTTTCGTCTAAAGTTTTTTGAAACATTTCTAAACCTGTTACAGTCGTCGTCTTAGTATTTCTTAAACCAACAAGTTCAATAGTTTCACCAACTTTAATACTTCCCCTTTCAACTCGTCCTGTTGCTACAGTTCCACGCCCAGTAATTGAAAAAACGTCTTCAACTGCCATTAAAAAAGCTTTATCTGTATCTCTTTCAGGAGTTGGAATATATTGATCAACCTGATTCATAAGATCATATATCTTATCGACCCATTTACTGTCACCACGTTTAGTTTGTGGATTTTCGCTTAATGCCTCTAATGCTAATAAAGCAGATCCTGAAACAATAGGAATTTCATCACCTGGAAATTCATAATTATCTAAAGTTTCGCGTACTTCTAATTCTACTAATTCTAAAAGCTCTTCATCATCTACTTGATCTTCTTTATTTAAAAAAACAACAATATTAGGTACACCTACTTGTTTTGCTAATAAAATATGCTCTTTTGTTTGTGGCATGGGACCATCAGCACCAGATACTACTAAAATGGCTCCATCCATTTGTGCTGCACCAGTAATCATATTTTTTACGTAGTCAGCGTGTCCAGGACAATCTACATGTGCATAATGTCGTGTTTCCGTTTCGTATTCAACATGAGCTGTATTAATTGTAATACCTCTTGCTTTTTCTTCAGGTGCAGAATCAATATCAGCATATTTGCGACCTTTACCACCCCAAGACGTTAATGCCATTGTGATTGCTGCTGTTAATGTAGTTTTTCCATGGTCAACATGACCAATTGTACCAATATTTATATGTGGTTTTTTACGTTGAAATTTTTCACGTGCCATATTTTCTTAAATCCTTAAATGCTTTAAATATAGGTTACTGTTTTATTTTGTTAATATCGATTTAGTAATCAAATTAAAATTTGATTAAAAATTTTAATAAAAAAAGTTTTGTTTTCTAAAAAAACTTTGCATACAACTGTGTTGTATGCTTGGAGCTTGAAAAATTTTAAAAGCTTTCACTACTTTCAAATTGTGGTTTTTAGTGAAAACCATTAAAAGTACTTTAATCAAAAAAAGTAAAATTTTTTTGACAAAAAATCATATGGTAAGCTTAATTTTTTGTTTGAAGAGAAAGTGTTTTTGATAAAAAGCATTATAATTAAATTATAACTAAATTAAAAAAAAACGGATTGCAATTTTTTTCTAATATGAATAAGTTAATTTTCTAACGCAGTTGATAAATTTTCCAAGCATACAACGTTGTTGTATGCTTGGAAAATTTATTTACCTGCAGTTGATAAATTTCACCTTTTGGTAGCCAGCTACCAAAGGTTGCTGCGCTACTACGTGAA
>VFQR01002295.1_pt1 | contig 12451 bp, 13 predicted proteins | sample 3512321 | NCBI WGS metagenome assembly VFQR01 (sample SAMN10412374, study PRJNA504923) | tailings metagenome | isolation source: Relicate 3 Philex TSF1 revegetated site | place: Philippines: Tuba, Benguet | collected 2017-08-29
TCTTCAGCTTCGGCAGGAAGCTCACGGCATATTCGGCGCCGCGATAGATTTCCGTGTGGCCCTTCTGGCGGCCGTAACCCTTCACCTCGGTGACGGTCAGGCCGTGAACGCCGATGCCGGTGAGGGCGTCGCGGACTTCCTCCAGTTTGAATGGCTTGATGATCGCCATCACGATCTTCATGTGGTCATCCCCGAATTGGCTTCGTCCGGACCAGGTCCCGCGGAAGCGTGTGTGGCTGCAAGTCGGCCGCGATCCCGAAGGCCGAAGTCCGAACCAGCGTCAGGGAATCAAGTCGCGTGCCAGTATTGGAGCAGCGCTATTTTCATTGTGATAACAATGGATTGACAGGAATTGGTCCGTCACGCGATATGGTGCGGGCCATCAGATGCACAAGAATTGGGCAGTGACGAGGACCGGTCGCGATTCCGCCGCGATACGCGCGGGTATGTGATGAAAATTTCGGCAGACCCGTTCAGCGTCGCCGCTGCCGCAGGAGTCCCTCCTGCGCCACGGAGGCCACCAGCACCCCCTGGCGGGTGTAGATCGAACCGCGGGTAAACCCTCGCGAACCCTGTCCCGAGGGCGAGTCATGGGCGTAGAGCAGCCAGTCGTCGGCCCGGAACGGGGGGTGGAACCACATGGCGTGATCGAGGCTCGCCGCCTGCACCGACTGGTCGAAGAAGGAGCGGCCGTGCGGCACGTTGGCGGCGTCGAGCAGCGTCATGTCCGAGGCATAGGCCAGCACGCACTGATGGATGACGGGATCGTCGGGCAGCGCCTGAGTGGTGCGGATCCAGACGTGGAACTTGCCCTCGGGCTGGCTCTCGCCGGTGTAGCGGCCGAACTCGACCGGGCGAATCTCGATCGGCCTCTCGCGCGCGAAATAGGCCTTCATCGCCTCCGGCATGTTGGCCTGGAACAACTGGCGGACGTCGGCCTCCGATTTCAGATCTTCCGGCGGCGGCACGTCGGGCATGGCGAACTGGTGCTCGGCGCCCTCCTCCTCGACGTGGAAGGAGGCGGAGAGCGAGAAGATCGCCGCCCCGTGCTGGATGGCCTTCACCCGGCGGGTCGAGAAGCTGCGGCCGTCGCGCACCCGCTCCACCTCATAGATGATCGGCGCCTTCGGGTCGCCCGGCAGCACGAAATAGCCGTGCAGGGAATGCGGCCGGCGGCTCTCGACGGTGCGGCAGGCGGCAACCAGCGCCTGGCCGATGACCTGGCCGCCGAAGACGCGCTGCCATCCCTCCTGCGGGCTTTGGCCGCGGAAGAGGTTCACCTCGAGGCGCTCGAGGTCGAGAATTCCGAGGAGATTGTCGACGGCTGAGGACATGGGGGTCTCGCTGCAGGGACCGATGTCCCGCCAGCAGGAATCCACCGGCCCGCCGCCAAGGTCAACCGTCAGTGGGCGGCAGCGCTCCGCTTGGTGGCGAGCGAGGCGCCGATGACCAGCACCGTCACCACCGCGATCATGATGGTGGAGATGGCGTTGATCTCCGGCGTCACGCCGAGCCGCACCTGGCTGTAGATGCGCATCGGCAGGGTCGTCGAGCCCGGGCCCGTGGTGAAGCTGGCGATGACGAGATCGTCGAGCGACAGGGTGAAGGCGAGGAGGAAGCCGGCGACGACTGCCGGCGCGATGATCGGCAGCGTCACCCGCGTGAACACCTGCCAGGGCGCCGCGCCGAGATCGGCGGCAGCCTCTTCCAGCGACCGGTCGAAGGTGACGAGGCGCGATTGCACCACCACCGCGACGAAGCCGCAGGTGAAGGTCGCGTGGGCCACTGTCACCGTCCAGAAGCCGCGATCGATGCCGAGCGAGACGAAGAGCAGAAGCAGCGACAGGCCGGTGATGACCTCCGGCATGACGATGGGCGCATAGACGAGGCCGGAGAAGACGAAACGGCCGCGGAAGCGGGCGTATCGCGTCAGCGCCAGCGCGGCGAGCGTGCCGACCACGGTGGCGAAGGCGGCCGATGCGGCGGCAACCTTCACCGTCATCCAGGCGGCGTCCATCAGCTGGCGGTTCTGCCAGATGGCACCGTACCAGCGCGTCGAGAACCCGCCCCAGACGGTGACGAGCTGGCTCGCGTTGAAGGAGAAGATCACCAGGATGACGATCGGCAGGTAGAGGAAGCTGAAGCCGAGCGTCAGCGCCGTGGCGTCGAGAAGGCGGGAGCGCGGATTGGTCATCGCCCCGCCTCCAGCTGCCGCGCCTGCTGGCGCTGGTAGACCATGATCGGCCCGACCAGGATCACCAGCAGCAGCACCGCCACGGCCGCCGCCACCGGCCAGTCGCGATTGGAGAAGAACTCCGTCCACAGCGTCTTGCCGATCATCAGCGTATCCGAGCCGCCGAGCAGGTCGGGGATGACGACCTCGCCGGTGATCGGGATGAAGCAGAGGAAGCATCCCGCGGCGATGCCGGGCAGGGACAGCGGCACGGTGATGCGCCAGAAGGCCTTCCACGGCGGGCAGCCGAGGTCGTTCGCCGCCTCGATCAGCGTCCGGTCCATGCGCTCGAGCGTCGCGTAGAGCGGCAGCACCATGAAGGGCAGGTAGGAATAGACGACGCCGATCAGCACCGCCGTCTCGGTGTTGGCGATCTGGAGCGGCGCGCCGATCAGGCCGAAGCCGAGGAGCAGCTCGTTGAGCAGGCCCTCGGGCTTGAGGATGCCGATCCAGGCGTAGACGCGGATGAGGAAACTCGTCCAGAACGGCAGGATCACCGCCATGACGAGGATCGGCCGCCAATGCTCCGGCGCGCGTGCCATGGCATGGGCGACCGGATAGCCGATGACGAGGAGGATCGCAGTGCCGATGGCGGCGATGCGCAGCGAGGAGAGGAAGGCGTCGATGTAGAGCCGGTCGCCGAAGATGACGCCGTAATTGTCGAGGGAGAGCTCGCGCGCCTTGGCGAGCCAGCCGCCAGGGCCGTCGTCGAGGCCGAAGGTCGGCGTGTAGGGCGGGATGGCGGTCGCCACCTGCGACAGCGACATCTTCGCCACGATGGCGAAGGGCACGAGGAAGAACACCGCGAGCCACAGATAGGGCACGAGGATGATGGTGCGGCGGGTGGCGCGCTCGCTCATCTCACCGCACCAGCAGGATCAGCGCGTCGGGCGCGACCGCCAGCTTGACCGCATCGCCCCACGAGATCGGCCGCTCGACGATGCGCGCGGCATTGGCAACCGCCGCCTTGAGCCTTAGGCCGCCCGCCGCGACGTGGTAGGTCGTCCAGTCGCCGAGATACCCGATGTCGTGCACCGTGCCGGGAATGACGGCGCGACCATTGCTGATCGCCTCCTCCGCCCGGACGATGCGTGTTTTTTCCGGCCGCCAGGCCACCGCCACCGACTGCCCGACGGCCACGGCCTCCGCCGCATCGGCCACGGTGAGGTCGCCAGCGGCGGTCGAAACCGTCACGCGGCGACCCTCGGCCGCCGACACCGTGCCCTCCACGAGGTTGATGTCGCCGATGAAGTCGGCGACGTAGCGCGTCGCCGGCGCCTCGTAGATGGCCGGCGGCGTGCCCACCTGGGCGATCCGCCCCTTGTCCATGACGGCAATGCGCGTCGCCATGGTCATCGCCTCGTCCTGGTCGTGGGTGACGATGATGAAGGTGAGGCCGAGCCGCTCCTGCAGGGCGACGAGTTCGAACTGCGTCTCCTCGCGCAGCTTGCGGTCGAGCGCGCCCAGCGGCTCGTCGAGCAGCAGCACCTTCGGCCGCTTTACCAGCGCGCGGGCGAGCGCCACGCGCTGCCGCTGGCCGCCGGAGAGCTGGTGCGGCTTGCGGGCGGCGAGGCCCTCGAGCTTCACCATGCGCAGCGCCTCGGCCACCCGCGCCCCGATCTCGTCGCGCGGCCGGCCTTCCATCTCGAGCCCGAAGGCGATGTTCTTCTCGACGCTCATGTGGGGAAAGAGCGCGTAGGACTGGAACATCATGTTGGTGGGCCGGAGATGCGGCGGCACCCCGGCGAGGTCTTCGCCCGCGAGCAGCACGCGGCCCGCGGTCGGCGTCTCGAAGCCGGCGAGCAGGCGCATGAGCGTGGACTTGCCGCAGCCCGAGGGGCCGAGGAGCGCAAAGAACTCGCGCTCATAGACGGTGAGCGACAGGTCGGCGACCGCCGTCTCCGCGCCATAGCGCTTGGTCACGGCGTCGAAGACGACGAGCGGCTTTGCGGCCGGGTCGTCCCAGGGCGCGAAGCTCGAGCGCACCGCGCCGAGCGAGGCGGAGGCGCGTTCGGGGAGGTCGGGAGGCTCCACGATGGACCTCAGCGGCCGGTCTTCGCCCGCGTCCAGGCGCGGGTGATGACGCGCTGCAGGCGCGCGTCGGGACTGGTCACCGTGAAGAGCCGCGCCATCACCGCCTCCGGCGGATAGACGGAGGGGTTGTCGCGCACGGCAGGGGCGATCAGGGGCTTCGCCGCAAGGTTGCCGCTCGCATAGGAGACGAAGCTGGCGACCTTCGCGATCACCTCGGGCCGGTTGAGGTAGTTGATGAAGGCGTGGGCGAGATCGGCGTTCGGGGCATCGGCGGGGATCGCCATCTGGTCGAACCACATCTGCGCGCCTTCCTTGGGGATGACGTATTGCACGTCGACGCCGTTGCCGGCTTCCTTCGCCCGCTTCTGCGCCTGGAAGATGTCGCCGGAGTAGCCCACCGCGAGGCAGATATCGCCGTTGGCGAGCGCCGAGATGTATTCCGACGAGTGGAACTTGGTGACCAGCGTGCGCAGCTTCTGCACATGGGCGGCCGCGGCCTCCCAGTCCTCCGGCTTCCTCGAATTCGGGTCGCGACCGAGATAGCGCATCACCGAGGGCAGGAAATCCTCGGCCGTGTCGAGGAAGTGGATGCCGCAGTCCTTGAACTTCGACAGCGTGTCGAAATCGAAGGCGAGCTTCCAGGAATCGAGCGGCGCGTCGGGCATGCGCTCGCGGATCTTGGCGACGTTGTAGCCGATCCCCGTCGTGCCCCAGAGATAGTTCACCGAATAGGCATTGCCGGGATCATAGGCGGCGACGCGGCGCTGGATCTCCGGCCACAGGTGGGTGCGGTTCGGGATCTTCGACGGGTCGAGCCGCTGGTGGACATTGGCCGCGATCTGGCGCGACAGGAAGGGCGCCGAGGGCACGACGATGTCGTAGCCGGTGCGGCCGGCGAGCAGGCGCGTCTCCAGCACCTCGTTGGAATCATAGGTGTCGTAGGTGATCTTGGCGTTGAACTCGCGCTCGAAGTCGCGCAGCACCTGCTCGTCGATATAGTTCGACCAGTTGAAGATCCTCAGCTCCCTGGGCGCCTGGGCGGAAGCCGCCGCGGCGAGACCGACCGTCGCGACCGCCGCGACGACGAGTTTGGACAAGGAGCGTGGGACCATGATGCCATCCTTCGTCTGGAACTGGGTGCAGCGCCTTCAGGGCGCCGCGGCAATCTAGGCGAAGCGCCGGGTTTCGCAATATCGGCGACGGACCCCTGCCGTCCCGCCGGCTCGACCGGACCGATGGCACGGTCCATCATCGTCGCGACGAGCATCGGGGAGACGGGAATGGATCAGGACGACACGACCATCCGCGAGACGGCGGCGCGCATCGCCCGCCTTCTGGTCGCGCGCAAGGAGACTGTCGCGGTCTCCGAATCCTCCGCCGGTGGACTGATCGCGGCGGCCCTCCTCGCCGTGCCCGGCGCCTCCGCCTATTTCCTCGGCGGTGCCGTGGTCTACACGCCGAAGGCGCGCGACGCGCTGCTCCGCATCAGCACGCGGCAGATGGTGGAATCGGGCATCCGCTCCGCCTCGGAGCCCTGGGCGGCGCTGATGGCCTCGACGATCCGCCAGAGCCACGGGGCGACATGGGGCCTTTCCGAGACCGGCGCGACGGGGCCGACCGGCAACCGCTACGGCGATGCCGCCGGCCATGCCTGCGTCGGCCTCGATGGACCGCTCAGTCGGACGCGGACGATCGCCACCGGCTCGGCCGACCGCCTCGCCAACATGCATGCCTTCGCCGCGGCCGCGCTGGAGCTGTTCGAGGAGGCGCTGGAGGAGCGGGCGTGACCGCCCGCCCCTCGGCGCCGATTCAGTCCCTGACGAGGATGTTGCGGAACTGCCAGGGGTCGGAGGCGTCGATGTCCTCCGGGAAGAAGCCCGGGCGACCCTCGAGCGGCGTCCAGTCGGTGTAGGTGCCGGTGACCGGGCCGAGATAGGGCTTCTGAACCTCGAGGCAGCGGCGGAAGTCCATGTCGTCGGCCTCGACGATGCCGGCCTCCGGGTTCTCCAGCGCCCAGACCATGCCCGCGAGCACGGCCGAGGTCACCTGCATGCCGGTGGCGTTCTGGTAGGGGGCGATGCGCCGCGTCTCCTCGATGGAGAGCTGCGAGCCGTACCAGTAGGCATTGCCCTTGTGGCCGTAGAGCAGGACGCCGAGTTCGTCGATGCCGTCCTCGATCTCGTTCTCGTCGAGGATGTGCCATGTCGGCTGCCGCTTGCCGGCGGCGCCGAACATCTCGTGCAGCGACAGCACCGCGTCATTGGCCGGGTGGTAGGCGTAGTGGCAGGTCGGCCGGTAGGTGACCTTGCCGCCCGCGTCCCGCACCGTCAGGTAGTCGGCGATGGAGATGGCCTCGTTGTGGGTGACGAGGAAGCCGTATTGCGGGCCGGGCGTCGGGCACCAGGAGCGAACCCGGGTATTGGCGCCCGGCTGCATTAGGTAGATGGCGGCACCGCAGCCGGTCTCGTGGGTACCGGCATTGGCCGGCATCCAGGTCTCGTGCGTGCCCCAGCCGAGCTCGGCCGGCTGCAGTCCCTCCGACACGAAGCCTTCGACCGACCAGGTGTTGACGAAGACATTGGCCGGCTTCGGCTTCTTCGAGCGCTGGGTGTCGCGCTCGGCGATGTGGATGCCCTTGACGCCGACCTTCATCGCCAGCGCCGCCCATTCCGCCTTGGACTTCGGCTCGGTGAAGTCGACGCCCTGGTCGGTGGCGATGTTGAGGAGAGCCTGCTTGACGAACCACGACACCATGCCGGGATTGGCGCCGCAGCAGGAGACCGCGGTGATGCCGCCGGGGTTGCGGTCGCGGGCCGCCAGCACGCGCTCGCGCAGCGCGTAGTTGGACCGCTCCGCCGGGCCCATGCTCTCGTCGAAGTAGAAGCCGGCCCAGGGCTCGGCCACCGTGTCGATATAGAAGCAGCCGAGCTCCCGGCACAGCTCCATGATGTCGACCGAGGAGGTGTCGACCGACAGATTGACGCAGAAGCCCTTGCCGCCTCCGGCGGTCAGCAGCGGCGTCAGGATGGCCTTGTAGTTGTCCTTCGTCAGCCCTTCCTGCACGAAGCGGATGCCCCTTTCGTCCAGGAGCCGGCGATCGGTGTCGACCGGATCGATGACCGTCAGGCGCGTCTGATCATATTTGAAATGCCTCTCGATCAGCGGCAGGGTGCCGCGGCCGATGGAACCGAAGCCGATCATCACGATCGGGCCGGTGATTTCATGATAGACGGGCCATGAGCTCATGCGAGGTCTCCGCTCTTGCATGGAACTGAAAACGGGTCCGCGGCGGCCAAGCCGGGACCCGGATGAGGTAACGGCGCGCATTGGCCATGCCGCGACCCTCTCGTCAACACCTGTTCGCATGACGGGCCGATGACGACGGTGCCTCCGGCGTCAGCCTTCGCGCGATCTGCCCTTGGCCTGGACCCCTGCCCGGCGTGCCGCCAGCTCGTCCGGCCTCACCGCCGCATTGTGGCGGCGCGACCATTCCGTTTCCAGTCCGAGCGCCTCGCCATAGGGCAGGCCGTAGCCGACATCGACCAGCGTCTTGTAGTCGGCGAGGAAGGCGGCATCGACCTCGGCGATCTCCTGCGCCAGCGCCATGACGTCCGCCATCAGGTCGCCGGCCGGCACGCAGCGGCTGACGAGGCCCCAGTCGCTCGCCTGACGGGCCGAGATGAAGCGACCGGAAAAGGCCATTTCCTTGGCCCTCGAGGGGCCGATGATCCGCGACAGTTTCTGGCTGAGGCCCCATCCCGGAATGACGCCGACGCGCTGATGCGTGTCGCCGAAGCGCGCCGTGTCGGACGCGATGAGAATGTCGCAGGCGAGTGCCAGTTCGAAGCCTCCGGTGATGGCGACGCCGTTCACCGCCGCGATCACCGGCTTCGGGCATTCGGCGATGGCGCGGATCGGGTTGGGGCGCTCGGCCGCGCCCTCGACCATGCCGAGGAGCCCCGGCCGCGCGCCGAGTTCCTTGAGGTCGAGGCCCGCCGAGAAGGCCCTCTCCCCAGCCCCCGTCAGCACCAGCACCCGCGCGGTTTCGTCGCGGCCGAGCGCGATGATCGCCGCGCTGAGCGAGCGGATCAGCGACTGCGACAGCGCGTTCATCGCCTGGGGGCGGTTGAGGGTGAGCACCGCCACGGGTCCGTGACGCGCGATGAGCAGTTCCGCGGTGTTCTCGTCGGTCATGGCGATCCCCGGCTGGCGGGGCGAGTGTGCGGCGGTCCGTGCGCGCGCGCATCCCGGTGATTCGGCGGAGGCGCCTAGCGCGCCAGAGCCTTCTCCACCTGCGGGCGGATGACGGTGGCGAGGATCGCCGCGTTGATCGGCCCGACATGCTTGAAGGCGATGGTGCCGTCGCGACCGACGATGAATGTCTCCGGCACGCCGTAGACGCCCCAGTCGATCACCGCGCGTCCCGCCGGATCGACACCGACCAGCCCATAGGGATTGCCGTTCCGCCCGAGAAAGCGACGCGCATTCTCCGGCTGGTCCTTCTGGTTGATGCCGGCGATGCGGATGCGCGTGTCCTTCGCCAGCTCCATCAGGAAGGGGTGCTCGTCATGGCAGGGCACGCACCAGGAGGCGAAGACGTTGACCACGGTGACGTGGCCGGCGAGGTCGGCGGTGCGGAAGCCCGGACGGTCGATGCCGGCGAGGGGCGCGAGATCGAAAGTCGGCGCCGGCCTGCCGATCAGGGCGGATGGCAGGCGTTGCGGATCGCCCCTCAGCCCGATGAGGAAGACGACGACCAGCGCCGCGAAGATGGCGAGAGGCGCCAGCGCCAGCCAGCTCCGCCGCTTCGGTGCGGGGGCGGTCGTCTCCGTCACGGCGCGCCCTCGCCACGCCGACCGGAGCGGCGGGTGATGCCGCGCGCTTCCAGGGCTGCCAGCAACGCCTTCTGCCGGCGATGATCGATCACGATCCAGCCGATGACGGCCGCGAGCGTCACCGCCGTCACCAGATAGGACGCGAGGATGAAGCCGGCATGGGGATCGGAACCGAACATCGCCGCCTCACTCGCCGGGAACGGGCTGGGCGCCCGCCGGCAGCGTCTCGCGCTGCGCCTCCACCATCTGCATGGCGCGCACGCGCCGGCGCAGGATCTCGTTGCGCATGGCGGCGAGATGCAGCGTCACGAAGAGCAGCGTGAAGCCGATGGCGGCGACGAGCAGCGGCGTCAGGATGGACGAATGGATCGTCGGCCCGCCGAGGCGGAAGACGGAGGCGGGCTGGTGCAGCGTGTTCCACCAGTCGACCGAGAACTTGATGATCGGCAGGTTCACCGTGCCGACGAGCGTCAGCACCGCGGCAGCGCGCCCCGCCCGGCCGGGATCGTCGACCGAGCGCCACAGCGCCATCAGGCCGAGATACATGATGAGCAGCACCAGCTCGGAGGTGAGCCGGGCATCCCAGATCCACCAGGTGCCCCACATCGGTCGGCCCCAGAGGGAGCCGGTGGCGAGGCAGATGAAGGTGAAGGCGGCGCCGATCGGCGCGGCGGCCTTGGCCGAGACGTCGGCGAGCGGATGGCGCCAGACCAGCGTGCCGAGGGATGCCGCGGCCATCACCGCATAGCAGAACAGCGACAGCCAGGCCGCCGGCACGTGGATGTACATGATCCGGACCGTGCCGCCCTGCTGGTAGTCCTCGGGCGAGGCGAAGAAGGCGAGATAGCCGGCGACCGCCAGCACGCCGACCGACGCGGCGGCGAGCCACGGCAGCGCCCGCGCCACCAGCGCGAGGAAACGGGTCGGATTGGCGAGATCGAGAAGCGCCATGGAGGCCTTCTAGAGTGGAGCCGCCGCACTGGCAATGCGACCGATCAACCACGATCGCCGGCCAGACGCGAAACGGCCCGGGCTTTCACCCGGGCCGTGACGCATCACGCAGGATTGTGCGCGATCAGAAGCGGTAGTTCACGCCGGTGCGCAGCGTGTGGCTGGTGAAGCCGACGCGCGGGGTGCCGGCGATGTTGCCGTAGGTGGCGCGGCCGAGATCCGTGTAGCGGTACTCGAGCAGACCCGACCAGTTCTGGGTGAACTTGTACTCGCCGCCGGCGCCGACGGTCCAGCCGGTGAGGGTGCGCGACTGCGAGGCCGGGGCCAGCGCGTCCGACAGGCGGACGTTGCCGAGGGCGAGACCGCCGGTCACGTAGAGCAGCATGTTGTCCTGCACGGCATAACCGAGACGGGCGCGCAGCGAGCCGCTCCAGTCCTGCTTGGCGCGGACGTCGGTGGGAACGAGGTCGATGTAGCGACGCGACACGGTCGAGTAGGTCAGGTCGGCGGCGGCGCCCAGCACCATGCGGTTGAACTGGTAGTCGTAGCCGCCCTGGATGCCGGCGAGGAGGCCCGACGAGCCGCCGAGGCCGTAGCCGACGTCGTTGCGGAAGTTCGACGAGAAGGCGCCGCCGAGATGGGCACCGACATAGAAGCCGGTCCAGACGCCGGCCGGGGCGGCCGGAACGTAGACGGTGTCCGCCACGGGCTGGCGGCGCGGAATGTCGGCGGCGAACGCCGGGGTGGCGAGCATGGCGGCGGCGGCGGCGGCCCAGACGATCTTCTTCATAATCTACTCCTGTCCCATGAACACCGCGGGGGCTCTGCCCGTCGCGCCGTCCCTGATGTGATGCGGTGAACAATCCATAACCGCATTCGTTCGAATTTGCGCCTGTTCCTTGGTCGCGTCGTTAATGGAGCGTTACCATCGGAACCGGTGACAGTTGTCGTCACGACAACGAGGGAAGTCATGCTCATCCATTGTTGGCTGAAATGAGGCTGAAGATCGAAGTCTTAATTGGAAATAATTCGTTACTACCGAAGAATGACTATCAATTAACTCCAAATCCATATGTTATATACATTCGATTTCTGATCGTTTGTGGCACAATCGTGGCGGCGATGGGAAGATCGCCGGGCAACGGAGGTGAACCGGCGCGTCTGCCCTTGCGTAGAGCAGGGCGGTCGCGGCGTCTGATCGTGGCGGTCCAGTCATTCCATCTCCCGATACTGACGTGACAGGGCATCGGCCGCTCCGGACGGCTGTGGCATAAGGGCATCAGGGCACCGGCAACGTCGCCCGGAACGAAGAAGGGCGAGCATCATGACCGAAGCCGGCACAGCGCTGGTCACCGGAGGTGCCAAGCGGATCGGTCGCGCCATCGTCGAGGCGCTGGCCGACGCCGGCTATGCCGTGGCGATCCACGCCAACCGCTCGGTCGCCGAAGCCGGGGCTCTCGCAGCCGCCATCGCCGATCGCGGCGGGCGCGCGGCGGTCGTGAAGGCAGACCTCGCCGAACCAGCCGAGGTCGATGCGCTCGTCGCCGCCTCGGCACAGGCTCTCGGGGCACCGCTGACCCTGCTGGTGAACAATGCCAGCGAGTTCGTCGAGGACCACCTCGGTAGCCTGACGCGGGAGGTCTGGAACCGGCAGTTCCGGGTCAACATCCAGACGCCGTCCATGCTGGCGCAGGACTTCGCCGCCCAGGCGCCGGCCGGATCCGCCATCGTCAACATCACCGACCAGCGCGTGTTGAAGCCGACACCGCACTTCTATTCCTATGCCCTGACGAAGGTCGCACTGACGGCGGCGACCGTCGCCATGGCCCAGGCGCTCGGTCCCCGCATCCGCGTCAATGCCGTCGCCCCCGGCCCGAGCCTGCAGGGCGCGCGCCAGGAGCCGGAGGACTTCGTCCGCCAGGCGGCGGCGACGCTCACCGGTGGCGGCAGCCCGCCTGCGGCGATCGCGGAGGCGGTCCTCTATCTCGCCCGTGCGACCGCCATCACCGGCGTGATCCTGCCGGTGGATGGCGGCCAGCACCTGATGTGGCAGACCCCGGACGTGGTCGGCATCCGGGAATAGGACGAAGCGACTGCGATTCGCTGATGCCACCCCCAGGGCGCCGACTTCGCCTATATATCGCTGACCATGAGTCGCCCCGGCCGCACCAACCTCGACCCTGACCTGACCGACCCGGAAACCGCCGAGGCCGAGGAGGCGGAAACGCTCGTCCTCGAGCAGGCGCCCGAGGAGGAAGTGGCGCCGGCGGAAGGCACCGTCGCCGCCGGCATGGAGGTCATCAAGGCCGCGGTGAAGCATGCGCCGAAGGGACCCGGCGTCTACCGCATGATCGATGCGAAGGGCGAGGTCCTCTATGTCGGCAAGGCGAAGTCCATC
>VFQR01002296.1_pt1 | contig 12448 bp, 8 predicted proteins | sample 3512321 | NCBI WGS metagenome assembly VFQR01 (sample SAMN10412374, study PRJNA504923) | tailings metagenome | isolation source: Relicate 3 Philex TSF1 revegetated site | place: Philippines: Tuba, Benguet | collected 2017-08-29
CAGGCGGCGCGGAAGGCGGCGATCTGCTCGGCCTGCTGGATGTGGAAGGGCTTGTTCGATTCCGCCATCACGAGGGTCGAGCTCTGCAGGTTCATGCCGAGTTGCCCCGCCCATTGCGCGGTCGGCGTGGTCGCAGCGCCCCACCAGATGCGGTCGCGCAGCCCCTCGGAATGCGGCTCGATGCGCAGTAGGCCCGGCGGATTGGGGAACATCGGCCGCGGATTGGGCTCGGCGAAGCCCTCGCCGCGCAGAACGTCGAGGAACACCTCGGCATGGCCGCGCGCCATGTCGGCGTCGGTCTGGCCCTCGGCGGGCACATAGCCGAAATAGCGGTAGCCTTCGATGACCTGCTCCGGCGAGCCGCGTGAAATACCGAGCTGCAACCGGCCGCCGGCGATGAGGTCGGCCGCTCCGGCATCCTCGGCCATATAGAGCGGGTTCTCGTAACGCATGTCGATGACGGCGGTGCCGATCTCGATGCGCTTGGTGCGGGCGCCGATGGCGGCCAGCAGCGGAAAGGGCGAGGCGAGCTGGCGCGCGAAGTGGTGCACGCGGACATAGGCGCCGTCGGCCCCCAGCTCCTCGGCGGCGACCGCGAGGTCGATCGACTGCAGCAGCGCATCGGCAGCGCTGCGCGTCTGGGAGTGCGGGGAGGGCGTCCAGTGCCCGAACGAGAGGAAACCGAGCTTTTTCATGCGCCACACCTAGGCGAGCCACGCGCGCCGGACAAGAGCGGCAACTCCACCGAGCCGGCATGCGTGCAGTGCATAGCGTGCGGGGGTCTCGACGCCCCAGGCATCGATATATTCGCTTCCTCCAATATATCTGGGCCACCCGCCTTGATCTGCGTCAAGACGCGGCGCGATCCGGTGCGTCGGCGCTTGAACATCGCTTCGATGTAACGTAATAACATCACAAATGCGTACGCAGCCCCGACCGGGCCTGCGTTGCTCTCCGACCGTTGCTGCGAGAATGATCATGAACAAACTGCCCGTCACCGTGCTCTCCGGCTTCCTGGGCGCCGGCAAGACGACGCTGCTGAACCACATTCTCAACAATCGCGAAGGCCGCCGGGTGGCGGTGATCGTGAACGACATGAGCGAGGTGAACATCGACGCCGCGCTGGTGCGCGACGGCGGCGCGAACCTCAGCCGCACCGATGAGAAGCTGGTGGAGATGTCGAATGGCTGCATCTGCTGCACGCTGCGCGACGACCTGTTGACCGAGGTGCGCCGGCTCGCCGATAGCGGCCGCTACGACTATCTGCTGATCGAGGGCACGGGCATTGCCGAGCCGCTGCCGATCGCGACGACCTTCGACTTCCGCGACGAGAAGGGCCATAGCCTCTCCGACCTGACGCGGCTCGACACCATGGTGACGGTGGTCGATGCAGCGAACCTGCTCAAGGACTATGCCTCGCACGACTTCCTGCGCGACCGCGGCGAGATTGCGGGGGACGGCGACGAGCGGGCGCTGGTCGACCTCCTGGTCGAGCAGATAGAATTCGCCGACGTGATCATCCTCAACAAGGTATCGACCGCAACGCCCGAGCAGCGGCAGGCGGCGGTGAAGATCATCAAGGCGCTCAACCCCGATGCACGGCTGATCGAGACCGATTTCTGCGACGTGCCGCTCGACGAGGTGCTGGACACCGGGCTGTTCAGCCTCGAGCGGGCGGAGATGAACCCGCTGTGGTTCAAGGAGCTGAACGGGTTCAAGGACCATGTGCCGGAGACCGAGGAATACGGCATCCGGTCCTTCGTCTATCGCGCGCGCCGGCCGTTCAATCCGGCGCTGCTCGGCCGGTTCGTCAACCGCAGCTGGCCGGGCGTCGTGCGGGCCAAGGGCTTCTTCTGGGTGGCGACGCGGCCGCATCATGTGGGCGAGCTGAGCCAGGCGGGGGCGCTGGTGCGCACCGGCCGGCGCGGCCTGTGGTGGGCGGCGGTGCCGCAGCAGCGCTGGCCGGACGATCCGGAATGGCGGGCGTCGATGGCGCCCTATCTCGACCCGATCTGGGGCGACCGGCGGCAGGAGATCGTCTTCATCGGCACCGATCCGATGGATGAGGCGGCCCTCCGCCGCGAGCTGGATGCGTGCCTCGTGCCGGCCCGCTCGTTCACTCCGGAGCAATGGGTGGCCCTGCCGGATCCGCTGCCAGCCTGGTGAGCGGGCACCGGGCGCGCCCGCGGCTGTGATCGCGACAGGGGTGGCGAGCCGCGGCGCGAGGAGGCTAAGGTAGATCCTGCGGCACCCGGTCGGCGCCGCAGGCAAGGAGTGAGCGTGACGGGCGTCGCTGGACACGACGGGCACATGTCGCGGATCGGCGAAGCGCTGATGCGGACGGCGCGGGACCCGGTGGAGTTCGAGGCGCTGGTCTCGACCATCATGGATGCCGGCCGGGGCGAGGACCCGTCCTTGCCCGGGCTCGAATCGCTGGTGCGCGACCTGCTGCCGGCGCCCGATCTGCGTGCCGATGCAAGGCTGCGCGGTGACCTCGCGGAAGAATTGCGGCTGCTGCCGACCCCCGCCATCGCGATTTCGACGGCCGGCATGGTGGTGGCGATCAACGAGCTGGCGTCGGCGCGGTACGACATTGCCGCCGATACCGGGCTCGAAGCGATCGGGGTGGACCGGCGCGCCCTCGCGCGTTTTCTGGACCGTCTGGCGCGCACGCCGGCCGCGGGTTCGCTGCTGGTGGCGGATGTGGAGGAGGAGCGCGGCACGGCCATGCTGTGGGGCCGGATGCTGCCGCGATTCGGTGTGATCTGCCTTTTTCCCGTCGATACGCTGTGGCCGGTCGAGGTCGCCGAGGTGCTGGCCTCGGAGTTCGGCCTCTCCGACCGCGAGATCACGGTGTTGCGGGCGCTCGCGGCCGGACAGTCGATCGAGGCGATCGCCCTCGCGGACGGCCGGACGGTCGGCACCATCCGGCAGACGGTCAAGGCGGTGCTGGGCAAGCTGGGGGTGGGGTCGCAGGCGCGCGCCGTGGCCTTCGCGGCGACGCTGGCAATGGCGTTTCTACGCGCCGACCGCCTGGGTGGTGCCGTCGATCCGACCGTCGAGGGCGTCGGGCAATCGGGCTTGCATGACCGCTGGGGGCGGCGGATCGGGCTGCGGCACTATGGCGACGCCGCCGGGATGCCGGTGCTGCTGGTGCATGGCTCGCTCTATGGCATCGGCACGCTCGGCGCCGAGCAGGCGATGGCACGGGCGATGGGACTCCGGGTGCTCGCCTGCGAGCGGCCCGGCTATGGCGCGACGCCGACCTGTCGCGTGCGCAATGACCCGGTGCAGACGGCGGTCGAGGACATGCTCCTCGCCCTCGACAGCGCGGAGGTCGGGCAAGCGGTGCTGCTGGCGCACGATACCGGCTTCGTGCATGCGACCGAGCTTGCAGCGCGCGCGCCGGAGCGGGTGGCGGGAATCGTCGGCGTCTCGCCGGTGGTGCCGATGCGCTCGGCGGAGCAGAGCTTCGACATGCCGGTGCAGCAGCAGGTGTTCGCCTGGGCCGTGCGGCGGGCGCCATGGCTGGTAGACGTGCTGACGCGGATCGGTATCCAGCGCATGCACCGGCTGGGCCCGCAGGGCTGGCCGCATGCGATCTTCGCCGGCGTCGAGACCGATATCGCGGTGGCGGCGCGCCCCGAGGCCCTTGCCGCGCTGTCGAGCGCGTTCGGGTTCAACACGGCGCAGGCGGCGGAGGGGTTTCGGCTGGACGTGACGGTGGCCAACAGCGATTTCAGCGTCACGCTGGCGGCTGTGAACTGCCCGGTGCGGCTGCTGCACGGCGCGCGCAACCGGACGGTGCCGCTCGGTGCGGTGCAGGCCGTCGCCGAGGGCAGGGCCGGTCTCGAGGTGCAGGTGGTGGAGGATGCCGGCCATACGCTGGCGCTCGACCGGCCGGAACTGGGCCTCAGACAGGCCTTCGCCCTGGCGCTCGAGGCGCGCGCCAGGGCGGCCTGACCGGGACGGCCGTCGGCGCCGCGCAGGCGTGGCCGCCGCCCTACCAAATGGGAGTGGACCCGCTGCCGGGGAGCGCCTAACCCCTTACTGCCTCCCGCTTGACAACGCAGTGCATTTTTCAGGGCGGACTCCGCCCGGGCGCATTGCAGGTCGAGGAGCGTGCCATGGCAGCAGCCTTCCATTTCACAGCCGGGTCTCCGCCGGTCGCGGCATTGCTTCCGGCGCTGGGCGCGGTCTGGCTGGCCGTCGGACCGGTGTCGGCCGCCGAGGGAGAGTGGCACGGTGCCTATATGGCGGACCTCGGTCGCGGGGCGATGGAGGTCCGGATCGAGCTCGACCAGTTGCCCGGCGGCAGCAGCGGCATGGGCGATGTAAGCCTCTACCAGTTGCGCGACGATTGTCCCACCGACGCCATGAGCGAGACGTTCTGCCGGGCCCTGCACGCCGCCTTTGCTCGAGCGATCCGGGAGGAGGTGCCGGGCAATATGGTGACGCCTGTCGAGGGGGTGATCTACGAGGCGGGCAGCGCGCTGGTCGCCTTCTCGCTCCATGGCGACAGCGTATTGCGGGTGGTCGAAATTCATGAGACGCCAAGCGGGCTCACCGCCACCTTCCATCACCCGGAATATGGCATCGAGGCCGAGTTTCCGGTCGAGCGCACGCCGCACACCTGCACCTTCGTGATGTGCAGCGCCGATCGGCTGGAGCCGCTCGCGACCGATCCGGACGGCCATGCCGGGCCGCTGGGAGCACTGGCGTTTCTCAGGGCCTATCCGCTGCTGTCGCTCAACCGCGAGGTAGAAGGGGGCGACGAGGAGTCGTGGGAGGAGGAGATGTTCGACCTCCCCGGGATCGGCGTCTACGGGCCGAGCTACCGGCTGCGCAACGTGCCGGCGGGGCAGCGGCTGGCCGTGCGCGCCGCGCCGCAGCGGGGCGCAGCGACAGTCGGCTCGTTGTCGCGCGACGCGGCGGACATTCTGGTGCTCGATTGCACACCGGAGATCGACAGCCTCGCTTTCGAGGAGGCCGACGCGGCGGGCAAGCTGCGGCTGCTGGAGCGCGCCTGGTGCCAGGTCAGCCATGGGGTGGAGGCGACGCTGGTCGAAGGCTGGGTGGTCGGCGGCTATCTCGATCCGGTGCTCGAAGCCAGGGGAGATTTCCAGTGACGATGCGGAGGCGAGGCCTGCTGGCCGCGATGCTGGCCCTGTTGGCACAGCCGGCAGCGGCTCAAACCACGACGCCGCCGGACCTGATGATCGTCCTCGACGGCTCGGGCTCGATGTGGGGACGGATCGGCGACAGGACCAAGATCGAGATTGCCCGCGACACGCTGAGCAGCGTGCTGGGCGAGGTGAACCAGCAGCAGAATATCGGCATGATCACCTATGGCCACAGGGTGCGTGGGCAATGCTCGGACATCGAGCTGGTGGTGCCGCTGGCGCCCGCGTCGAGCGCCGTACCCGAGATCATTGCGGCGGCGCGCGGGCTCAACCCGATCGGCATGACGCCGCTGTCGGACGCCGTCCGCCAGGCCGCGGATCACCTGCGCTTCACAGAGCGCGCCGCGACGGTGGTGCTGATCACCGACGGGATCGAAACCTGCGATGCCGACCCCTGTGCGCTCGGTACCGAGCTGGCGCGCCTTGGCCTCGATTTCACGGCGCATGTCGTCGGCTTCGGGATGAGCGAGGAGGAGGGCGCCCAGGTCGCCTGCCTCGCCGACAACACCGGCGGCGCCTTCTTCCTCGCCAATGATCCGGACGCGCTGGCCGACGCCCTGGCGCAGACGCTCGGCGACCCCGACGACTTCATTCCCGAGCCGGTCGAGCAGGGCGCGCGCGAAGTGCATTTCCTGCTGCGTGAAACGGCCGGTGACGAGCTGTTGCGCGGCGCGCCGTTGCTGGAACTCGCCATCACCGCAGAGGCAGTGGCGCCGCCGGACGCGCTGGAGATACCCACCCCGTCGGTCGCGGCTCCGTTCTCCGCCAGCGGCGCGTTCGAGCCGGGACCTTATGTGCTGGAGGTCGCCGTGAAGGCGAATGCCCAGCGGACGCTCTACACGGCGCGGCTGCCCTTCGTCGTAGAGCCGGGCGAGGGGCCGCAAATCATCGACCGCGTGATCGGCGCCCGCCTGAAGATCGTGCCGATGATTTCGGCCGGAGAGCCGTTCAGCCGGGGGCTGCCGAGCGCGACCTTCGGGCATCCGCATCTCGACTTCAAGCTGACACCGGTGATCAACGGGCAACCCGTCGCCGCCGATACGACGAGCCACAATGCAGGCGCTGCCCCAACCGGGGACGGAGTGCTGGAGCTGCGGCTCTCGCCGGGAACCTGGCTGGTCCAGGGGATACTGGGCCGCGTCTTCGCGCGGGAGAAGCTGATCGAGGTTCTGCCCGGCGAGACGACCGAGCTCGTGTTCGATTTCGAGGCGTCGCGCGTCTTTTTCGATTTCCGGGACAATGGCGTGCCGGTGCGGACCCCGACGTTCTACCCCTATGACGGGCCGAGCGTGCGGGCCTGGGCCGAAGCCCGGTTCCACAATGGGGACGGCGTGTTGCTGCCGCTGTTCATGCCGGAGGGCACCTGGCTGTTGCGGGGCGGGGACTATCACAATGCGCAGAATCGCGGCGCGATCATCGTCAACGTGCCGGGTGGCGGCGAGTCGCTGAGCTTTGTGGTGAGCAAAGAGGACGAGGTGCCCGAGGACGACCTGCTGCTGTTCTCCGAGCCGGGCTACCGGGGCTGCCTCGAGCGGCTGGGATCGAGCGAGTCCGGTCCGTGCCTGATCGAGCAGGTCGCGTTCTGATGGAGGCGCGCCGATGGACGCGCGACTGAGCCACTGGGATCCGTTCGGCCGGCACGTTGCCGCGCAGGTGCATCAGGTGCCGCCGGTCGCCTTGCCTGTGCGTGTGCCGCCGGCCGCCGTCTCGGCGCTGACGCTGGTTGCGCTCGGTGCCAGCGTGCCGATGCTGCTGATGGCGCTGTTCGGCAGCCCATGGGCCTGGGTGCCGGCCGGTGTCTTTGCCCTTGCGATCGCGGCCGTGCTGGGGGCGAGCATGCTCGACAAGACCGAGCAGCGGCGCCTCCACACCTATATGCAACTGGCCGAGCAGCTGAAGTGGTCCTTTCGCCTCGCGCCGAAGCAGGTGCCGGGCGGACCGGGACTGTCCGGCTCGCGCCGGCGGAGCGCGGCGGGACTCGACATCCCCGCCGATCGTATGCACGGTGCGTTGGCCGGCGCGCTGCAACAGGCCGAGGCGGCGCAGCGGGCGGCCGGCACGCTGAGCGATACGGACCCGGCCGAACTGCTGCAGGTCTATCGCAGCCTTCCCGAACTCTTCAGCCCGCGGCCCGGCCAGCCGGTCGCCATGACCATCGAGGCCGAGTTCTGGGGCGAGACGGCCGCCGGACTGCCGTTCTGGTTGGGGGCCCGCGAGGCCCTGATGGATACGACGTTCGCCAGCCCCGAACTGCGGCAGGACCGCCATGGGAACCGCGGGCGGCAGGGCGCGCTACTGATGATGGTGGCCGGCTACGGCCTCGACCGCGACACCGGCATCCGGGCGGTGCTGACGGCCGAGGCGCTGGGCGATGCCGCGGGAGACTTCAAGACGGAGTCGACTGCGTTCAACGAGCGGTTCCACATTGCGGCGCGGGGCGATGCGCAACTGCCGGACGACGTGGAATTGCGGCTGCTGCAGGCGCTGACCCCGGCGACGCAGATGGCCCTGCTGGAGCTGTGGGGTCGCTACCGCATCCAGGTGATCATCGATGGCGCGACGGTGTTCGTGTCCGGCTATGAGCGGCTCAACACGCGCAACGAGGCCATGCTGCGGGAGCGCCTGCCGGCGGCCGCAGAGGCCTTCGCCGCCGCCGCTATCCGTTTCAAGCGCTATGTGGAGTAGAAGCAATGGGTGACCTGCTCGTCATCATCGTTCTGGTCGTGGTCTTTGGCGGGGGCCTGTTCGTCATCACCTACAACGCGCTGACCGCGGCGCAGACCCGCGTGGTGCAGGGGTGGTCGGGGATCGCGGTGCAGCTGAAACGGCGCCACGACCTCGTGCCCAACCTCGTCAAGGCCGTTCGGGCGGCGCTGGCGCATGAGGAGGCGATGCTCGCCACCGTCACCGAAAGCCGCGAACGCGCGATGGCCGCGCTCGCGGGCGGCGACGCCGGCGACATTGCGCGGCAGGAGGCGGCGCTCGGTGGGGCGCTGCACCGGCTGGTAGCGTTTTCGGAGAGCTACCCCGACCTCAAGGGCAATGGCAGCATCCAGATCTTCCAGCGCCAGCTCGAGGAGACCGAAGACCAGATCGCGGCGGCGCGGCGCATCTACAATGGCAATGTGCAGGACTTCAACCGCCGGGTGCTGGGCATTCCCGGCAATCTGGTCGCACCGCTGATGGGACTGCGCCCGGCCAACTCGTTCGAACTCGATGCAGGCGAAGCGAGCGCCGTGCAGAAGGTGCCGGACGCAAGCCTCTAGCGCCAGAATGCCGCGCGGTCAGTCACGGCGCGCCGGACGACCGACTTTGATGGGGGCGAGCGGAAAGCGCGGCTCGGGCAGGGCGCCACCGAAGAGCTGGGTCAGCTGTCGCGCGGCCTCGAACTGGATCCGGCTGGCTTCGGCGAAGGACACGCGCTCGCGCGCCGAGGGCAGATAGGGCATCGTCAGCACCGCCAGCGCGTGCCCGTTCTCGTCGAGGATGGGAAAGCTGACATCGGTGATGCCCTGCAGCCCCTCGCCGACGATGAACTCGTAGCCGGCGCGCTGCAGCGCATCGACGCGGCGGCGCATGGCCTCGACATCGATCCCCTGCGGGTCGCGTCGCATTTCGCTGAACACCCAATCGCTGAGGGCGGGTGGCTGGAAGGCGAGGAGCAGGCGCCCCGACGCGGTGGCGATGGCGGGGTTCTGCGTGCCGACCTTGAGGCGGAAGCCGAAAGGCGCCGGGCTGTCGACCTGCGCGACGACACGGATGCTGAGCCGGTCGAGAATGACGATGTGAAAGGCCTGGCTGGCCGCGATCGAGGCGGAGTTCAGCACCGGCGTGGCCGCATCGAGCAGGCGGCGCAGCGGCGGATACTGGTTGGCCAGCGCGTGCAGGCGGTAGGCGAGGAAGTAGCCGTCTTCCCCCGGCCGGCGCTGGATGAAGCCGCGGCGCTCCAGCACCATCACCACGCGATAGACCTCCTGCAGCGAGCGGCCCAGCAGCTGGGCGATCTCGCTCTGGGTGACGCCGCGCGACAGGCCGGCGAGCAGTTCGAGCACGTCGAGGCCCTTTTCGAGCGCCGGGGCGCCGTAAGCGCGCTTCTCCTCGCCCTTGTCGGCAAGGGTTGAAACGGTGGGCGGCGCGCCGGCGGTCGCGGTGCTGCGTCGGGGTCTGGCCATGGCGCTCTCGGAGTCTCTTTCCCGGATGGTCGGCCGCGCGGTGCCGCGGCAGGGGATGGCCAGATAAGCATGATCCGTTTCACCGATCATAGCCGGCGGCTCGTCCTCGGCGCGATCATGCACAGGACCGTGACGTGCCGGCGCGCGATCGCCGCGCGTGGGGCCGGCCCCGGCTACCATATGGGAGTGGACGCGGGGCGGGGGCTTGCGGCCTAAAGCGGGTGGGCTCCGGATGGGCCGGTCGGCCGCGGGCGGACGGGCAGGCGCATCGGGGGCCGGGCGATGCTGCGAACCCGCGAACCGAGGCCATGACCATGTCCGAACCATTCCCGCTCCGTTTCGGCCGCGTCGGCGCCGCCCTTGCCGCCCTGCTGCTGGCGCTGCTCCTATCCATGGGGGTGGCCTCGGGGCAGGTGAGCCCGGTCGGCCTCTACCAGATCGACGACTACGGCGTGCGGGTCGACATGCTGGTCGAGCCCGGCACGGCGGGCCGGCATCGCGCGCGGGTGGTGTTCAGCCCCGGCAATGCCTGCTTCAGCGAGACGCGGCTGCTCGCCATGCTGTGCCAGGTCGTCGACAAGGAGGGGCCGCAATATCGCGAGTTCGAGCTGCGGCAGCAGGCGGCGCGGCCGGGAATGCTCGCCACTTTCAGTGGCGAGATGCGCTTTTCCGGCGTCACCTGGCCGATGCTGCTGAGCAAGACGCCGCGCGACTGGGACTTCGGCCATATCGATGCCGAGACGCTGGGCCATGAGCGCCCCTATCTCGCCGCGGCCTATCTGCGCGATCCCAACTGGTGGCCGAAGATCCCGGAGATCACCGGGCAGTGGCAGGCCGATTTCGGCTCGGTACGGATCGAGGCCGCGGTGGCGCGCGGCGGCTCCGAGCTCATCGACGGCTCGCTCTCGGTGCATGCCGAAGCGCGGCCCCAGACCAGTGCGCCGGGGATGATCGACCCCTATCTGCCGCCCTGGCTCGAGACGCAGGCGCAGCGGGCCCGCGAGCAGGGAGCGTTCCGCATTCCGCTCGGGGGCGTGGCGGGCGATCTCCATTTCCGCGCCAGCGCCGCCTTTCCGCACACCGTGCCGGGCGGCGGGGTGCAGTTGCGGCTGACGCCGCTCGGCGGCGTCGTCATCATCGAGTTCCAGAACCTGGACGAGCGCACCTTCTCGCTGCCGATCCTGATGCGGCCGATGAGCGGTGCGCTGACGCCGGTTGCCAACGACCATATCGCCCAGCGGCCGGACCCGGTGCCGGCGCCGCCGCCGCGGCCGGGGCCGTTGCCGCTGCCGATCGAACCGCCCCCGCCGGCGGCTGCGGGCGGGTTCGCCGGCGCGTGGGCCGTGCGCGACGCCGTCTACCGCCAGCAGGGCGCGGCGAGCAGCCAGGGCAACCGGCCGGAGATCTCCGTCAGCAGCGACGAGACGCGGCTGCGGCTGCGCTATGCCAGCGGCATCGAGGAGCAGCTGGCCTTCTCCCCGGCCGATGCGGGGCGCGCCGCAGCGGCGCTGGCGCTGGTCGCCGAGGTGCGCAGCCTGCGGGGCAGCTCGATCCGGGATTGGCTCGCCGGGCCGGTGCAGCTGGGCATTGCCCGCGATCCGGCGGCCGGCAACGGCCTGCTGTTCGTCAGCGGCGGGCGTGGCGTGCTGCTGCGCGATGCCGCGGGGGGCGATCTTCATGCCGATGTGATCGAGCGCGGCCAGTTCCGCTCCGCCCGGGTGTTCTTCCTCGAACGCGAGGGTGGGGCGGCGCAGCCGGCCGGCGCGGGCGGGCTGTGGTCGGGCGTGTGGCGGACCGAACTCGGCCTGCTCGAATTGCGGCAGGATGGCCAGCGCGTGGTCGGGATCAACCGGCTCGACCCGGCCGGCGCATCGCTGCTCGAGGGGCGGCTGTCGGCCTCGGGGCGGGCGCTGCGGGCGGTGCTCTATCATCGCGACTATTCGGGCGAGATCAATTTCGTCGAGGTGCAGCTCAATGGCGACAATCTAGGCTTCAGCGGCACCCGAGGGCCGCTGTCGGGCGTGGGCGGGCGCGGCTATGTCGGCCAGAAGCTCGACCGGCCGGGGGAAGGGCTGGCGCTCGGCGACACCTACTGGCCGAGCTGGTGGAACGGCCAGCCGCCAGCCGAGGTCTTCGTCTGGCTTGCCTTCAGCGACGAGGGCGCGCCGCCGACGCCGCTGCCGGTCCCCGCACCCGCGCCATTGCCGACTCCTTTGCCCGCGCCTGGGCCGGGACCCGCGCCGATCCCCATGCCGCGGCCGATCGACGGGCAGGGCGGCCGCTTGCCGGATAGCGGGCCGCCCCAGACCCCGACCGGCGCGGCGGCGCTGGTCTGGGCTGCCGATCTGGGCCGGCCCTGCGCCGCGCTGATGGCGCTCGACGACGCGCTCTGGGCCGGCGCCGCCGACGGCACCGTGGCACTCAGCGATCTGCGCGCGCTGGCCGTGATCCTCTACGCCGCCGGCGTCCGCCCCACCGGGCTGAGCAACGACGCCGCCTGCCGCACCGTGCTGGTGCAGCTACAGGCCGAAACCGCCCAACGCCGCACGCCGTAGCGGGGACTGCAGGGGGGCGGCGGAGGTGTGCCGGATGTACGGCAGGACGGTGCCTGCATCCCGCGCGGGGGCCGCCCCCTCCACCACGCTGCGCGTGGTCCCCCTCCCCCGTCGGTACGGGGGAGGATCCGCCCGGTGGCTGGGGCGCGATGGTGCCACAGCGCTCCTCCACCGTTTACGGGGGAGGGGGACCGGCGAAGCCGGTGGAGGGGGGTGCCGCTTGCGCTGTGGTGGGGTTGGTCCCCTGCTCAGGGCGAATTCGTGAAGAGGTGGCGCTTGGTGGTGTTGCGCGTGGGGCTCCCCCCTTCCGGCTGTCGCCACCTTCCCCCGCAAGCGGGAGAAGGCCCTGTGGCACCATCGTGCCTTCACCCATGCCAATTCATCCGACAGCCCATGGGCTTCGGAGTTTTCACAGATCCCCGCCCTCTCGGGCAGGTGAAGCGGGGCCGGCGAGGCTTGGTCCTCGCGCGGGTAGTCCGCAAGTGAATGAGGCTCGCGCCTCGCCGGCCGACCGGGGTTTGGGGCGTATGGCGTAACG
>VFQR01002297.1_pt1 | contig 12445 bp, 8 predicted proteins | sample 3512321 | NCBI WGS metagenome assembly VFQR01 (sample SAMN10412374, study PRJNA504923) | tailings metagenome | isolation source: Relicate 3 Philex TSF1 revegetated site | place: Philippines: Tuba, Benguet | collected 2017-08-29
CGTCATGCAGGTAGCAGCGCACGCGGACGAGACGCGACCCGGCCGTGAACGTGAAGTGACGGCTCATCGGCGGGCACGTGACGAACGAGTGGTACTTCGAAAGCTGTGCGCAGTTGACGAAGTTCGTGCCCCACTTCGTCTCGACGTGGCTGCGCCCTGTGACGACCGCGTCCGGATGGGTATGCGTGTGCCCCCCGAGCCAGAGATCAACGGAGCCGGGATGAGCGGCAAGATAGCTTTCGAACTTCTGGGCTTTCGGCTCGTCGTCGACGAAGTAAAGATAGGATGCGCCTTCCGGAACACCGTCGACGCCGTGATAGCGCCCATGCCGGTAGCGTCCGTCCGGATAGCGCGAGACGCCTTCGAAATCGCCGGAGGCGACGGTCGTCTCGCGCAACATATGGTGATGTGCGCTGATGACGATCTCGTTCGCGTCGCGCGCCGCTCCAACCTTCTCGACCCACCAGTCCCACGTTTCGCTTGTCACCGCGCCTGCGGGCGAGCCGCCGCCGAACTCCTGCCGCCCGACGGGATACGGGAGGTCATTGCGGTCGCTCATCATCAGGAAATTGAGATTGCCAACCTTGAATGAATAGCGATCCCACACGCCCTCGATCGGATAGGGACGCTTCGCCGGATCGACGCCCGAATGGTCGCGATGCTCTCCGAGGGGGTCGATCCATTTTCGGAACCACCAGTTAGCCGGCTTGCCGTGGCTTGATGGGGCATCGCCAGGCGAACCGTCGTGATTGCCCGCCACCGGATAAATCTGCTCGCGCCGGTGATGCTTGAGCACACCGAGCTGGCGCACGACCTCCGCACCCTGCGCATCGTCGGGAAGATCCCAAAGGCCTGCGTTGTCGCCGAGATCGAGTGCGATATCCCAGCGAAACGGTGGCCCGCCGAGGTCGCCGCCGTCCTCCGATTGCCGAAGCGCGTTGGCGAGGCTTTCGGGATAGCCGGCGGGCGGCACGAAACCCATCCCGTTCCGGATGGCCGCGGCAACGGCGCGATCTGTTGCTACGTGCGCATCCGAAAAAACCCAAAGATGAAAAGTCTCGGCCTCGCCGGTATGACCGGCAGTTTCAATCGTCATAGATTTTTTCGTCTCCCAACCACCGCGCAACGCCGCATCTCACTCCGCCAAGCCTATCCGCCTTCGCCGGTATCGAATCCGAGCGGGCTGAGCCGCGTCAGCGGTGCGCTATCGGAGCGGACGTGCAGCAACTCCAGGCAATGGCGCTTGAGCTGTCCGAACTCGGGCGTCGCAACGACCTCCGTTGCACGCGGCCTAGCGAACGGCACACGAATGACTTCGAGAATGCGACCCGGCCGCGGGCTCATGACGATGATGCGGTCGGCCAGAAAAAGGGCTTCGTCGATATCATGGGTGACGAACACGACGGTCGTGCGCACGCGAGTCCAGATGTCGAGCAACAGCTCCTGCATCTTGATGCGCGTCAGCGCGTCGAGCGCGCCGAACGGCTCGTCCATCAGTAGCAGCCGCGGTTTGTTGACCAGCACACGCGCGATCTCGACGCGCTGCTGCATCCCGCCAGAAAGCTGCTTCGGATAGCGGCCCGCGAAATCTGCAAGGCCGACCAGGTCCAGGATCTCATCCGCCTGCCGGCGGCGCTCGAGTTTTCCGATACCGCGCATCTTGGGGCCGAAAGCGACGTTGTCGCGTGCCGACTTCCAGGGAAACAACGTGTGATGCTGGAACACGATACCTCGGTCCGGATGCGGACCTGCAACCGGCGCGCCATCGACATGCAACTTGCCGGCGGACGTCGCGATATGCCCGGCGAGCGCGCCGAGCAAGGTCGACTTTCCGCATCCCGATGGGCCGATCAAGCAGACGAGTTCGCCGGGCTCGATCGCGAAGCTCACCTCCTGGACGGCTTCGAAGGAGTCGGGGCCATGACCCAGCCTGATTGAGACCTGCTCGGCTTCGATGCGGCCGAGATCCGTCCGCGCTTGTCTTTCGCGTCCACTCATCTCAGCGCGTCCCCCCGACCGTATGCCAAGGCGTAAGCCGCGCGCCGATCCAACGCAGCAGCGCGCTCGAGCCCATGCCGAGCAGGCCGATCAGGATCATGCCGACGATGATGTCGGCGTAATTCTGGATGGTGTAGGATTCCCAGGTGTAATAGCCGATGCCGAACTGGCCGGAGATCATCTCGGCGGTGACGAGGCAGAACCAACTCGTGCCCATGCCGATGGCAAGCCCGGTCACGATGCTGGGGGCCGCTCCCGGCAGGATCACCTCGCGCAGGATCGCGCTCGGCGTGCCGCCCAGGCTCTTCGCCGACGCGATCAGCCGCGGATCGACGTTCTCCACGCCGTGAACGGTATTGAGCAGGATAGGGAACAGCGCGCCGATGAAGGTGATGTAGATCATCGAGGCTTCAGAAGACGGAAAGAGCAGCACGGCGAGCGGGATCCAGGCGACCGCTGGGATCGGCCGCAGAAGCTCGAGCGGGGGCAGCAGCACATCCGCTGCGCGCCGTGACCGCCCGATGGCAAGCCCGAGCGCGACGCCGACGAGCGAGGCAATGACGTAGCCCAGACCCACACGCCTCAGGCTGCTGGTGACATGCTCGTAGGCTTTCGACGATTGCACGAAAACGATCGCCGCCTGGAACACTTCCGACGGCGGCGGCACGTTGACGAACGTGACGAGGCCGAGATTGAGCCGCAGCGTCGATGCCGTCTGCCACAAGATGAGGCAGACGGCGATCGACACGGCTCTCAACACCCACCGGGCAATCCCGGCTTCTGTCGCGGATGCCACGTGTTTGGCCTCAGTTGCTCGCCAGCACGGAAGAGCGGGCGCCCGGATAGTCGAGCACCTTGCCGCCGTTGGTCTTGGCCCAGGTTTCAGCCTGATCCTTCAGGAGGAAGGCGCTGATTTCGCCGGCGTCCGTGCGCACGAACCAGGCCTGTGCGCCGAGCAGCTTGATCCCGCTGTTGCGGTCCTGGGCATAGAAGGCGCGCGCCGTCTTGTTTTCGGTTTCGAGCGTCTTGAGGGCCTTGAAGGCGTTCTCGGCCGAGGCGTAGTGACGAACCAGCGGCTCGTCTTTGACCCAGACCTGGGCGACACGCTTGTAGTCCTTGATGTCCTCGCCGGTCAGCGCATCCTTGGCCTTGAGCGGCAGCTGGTCGTAGTTCTTGAGCGCAGCCTCGTAGTCGAGGCCGGACTTCTTGAACGCCTCTTTGATGAAGCGGTCGGCGACGAAGTTCTCGACATTGAGCCCCTGGTCGGCACGCTTCAGCAGCAACAGCGTTTCGATAGAGGTTGCAACCGCCTGCTTGTATTCCGGCTTCCATGTGAGGTCGCGCGTCTGCAGACCGAGCGGGCCGTGGAACAGATAGTTCACTTCGGCTTCGACGCCGGTCACCTTGTGGATCAGCTCGCTGTACTTCTCGGGAGATTCGGCGAACAGCCGGTCGGCTTCGAGCGAAGCCTGCAGGAACGCGACGACGATCTCGGGATGCTTGTCCGCATAGGCTGCATCGACAAGCGCGCCATGGAAAGTCGGGCCGTTGGCCTGCGAGCCGTCATAGATCTTGCGCGCGAAACCACGCCACGGGAACAGTTCCGCGAACGGCACGAAGTCGGCGTGTGCTTCGATCTGGTTCGACTGCAGCGCCGGACCTGCGACCTCGGGGGCCTGGGTGATGATCTTCACGTCCTTCTCGGGATCCCAGCCCTGCGCCTTGATGGCGCGCAGCAGGAGGCCGTGTGAGGTCGAGGCGAAGGGCACCGAGATGGTCTTGCCCTTGAGATCCGCGATCGACTGAACCTGCGAGATGGCTGGAACCACGATGCCGTTGCCGGAGCCCTTCACGCTTCCGGAGAGTACGGTGATGAACAGGCTCTTGCGGCCGGCCTTTTCGTGGGCGACGCCGTTCAACGAGCCGGGGAAGTCGGCCATGATACCGAAGTCGAGCTTGCCGGCGATCTGCTCGTTGGTGATCGGCGCACCGCTCGTAAAGTTCTTCCACTGGATGTCGTAGGTGACGTCTTTGTACTTGCCGTCCTTCGGCAGGTACTTCTCCAGCAACTTCTCCTCACGAACGATCAGACCGGCGGTGGCCGTGTTGATCGTCGTGTCCTGGGTGCCGATGGCCACCCGGATTGTTTCGGCAGCGCTTGCGGCCGTGGCGAGACTGCTCGCCGTGAGCAGCAGCGCCGACAAGAGCGTTTTGAGACGCATTTTTGATCCCTCGTGCAAAGTCCGGTTCGATTGTCCCGCCACGCGCACTTGGGAGCGGCCCGAGTGCGGAAGAACTTGCGGTTGATCAAACTCTGCCGAGGGCGATGCGCCCCATGAAGCAATTAGTTTACATGCCTATTATACTGATTTTTCATATGTTTTTCTGAATAAGCTATTCGCTTTTCAAGCTCAGGGCCGCGGCCGGCTTGGCGCCGGAGTGTTATTTTCTAGATTTGCCAGAAGGGTACTGGCCGCCCGCTCGAGGCGAATATCAAGCGTAGGCGCGCAACGAACCACGCAGTCCTTTGGCGAGATCGCGACGGAAGCAGCGCGAAAATAGGAGGGGAGGCCCGTCACTTGAACCAAGACGTGGGTTCGCAAAGTCTCTGGAAAATTGGAGCGGGTGATGGGAATCGAACCCCAGGGCCGAAGGCCCGTCACTTGAACCAAGACGTGGGTTCGCAAAGTCTCTGGAATATTGGAGCGGGTGATGGGAATCGAACCCACGTATTCAGCTTGGAAGGCTGCTGCTCTACCATTGAGCTACACCCGCGACCGGGAAAGCATGGGTTTCTAGCCGATTTGACGGCCATGTCCAACGGACAATTTAGAAACAAACGGGCAACCCTAGAGTGTAGTGCCGCATCCGTCGCAAGGGTCACAGCGCGTATTTTCGGCCCACCGGACGCTGTGCGGCCCCAGAAAAGGCCGGCAAGCTTCGAGCACGTCTCCTGCGCTATGGAACTCCCATCATCCAAGGAGACGGCGATGCGAATTGGCCAGGGGATCAATCTCGAACTCAAAACCTTCGATCCGTCGTTGCAGCGGGGAAAAGCGGACGCAGCCGCCTTCGAGGCAAGCTTGCTAGCCGAAAAAGGGGCGCACGGCCGCAGCGAGGGCACGGCCTCGCACGGTCGATCCACTAGTCTGGTCTCGCAGCAGAGCCGGGACGATATGCGCGCAGCCAATGAGGCTGTTGCCCGGGAGTTTCTGGAATGGGCCCAGATGAGCCCCGAGGAAAAACTGCGCGCGCAGATCCTGAAGTCCAAGGATCTCGATGAGGAGAGCCTGAAGGCCCTGCCGCCGGAAGAGCGCGAAGCAATCGAAACCGAGATCCGCAAGGCCATCAAGCAGGCCTTTGGCGTCGACGAAACAGCTGTGGTTCTGTCCAAAAAGCCCGAAAACGAGGCGTCGGCTGGCGCCTAGTTCGACCCAAGATCACATTCCATGTCTGATCTTATGGTCAATAAAAAGATATCGCGCGTCCGCTCTCATCAGATCTTAACGGATTGCAACTATCTCTGTACGCCATAACATAAAAAATGGTCGGCGTATCAGATGGTATCAGTAAAGTCGTTCATCTCGGCGGGCGCGTCGACCGGCGAAGTCCTGTCGGACTTGTCCGCGAAGATCGAGGCGGCTGGCATCAAGCCTGATCTCGCCTGCATCTTTTACGATGCCGATCACGACGACCAAGAGATCTTCCGCTCGCTCAAGCGCCGCTTTCCGGAAACCGCCCTCTTGGGCGGTACGTCGTGCGGCGGCGCCATGAGCGAATCCGGCCTTGGCGGGGCGGGTTCCATCGGCGTGCTGCTCGTCGAGGATCGTGACGGAGACTATGGCGTCGCTTCCGTCAAGCTCACGGGCGATGTCGAAGACTGCGCCGAGCGGGCTCTTCACGCCGCGCTCGACGATGCGGGATGCGCTGGCGAGCTTCCCGAACTGATCTGGATCTATCAGGCTCCCGGCCAGGAGGAAGCTGTCATATCGGGTCTTCGCCGCGTCGTTGGTGATCGCTGCCCGATCATTGGCGGCAGCGCCGCCGACAATACTGTCGCCGGAAAGTGGCGCCAGCTCGGACCGGAGGGTGTGATTGCCGACGGTTTGGTCGTGGGCGTGCTGTTTTCGTCGGGCGGCATCGGCTTCGCCTTTCAGGGCGGTTACGAGCCGAGCGGCCCGAGCGGTGTCGTCACCAAGGTCGGCTACGGAGCAGCCGGCGATAGCGGCATCGTCACGCAGTCGCGCGGGCGGCAGATCATCTCGATCGACGGAGAACCGGCCGCCGAAGTCTACAACCGCTGGCTCGGCGGACGTTTGTCGGAAAAGCTCGGCAAAGGCGGAAGCATCCTGACAGACACGACCATGCATCCGCTCGGGATCGATGCCGGCAAGATTGAGGACGTAACCTACTTTCTCGTCGTGCACCCCGATCAGATCACCGACACCGGCACGCTGTCCACCTTCGCCGATATCGAAGAGGGAACGCGCCTGTACAGCATGCACGGCGACAAGACCCGGCTCGTCGAGCGAGCGGGTAAGGTCGCCACCGCTGCGGCAGCGGGAATACCGGGCGGCCTCGACAACCTCGCCGGCGGTCTCGTCGTCTATTGCGCCGGCTGCAAGCTCGCCATTGACGAGCAGATGGACAAAGTCTCGAAGGCAATCACCGACAGCTTCGACGGTATGCCGTTCATCGGGTGTTTCACCTTTGGCGAGCAAGGTCTCGTGCTCGACCGCAATGCACATGGAAATCTGATGATTTCCGCCATTGCTTTTGGTCGGTAAGCACCCATGGAGGGATCAGAGGAACTGCGCGAGACGCTGGTCGGTATGCGGCGCGAGCTGGACATGCTCCATACCGAGACTGCGCACGCCAACGTGCTGCTCAGGGCTCTCGATGCGCTGCTGTGCGTAGACGGCGATGCCGATCCGTTCGCGGGCGTCTTTTCCGATCTGTTGCCGATCTTCAAGGCCTCTCACGCCATCGTCCTCATTCAGGAGGACAACGACGAAAACCTGTTGGAGTGTGCGGCATCCAACGCCCCCGCCCTGGTCGGGTCGCGTTGGAAATCGAGCAGCCTTATCGCTAAGGTTCTGAGCGGGCGCATCGTCACTACGCTCTCGACCGAAGGTACCGCGGATTGGCCCTCCGAGGCCGATGCCTGCCTCGAAAGAACGCAGTCTGCGCTCTATCTGCCCCTCGCGGTTCGCGATCGCCGCGGCCTTCTCATGTTGCTCCGCGAGTCCGGTTACACCGGCTTTGACCGATCGCACGTTACGCTTGCCCGAAAATTCTCGGTCCTGGCTTCGCACGCGTTCGCAGCACGCAACGCCCATCAAACCGAGGCGGAAAGCACCCGCCTGAAGCAGCTCGCGGATCAGCTGAGAGTAAGCCAGGAAGCGCTGGCGTTCCGTGCCAACCACGACCAGTTGACAGGGCTACCGAACCGGGCGCGCATCCAGGAGCTCGTCGACGAAGCCCTTGCCCGCAAAAGCCCGGGAGAAAGGCTGGCTCTCGCGTTCATCGACCTCGATGATTTCAAGCGAGTCAACGATTTCCACGGCCACGCCGCAGGCGACGCGCTCTTGAAGGGCGTTGCCGACAGGATCCGCGGCGAGATCAGAAAAACCGATGTTCTGGGCCGTATCAGCGGCGACGAATTCGTCATTGTCCTCGATCCTTTCAACGAGGAAGAAGAGATCGTCGCGCTCGTCGGCCGCATCCGCGACAGGCTTCAGGCTCCGTTCGAGATCGAAGGCTTCGCGGTCGACGGAACGGGCTCCATCGGCGTCGCTTTCTTTCCTGCGCATGGCCGCGACTATGAAACCCTTCGCCGCAATGCCGATACCGCGATGTATCAGGCCAAGCTGGCTTCGAAAGGCAGCGTCGAGTTTTTCAGCCAGGAACTCGGCCGCAAATTGGCCGATAGGATTTCACTCGAGCGTCGCTTGAGAGCAGCCTTTGACGATCGCGAGTTCAAATGCGTTCTGCAGGCGAAGGTCGACATCCACACGAGAGAGATCGTCGGCTTCGAAGCCTTGGTCCGCTGGGTTGACCGGAACGGCGTCGTTCACGCGCCAGGCTACTTCCTCAAGTCGGCAAATGAGCTCGGCTTGCTCGACGGCATCGCCAACATCGTGCTCGACGAGTTGATCGCCAAGCTGCCGAGCCTGGACGCCTGCTTCGGCGACGGCTTGCGGTACAGCATCAATGTCTCGCCCGCCCAGGCCGCCACGCCGGTGTTCATGCGGGCGCTTGCCGAGAAGATTTTCGCGACCGGCCGCAGCCGCAATTTTATGCTGGAACTGACGGAAGAATCTCTGCTGGCCGCCGGCGTGTTTCAGTCGGAAATCCTGCCGTTGCTTCGCGAGAAGGGGATTGGCATTTCGATCGACGATTTCGGGACCGGCTATTCCTCGTTGTCGACATTGGCCGACATCACCGCCGACGAACTGAAGTTCGATCGATCGTTCATTCGGTCGATCCACCAGCGTCCGCGCAGCCAGAGCATTCTGCGTGCCGTCGAATCTTTGAGTGCCGCGCTTGGCATCGATCTCGTGGCCGAAGGTATCGAGACCGATCTGGAGAACGACTACTTGAAGAACAAAACCCGGATACGAGTTGGCCAGGGCTACCTGTTCCACGCGCCGCAGTTCATCGACGACATCATTGCCGAGCACGCGACGCTCGTGAGTGTTGCCGAGCCCGACAGCGAGCACCGCGCGACGGGTGTCCTTCGCTAGAGGGTCGTTTCCGTCTCGCGGCAGACTTTAACGAGCCGATGAATCGGCCCAGGTGATGCCGATCTTCTCGCGCCATCCGAAACGGACGATGTGATCCTCGACGATGTGCTTGATGCGCTCGAGATCCGGAGCGGCTCCCGCCTCGCATCGTACGAGCAACTCGTCTCCGGTTGCGGTCATCAGGCAAAGCCCGGGCTGGAAATCGACCCGTCCTTGCGTGTCGTCGTACTCGGCCGTGGTTTTGTGCGCGAAGTGTTTGCACAGCTGCACGAGGTAGCGGCTGGCCTTCTCGGAGGTCACGCGGGCTTCGGCCGAATACATGCATCAGTCTCCGAGGTTTGAGAATCTTGTGCCTGACAAAGAGAGAACGGCCAACCTTTTAAGCTGGCCGTTCTCTGAAGTGCAACCGCCTGGCAGCTCGTTGGTAGAGCCAAGTGGAAGCCCTTGTTCGATCAGTGCACGATCAGAACTCAACCTTGCCTGACAGCAGGAACGTTCTGCCTTGGTTCGCGATCGGCACCAGCGTACCGCCGAACGCGTTGGCCCGGTCGATGTAATAGGTGTCGAACACATTGAGAACGTCCGCCCGCAAAGTCAGGCTCGGCGCGAAGTTCGGAACCCACTGGGCATACACGTTGTGCACGTCGTAGCCTTCCAGAACGCCGATCGGCCCACCTGGACCCGGGAAAGTCTCGAGCTCGTCGTAGTCGAATACGAACTGCGAGAGGAAGCCGACGGCAAATCCGGTGCGCTCGAACTCGTAGTGACCGTAGATCTTGAGCTGATCGCCGACCGGCGTGCCGTAGTACCAAGCCGTCGGCGTCAGCGGGCCGTCTGCGAATTCGGTGACGGCATGAATGTAGTTTGCCCCGATCGTGCCCGACCGCCAGGAATATCTCGCCGATACGTCAACGCCGCGGGTCTCGATATCGCCGTCGTTCACGACGACCGTGCAGCTTGGGCAGACCGGATCGGTGATACGCGTGTTGAAATAGCTAGCCTCGATCAGAAGGCCGCTTTCCTCGAAAGCGAGGCCAGCCTTGTAGCTCTCAGACTTTTGGGGATCGAGCCCCGGATCGTAGGAAGCCGGGTTATTCGGCCGGAGCAGGATCGCCTCGTAGAGGGGAATGCCGCCGAAGCTGTATCCGTAAGAGGCCTTAGCCGTTAGCTGACGCGTGAGGTCGTACTCGAGCGAGATGTTCGGGCTGACGCCGCTCGTATCGTGTTCGCTACCGTCTGCCGCTTCAAGCCGGTTTGCGTCCGCGCGCAGGCCGGTCGAGACCCGCAGGTGGGCGATCGGCTCGAAGCGATATTGCGCATAGGCGCCGAAGTTCGTCAGCGTCTCGCCGAAACTGCCTGCGAAATTCGGGTGCATGTCGGCCGGATGCACCGTGTGGGTCTCGTCGCGGTAGAAATCGACGCCGGTGGTCAGCTTGCCTGGCCCGACCACGAACGTGTTCTGCACCTTGCCGCCGATGCTTTCGATATCGACCACGCCGTAGGCGGTGCAGCCGAAGCTCGGCACGGCGATGCCGCAGGTCCCTGCCGGGCGATGCCGGTCGAGGCGGGTATCGTTCGAGTAGAACGAGACTTCCGGATCGTACCAGGCGGTCGGTTTGGTCGAAGTGTACTTGAAGGTGAAGGTGTCGCGCTCCGTTTCGGCGTACGCCGGCGCAAAGCCCGGATGCAGCACGCTGAGGTTGGTCCGGAACGGCCGAAGTCCCTCGTCGCTGACATGCTCACCCGACACCGCAAAGCGATGGCCTTCCGGAGACTCGTAGGCCAGTTTGCCGAGATAGTTGACGAGGTCGACGTCGGTCGCGGCCACCGTATTCCCGTGCCCATCTTCGTAGGAGTTGCCCTCCGATCCCGAAGCGTAGCCCAGGATCTCGAACCCGTTGCTCTTGCCGTAGGCCGAGCCCGTTTTCTTGAACGTGCTGGAGTTGGTGTCGTAGGAAAGCGCGGCGAAGCCGCCGAGCTTCTGGCCGTCTTTGAGCAGGTCCGAGACGTCCTTCGTCGTGTAGCGGATCGCGCCGCCGAGCGCGTTCGGGCCTGCATCCGCGCTCGCGGCGCCCGCATCTATCGCGACACCCTTGAGCATGGATGGGTCGATCACGTTGTTTCCGTTGTGATGGAAACCGTTGCGCTGGGCTTGCCGCGCGCCGTCGATCTGCACATTGAGCATCGTCTCCTCGATGCCGTGGACATAGACTTTCGTGCTGGCCTGGGTTGTTCCGCCTGCCGTCACGGCCGTTTGGCTCGAATACAGGTTCTGTATGGTCTGCGGCTGCGTCCGGTCGAGATCCTTCGACGTGATCGTCACGTCGGCGCCCTTGCCGAGCGGCCCCTTTACGGTGCTCTCGTTTGAAGGATCGACTGCCGCCGTTTCCGCTTCGGCGGCCGCTGGTGCGGAAGCGGGTGCTTTATAGGCCTTCTTCTTCTTGGCTTTGGAGGGTTGCGCAGCCTCGACCGTGATCGGCGGCAGGGCCTCCGAACTCTTCTCGGCAGCCGTCTGTGCGTGCGCGAGGCCAGGTGCGGCCAGGATCAGCGCCGCCAGAGACAATCCGCAGCCCATGGCCCCCCGGCCGGCTGCAAACAACACACGTCCAACTTTGATCATTCCCGATCCCCCAAAGATCCCAGTCAGAATGCATAACCTTGACTGTTACATTCAAGTTTATAAGCTGGAAGCCGGGGAGAGCCACACGCTTGGCCTTTGCGTGATCGCCAAAGACATATGCCGAAGCGGCACTCTGGGACGCGAGGCATGAGAAACCGGCCGGTATCTGCATACGACTGTGCAGGGGACGGCGCGCACGGAGCAGGCGCGGCGAGTTCGGGGGACCACGAACCATGAGCAACATTGCGGGCGCCTGCAAGGCATCCGACAGGCCGCGGGTGAGCTGCGCCGAAATATCCGATCAGATGCGGTGCGCTGGCAGCGACCACACTTTCATCCGGCCGGATCTCGCGCCGTCGGATTCCGCGATCGAGGGACGCTTCCTGTTGTGCCGGCTCAAATCCGGCATCGTCCTGCACGCGACCGAGATCCGCGATCTGCACGAGATGACGACCCAGCTCGTAGCCGGGCCGGACCTCACCTTTTTCGTCGTCCTCGATGGGTTCGTCGATTTCTCCATCGGCGATCGCCGCTTCCTCGCGGCAGATCGGCGCAACCCGCGCACGAATGCCGCGGATTGCGCGGCCCTCATGCTGACGGAGAACGAACTCATGACTCGCCGCGCCCACAAGGGTGATCGCACGCGGAAAGTCACTGTGTCCGTCGACGGACAATGGCTCGACGACATGACGGCGGGCACTGGCGGGCATCGGCTGCGCCAGTTCACGACATCGCATTTGTCGCACGCGGCCTGGCAGGCCTCTCCGCGGCTTCTCGCGCTCGCAGAGCAGATCCTCAATCCCCCGGACCTCTGCACCGTATTGCGAGATATGTACGTCGAAAGCCGCAGTATCGAGATGGTGGCTGAAGCGGTCACCACGTTGCGTGGTGATGCGCCGGACCCGATATCCGAAGGGCTTCACACCCGCGAGGCTCACAAGGCCCGTGCCGCGCGCGACTATATCGAGGCAAACCTCGGCAAGGCCTTGTGTCTGACGGAGATTGCGAGAGAAGTGGGCGTGAGCCCAACATCGCTGCAAAGACGCTTCAAAGCCGCCTACGGGACGACGGTCGTCGATTT
>VFQR01002298.1_pt1 | contig 12438 bp, 9 predicted proteins | sample 3512321 | NCBI WGS metagenome assembly VFQR01 (sample SAMN10412374, study PRJNA504923) | tailings metagenome | isolation source: Relicate 3 Philex TSF1 revegetated site | place: Philippines: Tuba, Benguet | collected 2017-08-29
AGCTGATGAATGACAATTTATGACTAGATTTGTCTACATATTGGGCGAAGTTTTACAATACCAGATTTTGGACTGGTTGTTTGGTTGAGGTTGAGGTGATGGTCAGAATCGCTGGTGCGCTGGATTGACGCAAGTGAGGTAAAGCATACTTCACCAAGCGGACTGCACTCAGCAAAGTCAAGTTCAGGGAAGTTTCCCAGGTTGCTAAATCGATATCATCAAAAGTACCGGCGGGCGGCCCTCCAGCGTTGGTAACTAGGATATCCAAGCCGCCAAATTTTTCCACTGTGGTATTAATTATCCGTTCAATATCTGCTTGACTGGTAACATCTGCACGTATAGATAGCACTTCGGCATCTGTTTCGCTAGTAATGTCCGCAGCAACTTTGTCAATTAATTCACTACGAGCGCAGATAGCGACCTTTGCAGCCTCACGGGCAAATTGCCTTGCTGTAGCTTTACCCAAACCTTTACTAGCAGCTGTTACTAAGGCGACTTTGCCACAAAGTTGCAAATCCATAATTTTGGTGTTTATTGAATAGAACTCAGAAGCCAGAATTCAGAACTCAGAATGAATAATGTACAGATAGCAGATGAATTGGGGTTTAGAATCAGAAAAACTTTCGCTTTCAGCGTCTTCTAGAGAAACAACTTTGTCAAAAAATACATATTCATCTAGAGACTTATTCTAAACTCCTGAATTCTGAATTCTGAATTCTGACTCCTTCTCATAGTAACTTGAAGCCCAGGTTATTGAGAACTTGCCGCAAGCGATCGCGTCCTCTCAATGACTCAACAGTGGCAATCCGCCCAGCTGAATGTTCTGACCAATCACCAGCAACATTCATCTGTTGTTCAGTATAGAACTCTTTGATGATGTTATTGTAATGAGCGATCGCTTCATCTTGTTCAGCCAATTTATAGGTTTCCCGGTGCAACACCGCCGATTGTGGTAACCGTGGCTTAATTGCAGCATTCACTTCTGGATTCGGATAGCCTACACACAACCCAAACACAGCATACACAGAAGCAGGTAAATTCAAGATTGCTGCTACTTCTTCTGGACGGTTGCGGATTCCACCGATATATACTGTTCCCAAACCCAGAGACTCAGCTGCTATTGTGGCATTTTGGGCGGCTAATGTGGCATCAACCGTTGCCATAACAAACATTTCCAAATATTCCAAACCATCATGGGATATACCGCGACTGTCAGCAACGTAAGCCAGACGCGCTAAATCTGCTAACCACACCAAAAATAAAGGCGCTTGGCGGATGTGTGCTTGATTTCCCGCCAGCTTGGATAACTCATCTTTGCGTTCTTGGCTTTCCACTGCTACCACACTCCAGGTTTGCAGATTTGAGGAAGTAGATGCAGATTGAGCAGCTGCAACTAGCAACTCCAGAGTTCCGGGTGGTAAAGGATCGGATAAATAAGCACGAATCGAACGGTGAGATAGTAGTGATGTCAGAGAATCATTCCATTCAATTTCGGGATTGAAAGGAATTTCACCGTAACGCGATCGCAATAGTTCTGTAGGATTGGTCATAATTAATTTCCGGTTCAAGATTTTAAAAGGCAACAGGTAACAGGCAATAGGCAATGGGCTTGAAAGTCTTTTGGTCTCAGGCTTTTACCATCAGTTTATGTCCTAGCCCAGCCCGCAACTGCTAATAGAAGTTAGATTTTTTCAAAATTCAGAATTCTGACTCCTGACTCCTGAATTCTGACTCCTGAATTCTGACTCCTGAATTCTGACTCCTGAATTCTGAATTCTGACTCCTGAATTCTGACTCCTGACTCCTGAATTCTGACTCCTGAATTCTAGATTATACTTTTGGTGAAAACGCAGCGTATTGTTCTTTTGTTAATACTGCATCTCTAACATTCACCTGTTTGGGAATCAATTTTAGCTGATAATATGTATCAGCTACTTGTTGTTGCAAATTTACCAACTCATCATTAATTGGTACAATCCCAAACGTCCGTCTATTAGTAGCTTTTCTCATGGTTTCTATGTTAATTCCTAACACAGATGACAGAGTTTGTGCTACTTCTTCTCGATTCTGTTTAGCCCATTCTTCTAGTTGTTGAATTTCCTCTAAAACTGCCTTGACAATTTGAGGATTTTCTGTTACAAATTTCCGAGTTGTTAAATAATATCCCCCCTGTTTATTAATTCCTGTGCCATCAATTAAGACTCTAGCTTTAGTTGCTTCTTGAGCCGCTGCATAGAAGGGATCCCAAATTACCCAAGCATCTACACTACCTTTAACAAATGCAGCGCGGGCATCAGCTGGCGGCAAATATTTAGGCTCAATTTCACTATATTTGACTCCATATTTTTCTAAAGCTTGGACTAACAACAAGTGAGCGCTAGAGCCTTTTTGAAAAGCAATTTTTTTGCCTTTGAGGTCAGTGACTTTTTGAATTGCAGAATTCTGGGGAACAAGAATTGCTGAGCCAGCAGGGCTAGCAGCAATACCAGCTATATAAGTTAATGATGCTCCTGCTGCTTGAGCAAATATTGGTGGTGATTCTCCGACATGTCCAAAGTCAATACTACCCACATTCATCGCTTCTAGCATTTGCGGCCCGGCAGGAAATTCAATCCATTCCACAGATATACCATCTGGTGACAACCGCTTTTCTAAAACACCCTTATTTTTCAATAAAATATTCGATTTTTGATATCCAAATCGCACTAATGTTGCTTTGCTAGAAGCAGAATTGGCCACAGATGTCGCACTGGGATTAGGAGAGTTAACAGTGGATGTGGATGAACAAGCAGCAAATAGCAAGCTCAAACAAACACCAGTTACAAAAGCCCCCGCTATTGGTAAAGAAGAACAAAAGAATAATTTATTTTGGTTATTAAATAAATTCCTGACTCTGATTAAGGACATCCACTTGGCAAATAAGCGGCGAAAGATATGGCTAACCATTAAAATCATTCCTTGGAACTATATTTATACTATATATCTATAGGGTTACCGTAGTATAAGTCAATGGGTATGGGCAATGGGCAATGGGCATTAGCCATTGGTAATTAGTTTTGTATCAATGACTAATGACTAATAACTAATGACTAATGACTAATCCAGGAAATCAGGTTCGTCACGGACAATCCTTTCGTAAAGTGGCTGGAAGCTGAACCACCCACTTTTAGGCGCTCCCACTTGACTATGTGTTAAACGGGCTGTTTCGTGTTTGATGGTGTTAGGTCTACCTGCGGCTTCTGCCAATAGTTGCGCTTGGCACGATCGCTCCAGACTAATGTACCAAAAAGCAGCTTCATCCACTGTATGTCCCACAGTTAAAATGCCGTGGTTACGGAGAATTATCGCTTTAGTTTCACCCAAAGCCTCCGCCAGTCTTTTGCCTTCAGATGTATCTAATACGACACCTGTATAATCTTCAAACAATGCATGGTCTTCGTAAAAAGCACAAGAATCTTGAGTCAAGGGGTCAAGCAGACGACCTAAACTCGACCAAGCTTTGCCATAAATTGAATGGGCGTGTGCAGCTGCAACTATGTCAGGTCGAGCTTCATGGATTTGAGAATGGATGGCGAAAGCAGCTTGATTTACTTGAGCATCTCCTTTGACCACCTCACCGTTTTTATTCACCAAAATCAGGTCAGAAACTCGGATATGACCGAAGTATACTCCTAGTGGATTCACCCAAAAATGGTCTGGAAACTCAGGATCGCGGGCTGTAATATGCCCTGCTATACCTTCGCTGAAGCCAAAGCGACCAAATAGGCGAAAAGCAGCAGCTAGGCGTTGTTTGCGGTGCAGGCGTTCATCTTCTACTCGCTCGAATACAGGGGGTTGCGGTCTTTCAAACTTGGGCATGTTGTTTTTCCTCCTCCTCTTTGCAGGGAGCATTAGAATATCCAGAGCGAAAAGATTTAACGCTGTGAGATTCGGGAATGAATTGGTGACGCCAGATGCAACCAGTATCATTACCTAAAAGATGGATGGATACAGATTCGCTCTCGGATGTGGTTTTGACGGCGTGGATATCACCATCTGGAGGTAGGAGGCGGTAAATATCCCCCCTTTGGAGCGATCGCACTTCAGTTATTTCTAAGTGTGCGTGTTCTGCGGCATTGCCGCTATCTACACGCCGATAGACTGTTTCTTCTTGATTACCTTTATATAAACCAATCAATCCCCAAGCTAAATGGTCGTGGACGGGAGTGGTTGAACCTGGGGGAATCACCAAGCTAAACACTGATAAAGAACGGTCTTTAGCCCGATAAAGTAGCCATTGGCCAATACCACCGCCCATTTTGCTTTCAGGGTTAACTTGGGCAAACTTTTCGGGTAACCATTGCTGTTGGGCAAGTAGCTCTTGAAAATAAGGTTCTAATTTAGCTAGCTGTTGTGTGCGATTTTCACTAGCACTATCAGTTATTTCACGTACTGTTGCTACAAAAGCTCGCAACTCTTGGCTTTCTATAAACCATTGGTCTTCAGGTAATGGTTCTAAAATAGTATCATTCGTCATTTATATTCCTCATTAATCTAAGTAAGTCGGCGTAAATATTCCTCGTAACTTAGTTAATCTTTATTTAAATACTTTCGTTTTATTGTGCCAACCTACTGGCTAAGTTTTTTATCTTTGGCGATCGCACTACTGTAAAACTCCTATTTGATTCAGCAAAAAACCCCATACAATTTAAAAAGGCAGATTCCCTAGTTCCCAGTTTCTATTTCCTTTTTAATTTTGACATCGGGGTGAATTTTGAACCCCAGTTGCTCAAGTTTTAAATGAGAAAACGACTCCTTGAGAATGATAGTAAACGGATATCGCTGGAATACAGTAGCCTTACCTTGTGATAATAGTAACCTAGCACGGCTGATACGTACTGGGTATAACGGTTGTTGATTGGCATCGAGAATTAAAACTTTGCTCATGTATTAAATTCCTGACAAAATTAAACTTGAATCATTTGATTGTGCCAATGGAAATCACAAGGAACTTCAAGAAATAAATTACTGCTTAAAGGGTTGACTGTGAACTGTCAACAGCAAACAACACCAATAGCATATTTTTTACTTGGAAGTTACCAACTGTTGTATGACTCCTTTGATGAAACACAGGATAATCATGAGAGTGTAGAATCAAACCCCAGTACTCTCACGTTTATTGCCCATTCAGCTGTAGTATTACTTTTAAAGTACGGTAATTCGGTCGATTAAGTGTATAATTACTAAAAACAGAAATTATCACATACAAATTCAAAAAGCAAGTCCTCTTTGGATTGGCTAACATAGCGATCGATTATTTTTGTATTTGGAAGTCCCTACTGGGTTGACAAACATCAAGACAAGCTTGCACAAAATTATCAACTACACTGTTTGCAGAATCTCGCCGCCAAGCCACAGCTAACACACTGGGGGTGATATCCCGAACAGGACGAAAAGTTTGTCCAGACAACGCATAAATTTGTGTAGTGGTTTCCGAGACTAGTGCTATTCCTTGACCATTAATCACCGCTTCCATTGCTTCATTGGTGTTGTTTACTTCCGTACCATACACAATTGGATGGCCGTCACGTTCGTTTTTTGCTAGCCAATGATCTCGCCAGATTCCGGCTTCGGTAGGTACTGTAATAAACGGTTCATTAACCAAATCTGCTATCTGCAAAACTTCCTCCTGCGCGAGGGGATGGTCGGATGATAAAGCAACCCATCTTGGTTCAACTAATAGAATTTCAGTGAATAATTTTTCTTGTTTGGGAACCGGTAGACGTAATAAAGCAACATCAGTATTGCCAGAGAGTAGTCCAGCTGTAGGATCTGAGAACTCAAAAAAGCGAATTGCTACCCTCCATCCTGGTTGTAGCTCTTGAAACCGTGAAAGAATGGATTTCGTTAATTCGCTACCAATCCTGCAAATAAAACCAACGCGTAATGTCTGCGTTTCCCTTGCTGCTGCTTCTCGCAGGGTTAACAAAGTAAACTGCCAATCCTCAATCAGTCCTTGAGCCAGAGGCAAAAGTGTTTCACCGGCAGCAGTTAGCTTCACCTCTCGACTATTACGGCGTAGTAATTCAATGCCCAATTCTCGCTCTAGTTGGCGAATTTGTTTAGATAATGCTGGTTGTGAAATATATAACTGCTCAGCAGCACGGGTGAAGTTCAACTCTTGTGCCACCGCAACAAAGTAACGAAGCAAGCGTAAGTCTGCATCCATGCTGTATTAGTAGTTTTTATCTATTCTTTTTGGTTATAGCAGTATATCTTGGACTTTTGAGGCACTATGCGATAAAAATTTCTAATGGGCATTAAAGATTGGGCATAGGGCATTAGGAGATATGGGGAAGGGAAGGTAGACAAGGGGGACAAGGCAGACAAGGGAGAAAAATTCCTACCTTGTCTCCCCCCTCTCCCTTGTCTCCCTCTCTCCCTTGTCTCTCCCCTCTCCCAATCCCCCATGCCCCATGCCCCATGCCCAACCCTAGCTTATGTTTGTCAATACTTTCATCAGGCGTCCAGTTCTGACGACCGTCTGTACATTCATCATTTTGTTGCTGGGAAGCATTTGTATTCCTATCCTGCCGATTTCTCAGCTACCAGATCTCGCTCCGGTGCAAATCACTGTTAGTTCTAACAATATTGGTGCGGATGCTCAAACAACAGAAAGCACCGTTACTAATATTATTGAACGACAAATTAATGGTGTTAAAAATGTATCTTACATATCTTCTAATACAGGTAATGATGGCTCAAGCAATATAACTGTTTCTTTTCCAACTAGTGTTAATAGCGATATTGCTCAAGTAAACGTTCAAAATAAAGAAGCTCTCTCTGAACCTCAATTGCCGAGTAGCGTTCAACAAACAGGTGTCACAATTGAAACGGCATCAAGTAGTTTGCTTCTCGTCTATGGATTCTACTCAGAGAATAATGAATATGACAACATTTTTATTAGTAATTATGTTGATTTATTCGTTCTCGATCAAATTAAACGCATTCCTGGTGTAGGAAGCTCCAGAATTTTTGGAGAACGCAAATATGCAATGCGTCTTTGGCTCGATCCCAACAAGCTTGCTCAACATCAGTTAACTCCTCAAGATGTGACAACTGCCCTGCAAGAACAAAATATTCAGGTGGGTGCAGGAGCAATTGGTAAGGAACCAGCACCAGATAATCAAAGCTTTGAATTTGCTTTACGGGCAACCAGTCGATTCAAAGATGCGGCTGAATTTGGGGAGATGGTGTTAAAAGTGGCTCAACCTGGTGCCACTAACACTAACACCTTAGTTAAAGTCAAAGATGTCGGTCGAGTTGAACTAGGGGCAGAGAATTATCTTGCTGATGCCAGATTTACCATTCCGGGAAATGCTCCCAAGCCTGCTGTGGGTTTAGGGATATATCAACTTCCAGGTAGTAATGCCTTGCAAGTTGCCCATGCTGTGGAAGAGCAAATCGAAACCCTAGCCAAGAATTTTCCCCCAGGACTGAAAGCGCAGCTAGCATTTGATACCACTCCATTTGTGGAAATTTCCTTAGAAGAGGTACTACACACACTGGTTGAGGCGATCGCCCTGGTGGTGTTAGTAATCTTTGTTTTTTTGCAAGACTGGCGCACCACAATCATTCCCACCGTTGCGATCCCTGTGTCCTTGATTGGGACATGTGCGGCTCTTTTGGTTTTAGGGTTTCAAATTAATACACTCACCTTATTTGGTTTTGTGCTGGCGATCGGTATTGTGGTCGATGATGCAATCATTGTGGTAGAAGCCGTTGCAGTCAAACTCGAACAGGGAATGAACCCGTTTCAGGCAGCCGTGGAAGCCATGAAGGAGTTGACTGGGGCAATCATCGCCACTTCACTTGTACTGATGGCGGTATTCATTCCCGTTGCATTCATTCCCGGCACCACTGGGATTGTTTACAAACAGTTTGCCTTAACCATTGCTTGCTCGATCGCTATTTCGACTTTCAATGCCTTAACCTTCTCTCCGAGTATGGCAGCGATCCTTATGCGCCCAGCCCAGACTCCACGCGGGCCTTTGGGGTGGTTTTTTACGCAGTTTAATCGGGGATTTAGCTGGTTCACGCGCCGATACGTCAGATTTGTTAGCTTCCTTACCCATATTAAAGTGGTTGTAATTGGAGTTTTCATTGCTGGTTTATTGGCAACGGGTTTCATGTACACAACAGTGCCTACCGGATTTATTCCAGAGGAAGACCAAGGCTACTTTTTTGTAATTGTCCAGGGGCCTGACGGAGTTTCTTTGAAATACACAGAATCGGTGATGGAAAAGGTTGCCAAGGAAGTTACGGCACTTCCAGAAGTCAGAGCTAGTTTTATGATTAGTGGCTTTGGTTTCGATGGCAATGCTTCTAATTTAGGCATCGCCTTTGCGAACCTGAAACCTTGGAAAGAAAGAACCGAACAATCTCAATCTGTTTATGGCATACTTCAGAGACTGAACAAAAAGCTGGGTGCTATTACCGAAGCTAGAGCGATCGCTGTGAATGCTCCACCTGTGAGAGGGTTAAGTACTACAGGTGGTTTTGAGTTTATCATTCAAGACCGCACAGGCAGTGCGCCGATTGAAAGTCTGGTTGAAACCACTCAAAAGTTCATTGCCGCAGCAAATAAAAAACCAGTTCTGCAACGAGTCTTCACTCAGTTCACCGCAAACACTCCGCAATTTGACATCCAGGTAAACCGCAATCAAGCCAAAGCTCTCAATGTCGAGATTAATGATGTCTTTGGCGCTTTGCAATCTTACTTGGGATCGCAATATGTGAATAACTTCGTCCAGGGACAGCGACAGTACCGAGTATATGTCCAAGCAGATGGGGTTTACCGTGCAAATCCCGATGATATTAACAAGTTGTATGTTCGCTCAACAACTGGGGCGATGATTCCTTTGGGCAGTTTGGTGAAAGTTACTCCCTTTGTGGGGCCAAAGACAATTTCCCATTACAACTTATATCGCTCAATCAAAGTTCAAGGCGCTCCCGCTCCCGGTGCGAGTTCCGGACAAGCGATTAAAGCGATGGAAGAAGTTGCAGCAGAGGTTTTACCCCAAGGATTTGGTTACGAGTGGACAGGGACTTATCTGCAAGAGAAGACATCTGGAGGAGCCACTGGGCTGATTTTTGCTTTAGCGATCGTTATTGTCTTTTTGGTGCTGGCGGCTCAATATGAAAGCTACATCGACCCAATTATTATTTTGCTGACAGTTCCTCTAGCGGTTTTGGGAGCAATGACAGCGATTTGGTTGCGATCGAATATTTTCATGGCAGGTAGCCTCTTTCCCAAAGTCGTAGATGATATTTATTGCCAAGTAGGTCTAGTAACTTTGATTGGTCTAGCCGCTAAAAACGCGATTTTAGTCGTGGAATTTGCCAACCAACTGCACGAGCAGGGCATGAGCTACACGCGGGCGGCGGTGAAAGCCGGACAAGAACGTTTGCGACCGATTTTAATGACTTCCTTTGCAGCACTGTTAGGATTTTTGCCCTTGGTGATTTCTGAAGGAGCCGGAGCAAGTAGTCGTTGGTCTTTAGGTACAGCCTTATTCGGAGGGCTGCTACTTTCAACCTTCTTGAGTTTGTTCTTAGTGCCAATTCTCTACATTCTTGTTAAAACCTTGGCTCAATCTCTATTTTCTCGTCAGCGAGGGGGAGGCTCAAATCCACCTGATTTTCCAAATGAAACCTCAGATGGACACAGAGCATTGTCCATAGGCTCAAGTCAACAGCAAGATGGCAGAGCTGTTTAATGAGTATGTGGGTTATGGGGTAATAGGGTTCGGGGAAAGGGGAAAGGGAAAAGGGGAAAGGGGAAAGGGAAAAGGGAAAAGGGAAAGGGAAAAGGGGAAAGAAAAAACCTTTACCCTTTACCCGGTTGGTGAGCTTGTCGAACCATTAACCTTTTCCCAAAACCAAATTCCGAGTTGAAAATGCACAAAGCGAGCAGTATTGTCTCCCACCTCTTTTTTAAATTTGATAAGTCTGCCTGATTACTTTTTCTATCGAGCCTACACGATGATACTTTTCTATTAGTTCATGGGATTTTGTTTTTCGGTTGGCGAGCTGCTTTTTTAATGGTGTTAAAAAATCAACATCTGGGTCATCTTTTAGTGCGATTTCAGCAGCTTGTAATACTTGTGTTGCGTTGTCGAAAATCTCTTCGTTGTCAAAGCCTTTTTTAGCAGACATTTGGTGCAAAGTTGCATCCGGAATTGTTGCTCTACCCAGTAAGGTTTTATCTAACACCAATCCTTTCAATAAGGCTAGTAAAGCTGCATAAATCGAGAAATCATCACAACTATCACAAGCCTTAAATTCAATACGACCTACTTCTGCGGGGATGCGGGCGATTTTTGTTAAGGAAGGTTTGCTACTAATTAGCTGTTCCTGTTTCTCAACAAAAACTAAGACTGCGGATCTTTTTCCTGTTCGGATAAATGTTCTGACTGATAGCCCATCCCATAAAGCTCCATTATAAAAAGGCGAGCTATAACTAAAAGGTACTATGTAGGGACTGTAATAAGTTAATTTTCTGCCAATATCAATTAAATCTACAACAGATAAATCTACTAATGAAATATTTAAATCTGGGCCGTATGTCACCATGTGAATATTAGCAGTTTGTTCGTCAGGTTGAACCTCTAAATTTTTGATTTCGTAATCATTTAATGGCGGTTGGGGAACAAAAACGGAATTGTATGGATTAAAACTGACTAAAACTGGCGAGAAACCAAAATTAGCAGCAACCTCACGTAATAACTGAAAACTTTCTGATAATTCAGTGATGGCACCATGAATACTAGGATGTATAGTTGTTCTAATTTCGATACCTTTAGAATGACAGTCTATTACTTCCTCAGAATCGGCAAATCTTTCAAATCCCTCAATATACCATCTCTTTTGTTTAATACCCGCATCACCGACACGCAGCTGAGGATAATCGTTGGGGTATATGGGTAGCTTTTCAATAATTTGATTGAAATCAGCAAATTTGGTATGGGAAAAATCAGCAAACTTTCCTTGTTTGTTCAAGAAAGCGACTTCATGTTCAATGCCAAAAAGAAACATTATGTATACCTTAATTAATAAAAATTAGCCTCGATAAGAAACGCGATTAATTGATGCTGTTCGGTTTGAGGAAAAAACAGTCTTTCGAGAATCAGGTCTGGTAAGTCAATGGCAAATCTTGAATTACACGCGAGTTAACTTTGGTTTGACTCATAGATACTCCATTACACGCATTAACTTGTGCTTGTGAAAATAATTAGAAAATTTTCTCAAGAGGATTCTGAGATAGATTTTATATCAAGTCTGGTGGTTATGTGGCAAAAGAGTGGGGAGTGGGGATATTTTGTTGGAGAGCAACTTAGTATGAGGGCGATCGCTCTGTAATAAATGCCTATTGCAGTAAAATCTAGTAGTTCACCACGCAAATATTGACAGGTTTAGATTGGGGAAAGGGAAAAGGAAAAAGGGGAAGGGTTTAAAGCTTTTACCCTTGACCCCGCCTGTCAAAAAGACTTTGCCAGACTACTAGTAGTTCGCCAAGGCAGCTTGGCGGGGTCAAGGGTAAAGGGAAAAGGGGAAAGGTTTTAAATCCCTTACCCTTTTCCCCTTACCCTTTCCCCCGCCTGTCAAAAAGACTTTGGCAGACTACTAGCCTATTTAGATCCTAAAGTTAAGTTGATTTACAAGCTGCTACTGCACCCACTATCCTCACAGCCACCAGGTAGGGTAGCTTAGTAGTGACTAAGGAAAGCGTGAAAAATGAGTTTATGACAAGTACTGTTCAATCTCCCTACAGCAGCGAACAAGTAGCCGCTTGGTTGCGTGGACTGCTGACTATTGCTTGGGCTGATGGTAATTATGACGAACAAGAACAAGAAATAATTGCCACCATTACTAAAGATGAATTAGCTCCTAAGATTGAATGGCAGGACTCGCCGGAGATTATTTCTCCTGAAGAATTAGCCGCAGTGTTGGGCAAAGGTACGCTGGCGGCGGAAAATTTCTTAAGGACAGCGGTGATGGTGGCGATCGCAGATGGTACTTATTCTCCCAGTGAAGATGACGTTCTGCAACAGTTCTGCCAAGCCTTAGAACAACCACAAAATATACTCGAAGCTCTCCGCCACACCCTAGAACACCCAGAGCAAATTACCCCCGCTATTTCTGCAACTGGATTGACAAAACGTCAAATTGATGCATTACACCCCCTACGCGAGTGGCTTGATGGATTGGATATCGAAGACCCAAGAGTAGCCCGCTTTTTGTGTAAAATGATTCCCTCACAGTGTCCCTTTGAGCGGGATGTCACCTTATTTGGACACAAAATCGTGCATATTCCACCGATGTGTAAAATTAATCCATTATACGAACAACTAGTGGGCTTACGTTTCCGTGCCCTCTCTTATTTGGCAGATAAATGCG
>VFQR01002300.1_pt1 | contig 12408 bp, 8 predicted proteins | sample 3512321 | NCBI WGS metagenome assembly VFQR01 (sample SAMN10412374, study PRJNA504923) | tailings metagenome | isolation source: Relicate 3 Philex TSF1 revegetated site | place: Philippines: Tuba, Benguet | collected 2017-08-29
TTCGCCGACGAAAACCGCAGCTCGAGTGGCAGCCCAAAACGCCGGCGGTGATTCCGTTCTGGAAGGCGAAGGCAACGTCAAAAAACCGGGGGGCTTTGAGTGGTGAAAATTCTCAAATGTCGATTTCGTCGCCATGCTAATGGATTACCCTAAAGCGGCTTAGATGCTGCAAAACAGGGCCAAAGAGAGATGTTTCAACATCTTGACAGTTGAGAGGAAAATGCCAATTGTAGGGTCACTCTCAAAGGGGGCTGGCTGGTGTCGCTTGCAACGAACACCAGCCACCGGTCACCCCGCGAGACGCAAGGAACAGCAGGGGATTCATCGGCTTGCCCGTCTATCGTTGTACGGGCGACTGTCTGCCCATTCAACCGGATTCTGCCAAGAGAGAGAGCGATCATGTAATACATCACCCACGTTCCGATCAGCAGAACAGGCAACGGGACGACGCTAAACGAGAGAAGCCGGGACAGGTGCAAACTGTCCCGGCTTCCAATTGTCTCGCGAGCGTCACTGCAAACCACCCCAAAATCTCACAATCGAAGGGTTTCTCGTGACACGAGACAATCTAGGGGGGATTACACCCCCCGTCAACACAGTTTACCCCGGAGTTTTGCCGGTAGGGAACCCCGAAGGAGGGGCGGCATACTCAATTTACAGGTGGATGGAGATTTTTGGCTGCAGTGAAGACACCTTGAGAAACTTCATTCGTAGCCAGCAGATTCCGTACATCCGAGCCCCAGGTGGCACTTGGTTCATTCGCAGTGAGCGGATGCTAGCCGCTTGCCCAGAAGCAACTTATGACGAAAAACCGCCAAGGAAGGGGGGCAACAAAAGGAAGCCCGATGGCCGGTCGAAGAGCAAACGGGGAGGGGAGCATCTACCCCCTGAAACGTAATGGCAAAACAATTGCCTGGCGTGTCGTCATTTCCATCAATCTCAATGGGGTACTGCGACGTGTCTCAAAGCGATGTCGAAAATATGCCGATGCCACAGCACTGCTGCAGGAGCTGCGAAACGATCGAGGTCGTTTGCTGGCCGGCGCGATAGCAAAGGCACATCGAAAGGAAGTCGAAGCAACGAACAAACCAGAACCTGTTGAGAGTTCTGATCAAGCGGGTGGGACAGTTTCAAGCTCTGGTAAACAAGCTGTGATCTTGTCAGCCAAACCCACTGTAGAAAACTTCCTGACATGGTGGCTGCAAACCATCGTTCGGCCTCATCAAGCCGAAAACACTTACTTCAGCATCGTCACTGCCGTTAATCACATTGTGTCACGGCTGGGATGCAATTACCTGGCCAACGTGACGGCCATTCATGTGCATGATCTGTTGGCTGCGATGGAAACAGACGGTGTGCGGGCTCCTTCACGAAGATTTGCCTTCGTCATCCTCAAAAGAGCCCTGAAACACGCCGTAAAGCCTCTGTACCTGATCAAACATAACCCCTGCGAGGATATTGCCGTACCCTCTGCACCAGTCAAAAAGATTCAGCCATTTGAGCCCGAGGAGGTCAAGGCGATTCTGTCACAGCTGCGAGGCACCAGACACTACGCACCAGTGTTGCTGGCCTTTATGTGCGGTCTCCGACAGGGAGAGATTGCGGGCTTGCAGTTGGGGGATATCAAGTGGAAGTCCAAAAGACTGAGGATCGAACGGCAAGTGACTCGCTGTCGATCGAGGAGTGAGGGCAATGGCCTCAAACTTGGCCACACTCTGAAAGCTCCGAAAAGCGCGGCAGGTATCCGGGAGGTACCGATGCCAGAAATCGTAATTCAAGCCCTCAAAGACCACATGGCGATACGACTCGCCGAAGGTCAGGCTGGAGAGCTACAGCTGTTTCCTGCACAAATTGGGGGGCTGCTGGATCCCACTCGGTTGAATCGAGATGCCTGGCGAACTGCACTAAAGCGTGCAGGTATCTCGTTTCGAGGTTTCCATCACGCCAGACACACCTATGCCACCAATGCCTTGATGAACGGAACTCCTTTGGCTGTCGTGTCTAAGACGATGGGGCATTCATCGCAGATCATCACATTGAAGTCATACAGCCATTGGATGCCACAGGAAGAGTTCACTGCTGCCAAATTGATGGATCGGCTGTTCGGCTAAAAACTCGTTGCGCCTCTGTTGCGCCTTTTCCGTAGTCGTCTCGAAGAAAAACCTTACAAAATAGGGGTTTTTTGCAAAGCCGCTGATTTCTTCATGAAGTAGTTGATAGCCGGCTCGACTTCGTTCAAAGCGTCATCAACCCCATAGCAATATGGGGTTTTTTCGTTTTTCCAGTTCTCCCCATGGCTCAGTTCGAGTTAGCCCGGATAATTGCCGGTGTGAACCTTCTTCACTGGAAATTCCTCTATTCCCGAGACGGACAATTTTCCCCGGTTCTTGTAAGCTGTCGCTGGATGTCATGAGGTCTTCGACCTGCCCAGAAAGCGACTCGCCAGGCAGGAAGAAGGTCTCGCAATAACCAGACTCGATCGTGAGTCGTATTTTTCAAGTCAGACTGGTGTTGAGCGACAGCAACCTTCCGGCGGAGTCGGCCGGGGAGAGCGTCTGTCGTCAGGCTGGTCAGGATGCATTTCAACATGATTGCTTCAGGTTCTGCTCCCTCGTCTATCAAAGTTCAACTGCCCGATGGATCGGTGAAAGAGTTTCCGGCGGATGTCACACCGCTGGCGATTGCGGAATCGATCAGCCCTCGATTGGCGCAAGCCGCCATTGCCGCCCGTGTGGGCGAGAAGGTTACTGACCTCAAGCGGCCCGTGAGTGAAACCACAGACGTTCAACCTGTTCCCGTGCAGATCCTCACCGAGAAGGACGCCGCCTCACTGGGCGTGCTGCGCCACTCATGTGCCCATCTCATGGCGCGGGCCATCATGCGGGTCTTCCCGGGCGTGCAGCTCGCCTTCGGCCCCACCACCGGGAATGGTTACTACTACGACCTCGACCTGCCTCATAAACTGAGTGAAGACGACTTCGCGCGCATTGAAGCGGAAATGCAGAAGCTTGTCGAAATGGCCGAGCCGTTCGAGCGATTTATTACCAATCGCGACGAAGCTCTGGCCATGCTCGAAGGGATGGGCCAGAAGCTCAAGTGCGAACACATTCAGACAGGTCTCGCCAGCGAAGCGACTGTCAGTTTCTACCGGCAGGGGGAGTTCGTCGATCTGTGCCGGGGGCCGCATATTCCCGACGCAGGGCGGATCAAGGCTTTCCGGCTGCTCAGCGTGGCGGGGGCTTATTGGAAAGGCGATGCCAGCGGTCAACAGCTCCAGCGTGTCTATGGAACTGCCTGGTTCTCGCAGAAGGATCTCGATGCCCACCTCGAACAGGTGAACGAAGCCAAGCGGCGTGATCACCGCGTGCTGGGGAAGCAGCTCAACCTGTTTTCAATCAGCCCCGAAGTGGGAGCCGGACTCTGTTTGTGGCTCCCTAAGGGGGCCACTGTGCGGGCACTCCTCGAAGAATTCATCAAAGGGGAACTGCTTAAGCGCGGCTACCAGCCGGTCTACACTCCGCATATCGGCCGGGTCGAACTTTATGAGACCAGCGGCCACTTCCCTTACTACCGCGATTCGCAGTTCACCCCGCTCTATGGCCATGACGGCGGGCAACTCGTGGATTTCTGGATCCGCAAACTTCAGGAAGGTGCGATCAGCGAAGCCGACGAAAAATCGCTCCTCGCTTCGGCGAAGATTCTGGGAGTCGAGATTCCCGAATACGCAGTTGCCGGTTCAAGCGAGGCGAAGATCGAAGTGCTGCGCACCTGGGAGAAGCAGCAGGAGCGGTATCTCCTCAAGCCGATGAACTGCCCGCACCATGCCCAGATCTACAAGTCGATGCAGCGCAGCTACCGCGATCTGCCTGTCCGGCTGGCTGAGTTCGGCACCGTCTATCGCCACGAGCAATCGGGCGAGCTCAACGGCATGCTTCGCGTCCGGGGTTTGACTCAGGACGATGCGCACCTCTTCTGTACTCCCGAACAAGTCGAAGAAGAGTTCCGCGCGACCTTGCAACTGGTGCAGTTTGTGCTGGCAAGTGTCGGGCTGGAGGATTACCGCGTCCAGTTATCGCTGCGTGATCCCAAGAGCGACAAGTATGTCGGGAGCGAGGAGAACTGGCAGCGGGCCGAAGCCAGCCTGAGGAGTGTGCTGACTGAACTCAATCTGCCATTCACTGCCCGCGAGGGGGAAGCGGCGTTCTACGGCCCCAAGGCCGACTTCATGGTCAAGGATTGCATTGGCCGCGAATGGCAACTGGGAACCGTGCAGCTCGATTACAACCTGCCCGAGCGATTTCAGTTGGAATATGTCGGTGCTGATAATCAGGCCCATCGGCCCGTGATGATTCACCGCGCACCGTTCGGTTCGATGGAGCGGTTCACCGGCATGCTGATCGAACACTTCGCCGGTGCGTTCCCGTTGTGGCTGGCTCCAGAGCAGGTGCGGGTGCTGTCGATCAGTGATAAGTTCGAAGGCTATGCCCGCGAAGTGGAACGCGAGTTCCGGGCCGCGGGCTTCCGCGTGACCACCGATCTGCGGGGGGCGAAAATCAACGGCAAGATCCGCGATGCGCAGATCGAGCTGATCCCGTACATGCTGGTGGTGGGGGGGAAGGATCAGGAGAATCGTACCGTTTCGATTCGTGATCGGATCGAGGGAGATCTCGGTGCAGTCCCTCTGGCCGAAGCGATTGCCCGACTGCAGCAGGAAGTGAGTGAAAAGCGCATCCGCAGTATCGCCAAACCCGCACCTGCTCCCGCAACAAGCAACGAGGGAGAGAACTACGCGGATTGATTGGGGAGGAGATGGTTGTGGATTGTGGGAAGCGAATTGCCGCTTGGCTTTTCCTCGCCATGATGGGGTCAGGGTGCGGTGCGATGATCGATCGCATGCTGGCACCCGCTCCCCCATCGCAGTCCATGACAATCTACTACGAGCCGCGAGACTGGATTTCGCCCTGGTCGAATGACGAAAACTTCCAGACCTTGCCGGTGGATCAGGAAATCTGTTCGATCCTTCATCGTGGTCGGGCGAAAGATGCCCTGCCAATCATTGAAGAGACGCTCGGTGCAGCGGACATCAATGCCGATCAGCGGCAGCGACTGTTGTTTCTCAAGGCGATCGCTTTGGCAGAAACTCATGAGACAAAAGGTGCGATTCAGATTCTTGATCAATTGATTGCAAGTACTCCCGATCAATGGGAGTTCTACTTTCACCGCTGGCAATTGCGCCTGCTGGCGCTAGATGAACAGGGGGCAAAGGCCGATCGTGAGGCGGGTATGAAGCTGAATCCGAAGCAGTTCTCACAGGATTTTTCGCCAACAAGTGGCGTCTTCTGATGGGATTTCCGAGCTGAACTGCTTGTTGAGAGATCTGTAAAGCATGCTTGCTCCGAGCCGCAAGCATGGCACCTAGCCATCAACAAAGAGGTTCGACGCGGCCATTGTGGTTGTCGCTAGGGCAAGACCACGCCCTTTCGCAAAGCCTTCAGGGTCGTGCCACCCAAGGCCGAGTGAAAGGTTGTGGCAGGGAACAAGCATGGAGCGGCAGCTTGTCGTCGTACAATGCACGATGACCCGGCCACGAGTTGGCCGGGTCACCCATTCCCAAGCGGGTGTGCATGTCACCTCGCGATGAACATCAGTTTCCGGGTAACCAGAGTCCGCCGCTGGAACTGGCGGTGGTTTGTGGCTGATCGGGAGTCCAGAGTCCGCCGGGTGTCGTGGTGTCGGTCTGTGTGACAATTCCTGAAGCCGAGATGCCAGGGAGTGGTTTGCGCGAGATGGCTGAGACGGACTCCAGAAACTCGCGGAGTTGCGGCAACTTGGGAAGGTAGTAGCTGACGAATTTTTGAATCAGTTCGTCGTAGCCGGGAACTTCTGGTGCCATGGCCCGCAGATTCAATTCGTACATATCATGCTGGAGTGTGAACGAAAACTCGGTGGTCCCTTGAGGAGCGGGGAGCTTGCGTTCTTCACCAATCCAGTGAAGTGCACCCTGGAAGTTGTTCCGCAGAAGTTCCATTTCACCGAGGGAGCGATAGAGCTTGACCTTGTCGACCTTATCGAGAGGTTCGGGTCGGCGGGTGATTTCAATTTCGACGTCATAGAGGAACTGCGGATGCTGGATGAGCAGTGCCCGATTGAACGCCAGCTTGAGCTGCTCATCAGAAAGCTGAGAGACGGGCAATCGCTGGAAGTCGATCACTGAGAGATTGGCAAGGGGTGTCTCGGGGGTCACTTCCAGCAGCGGGAGTGGTTCCACTTGAAGCTGTTGGAAAATCTTCCGGAGATCGAGCAGTTTGCGAACCTGTGCCGCAAACGAATCGAGAACGAAAATCGCTGCAGTGACGGCAATGTTCATCGCAGGATCTTTGGCGGCTTCTTCTGGTGATTTGCCAGCCAGCCCGGCGGCGGGTGTTTTGGCCCACTTTTCGTTGAGCTTCCAATGGAAGAGCTGGTCTTCCAGATCGCGACTCTGCGAAGGTGTCAATCGGGAGGGGAAGTAGTGCTGCCTTTGCAGTTCGATCCACTGCTCGGGAACTCCGGCAATTGGCTGATTGGCTTCGTTGCTATCGCTCAAAAGGTCACCAGCGGCTTCCTTGAGGAGAGCAATCGCCGTTTCCATTTCCTGACCAGCATAAGCCACCAGCCCTGCCAATGCCTGTGCTGAGCCATCCGGCGCTGCATCAAAGATATGGACTTCACCCAACGATGCCGGGAGTTGATCTGGAGCAGGGAGACCTTCACCAAGGACCAGCTCTTTCAAGCTGCGATCATAAATCTGGTAAACGGCGACCGGAGCGACTGGCAATCGCGAGAAGTCGCGCTCTTCGCGGTTGAGACGATCGTGCTGATCGAACGCTGTGAGCAGACGCGAGACTGAAGAGACGGCAAACTCGTGACGAACGAGATTTGGCTCATCGGAACTGGCACTGATCTGCAGGAGTTGAGCCAGCGTCTCGCATTCGACAGCCTTCGATCGATCGGTGTAAAGACGTGCGGCCTGATGGAAGCCAGCGGCGGCTTCGGCTTCGTTTCCATCCCAGGCCCGGCACAAAGCGGCCGCATGGGCAACCGCGGGAGCATCCGGAAGCTGGCGGGACAGCGATGCAAAAGTATCGGCAGCCGCTTCGAAGCAGCCGATCTGCACAAACTTCTGGCCCTTTTTGAATTCCTTCTCGTGCTCTTCGCTCCCGGTGAACTCGGGGAGATGATGCGCTCCGCGCAGTGGCCAGGGAATCTGCGGATTGTTATCGACCTGCAGCAGCCGGAGGAAGACATCCTGACGTTCGTCTTCCGCGGCAAAGCGAAGTGCGAGTGACATCGCTTCGCGAGTGGCCATCCAGGCATTGCGTGACATCATGACGGTCGCAATGCCAATCGCCAGATGACTGCACATGGCGGGGTATTTGCGGGTGCAGCGGAAGAATGCCTTCTGGATGATTTTGCGAGACGGCTCGTAGCTGTCTGTCGCGAGCGAAGCCATCGCATAGAGGCAGAAGGCGTAGTCGTTGTCGGTATGAGTTTCGAGCAGTTTTTTGAGCAGATCGCGAGCGAGATCTGGCCGTTCCATCTGCAGATGAACAGTGGATGTTGTGGTCACAATCCAGGCATGGCTGGACGTATCGGGAGTGACTTTGCGGTCGAGAGCTTCGAGGGCCGTCAATGCAGGGCGTAACTGGCCATCTGCGATCAACCGGTCGATACGCGACATCTCGTCGGAGATCGGTGCACAGCAGAACTTGAGTTTCTTCCCACTGCCACACGGGCAGGGCTGGTAAAGATCGACGGCCATTCCTGTTTCCTTCCCTGTCGGCCGCGATGACCAGAGGTCGTCACCGGCACTGGAGTCTATCGTTTGTCGAATGTGGATCTGACAGACGGAATGATTGAAGACCTCATTCAGTCCAACAGCTTATCTATCGAAGAAGAACCAATCCTCTGGCGGCGATCTTCATGAGGGATCGTCTCCGAGTGAGTCACGCCTGACGGATCGTTGGCGGCGATCCGATGGATATGCAAACTGTGAAATGACTTTAGTTTAGAGTGAATGCTTTCGAGTCTGGCCAGGGCAGTACCCAGCCTTGAGTCGACAGCATGACGCCTCACCACAACCTGCAAATTTAACACGATCTGCCCAAAGTTCCTATGCAAAGAAGGCTTGAATCAATCCCTCATCCCGCAGGAAATCGGATCAGTCATCGGATCAGTCATCGAGAGATGATCGATTTCCGTATGCCCGGATGTGCTCTCCTGTTCATGCGGGAATGATGAGGAAAGTCAACATTTAGGAAAATTGAGTAAAATAAACAAAAAGAGATCTATTGCGAGAATAGGAAAATCTGGTATTGTCTGAAGGAACTCAGGTCTCATCACATTGGACGCCCTCAAAACAACACGCGCCACAAGTTGTGTTTGAGTTGCTCGTCTTCGATTCATTGGGCTAATGAAGAGAAGGACGAAGGACATGTTCTATCCGTCGGATAATCAACCTGCCGAAGGTTCGCCTTTCGGCGATGATGAAGTGGCGCGTTCGGGTCACGATTCTGCAAAATACCAGAATCAGAACGACCACCAGCGAGATGACCAGAGTGAGAGTGAGTCGATTGAATCCGAGAGCTGGATTCACGGGATTCTCGACGACATCTCCCAGTCGATTCTGCACGGTCAACTGGATGATGCCGAACTGCTGTTAAATCGCCTGTGCGATGCGGAAGTGGCACCACGCGAATGCCTGGAGTTATTTACGATTCTCTCCCTCCGGCGAGGTCATCTGCGTGATGCCATGGGTTATGCCTGTCAACTTCAGGATTTCGCCAACGAATTGGGTTGTCGCCAGACGCAATCGCGAGCGGCATCGATGATCGCCCGGGTCTACCGCCAGATTGGCGATTTCACGAGTGCCCGACGCTTTCAGCAACTGGCGATCTATTCCAGTGAATCGTCGGACGCTTTCGATCTCTCCAATCTGGCACTCGATGCCTTGATGGCCTCTCGAGTCACTTTAGCCGATCAACTCGCACAGGCGGCATTAAGCCTGGAATGTGACGACGAGAGTGCTGAGCTTTCCGAGTTACCCGATCAATCAGGTGCCGATTGGGGAACCTTGGCACTCGTCGCTATGCTCAACGGCGATGCCGACGAAACCTTTTCCCGGCTCAGACTGGCCTGGAGGCATCATCGTCAAGCGGGTGATCAATTGGGGATGGGGCTCGATCAACTGCACGTGGCCCAGCTCTGCGAAGTGCATGGCGAATACATACGGGCTGGCAGACGACTGAAAAAGGCCATTTCGCATTTCGAAAAAGCTCAGGCTCAGCCGCAACTTGAGGAAGCCCAACAGCGGATGTCGAGGCTCCAGCGCATCATCGGCCGGCTGGAACATCCCGTGGAATGGAACTGATCTTTGCCAGCTCCCCAATGAACTAGCTGCGCATCGCTTCGGCCATGTTGACCAAACGTGTCTGGGGCATCTGCGGCGGCTGCCAGACCTGTTGTGGGAGCGTTCCCGGATTCACTTCGATTTTGTCAAAGTTGAGAACCATATTCATTTGTGCCAAGGGCCAGTCGAGTGTCATCTGGCGTGGCAAAACAGCCCCGGAGTGCTGGTCACGAAAATGATTTTTGAGCCTTCCTTGAGCCACCACTCGTCCTTTCGGATCGTAGAGGCCATGCTCCAGCACGAGGCCATGACAGGCATCGACCGTGATGACCTTGCGAATGGGGATTCCGGCAGGGGAAAGGTGCGAACTGGTTAATGCCACCGTGCGACCATCACCCGCTCGATTGAGTGTCATCGTACTGGCATCAAAAGGCGCCACACCCAGTGCTTCCATCAGCCAGCCCGGCTCAAAAGGAATGGGCATATTCTGTTGAACTTCCGCCATTTCTTCATGGCGCACAAACATCAGATCGGGGGGATCATTTCGCTTGGCCCAGAACCAGAAAATCTCTTCGTTCGAGCCCAGATCGACTTCCTGACCCAAAGCGCTGGTCACGGAAATTCTCAGCAACTGCGATTTCTGCACTGCGATCTCTGCAGTGAGTGGAATATGGTTGGCGCGAATATGGACACGACCGGCACGCCAGCCGTCGATCCGATCCACATTCTGGTTGAGATGCGCGACGTAATCATCAGCCGTGGCGGCATTCCCCAACGGGCAGTTGGATCGCTTGGCAAACTCATCCGTCTTTTGCCAGTTTCGAAGCGAGTTACACCCCTGCAAACTGCCGAAAGCCAGCATTCCCAGCGCAACACGTCTGCTGCAAACAGGTTCTCCCCGATCCTTTGTTGAACCATTGGCGGCTGGTAAGGAGTTCGTCATGTCGAGACCTCCGTCGCCAGACGTTGTTTCAGCTTCTGAATGATCGCATGGATCTCTTCATCTTTCAGACGCAGATTGACCAGTTCAAATGGGCCTTCGCCCCGGCTGCCCAACAGCCGCAAGGTTTCGATACCTTGGCGCGAGACCGCGTCATCGAGTTTGAGTTTTCTTCTTTGAAGCAGGAACAGAGCCGCCACATAACGAATGGCTTCGGCTTCTGAATAACGCGGTGGTTCATGCTGATCGTGCTGCGATTCGTGCAGATCATCGGAGAACTCAGGAATTGGTTCTTCGAGTAACTCCAGCAGTCGATCTGAGTCGAGATGCACAGCATCCGGATTGAGTGGTGGAGGAACAACTGTCTTCCAGACAGCGAGTTGATTGGGGACAGGCCCGGGCCAGGCATCGTGTCGATAATCGAGACGCAGGGTCTGTCCATTCTGCTCAACAAGCACGCAACGACAGACAGTTCCCGGAGACAGTGGAGATCCTGTCGCCGCACAGATCTTGCCGAGCGGTTTGAGCGAGTATTCCAAGGCGTCCCTGCCCCATCGAACGTATCGCGAGAAAAGTTCATTCATCCACAGGAATGAACCTTTGAATTCACCAAGCGTTAAACCTGAAGAGCGTCTTGTAGTTCAAATGGCCGTTTGTCGGCAAGATCAGCCGAAGTGCACTGACGGGCCACAAACCGACGGCAGTCGTGCATTGTAACTATTGGCAATGAAACGACTTATGATCTGCACGATGCGTTGAATCAAACACAGCGCGCATTTGCCCGGGTGGCGCAGTATCATATGTGTATGTCCCGCGACGACCTTTCATTGCTGATGGTCTCTTCGAACTTCCAGTTTCGGGGGAGTTCGGTCTATACCCTCAGGCTGGCTGAACGATTGCCTGAATACGGGTTTGTTCAGAGTATTGTTTGCCCTGGTGCCTCGACGGTTGATCTGGCGCGTCGCAAGGCGTTGGGTATTGAAGTGCTCCCGTACCTCGAGGCCCCCGCCTGGAAGTGGGTTGTGCTGGAGCTTTATTGCCGCAAGCTTCTGGCCCATCCCCCTGATCTGATACATATTCAATCACGCACAGCGATGTGGCATGGTGAATGGATTGCCCGCCGGCTCAATCGACCTTATGTGCTCACAGTGCATGATTACATGCAGAGTCATGAGTTTCTGCAGCCCGACCTGACGTTATGCCGGCGGATTATTACGGTGAGTGAATCGGTCAAAGCCGCCCTCGTCGAGCGATCGGGGCTGCCCGAAGATCTTTTTGTAGTCATTCCCTGTGGTGTGCCTCGTGCCAGTGATGAAGACAAATCGCTGGTCTTGAAATCAGGGAAAGTTCCCGTGGTGGGTACCGCAGGCCCTCTGGAGGCTGTCAAAGGGTTTCCATTTTTCCTCGCTGCGGCTGCCCATGTTCTGGGGACACATCGCGATGTCGAATTTTTGATTGCGGGAGCCGGGCCGGAAGAGACCAGTTTACGCAAGTTAGCCCGCACGCTGGGCATTCATGAACACGTGACATTCGTGCCGAATCTGCTCGATTTTTCTGATGCGTTAAGTGCCATGGATATTTTTTGTCTCCCTTCGCTCCAGCAGGGGATTGGCACCATCATGCTCGAAGCGATGGCCATGGGCCGTCCGGTGATTGCGACGAGTGTGGGAGGCGTCTTCAACGTCGTTCGCGACAATCAGACAGGGCTGCTGGTTCCTCCATCGGACAGTGTCCGTCTGGCCGAAAGAATCATTGAACTGCTCACCAATCCCGAATTGGCACGCAGGATCGGTGCCGCTGCGATGCTCGAAGCCGAGACCGAGTTTAATGTCGAACATATGGTGGAAGCGACCGTCGAGGTTTACCGTGAAGTTCTCGACGAGCGCATGGCGGGATTGACAACCGTTGCTATGCCCCAGGTCTCAAAGCGGTAACCAGACATAAACGCCTCGTGAGATTCCGAAATTGGGTCAAGAGTGGTGGCAGGGCATGCGCATGGCGCTGATCGTCTGTCAGAGAGCGAAGATGACAAGCATTCCGCGATGAGGTCGGTTGTTGATTGTTCGACAAATACGTTCGA